>JAEEGL014741895.1_pt1 | contig 23240 bp, 15 predicted proteins | sample 9134231 | NCBI WGS metagenome assembly JAEEGL01 (sample SAMN16246548, study PRJNA631951) | gut metagenome | biome: gut microbiome; feature: rumen; material: fiber-attached | host: Bos | place: Iran: Karaj | collected 2018-10
CGTCAGTTCGGGACTTTACTATTGCTTCTTTCAGCTATTGCATTACTGCAACCACCTTGCAATTCGCTAACATTTACCGCCAGCGGTCATGTTCAGGACTTTCACCCTATAGATATAGAACATGCCGAGCACACTAAAAAATCAGAAGAAATATATTTCCTCTGATTTTTACAACTGCTCATAAAAGACTGATACCGTCCATTCAGCTTTTTAAGTTAACCGTGATACTTGTTAAAAATCAGACAAGCATTGGTTCCGCCGAAGCCGAAGCTGTTGGACATTACACATTCAAGATCTATATTCTTTGCTTCCGTAACAATTGGAAGACCTTCAGCTAGAGGATCCATATTCTCAATATTAATACTTGGAGCAATAAAGTCATTGTTAAGCATTAACAGTGAATAAATAGCTTCCTGAACGCCTGCTGCACCGAGACTGTGGCCGGTCATTGCCTTGGTAGCACTAAGGAACGGAACATCTTCGGTAAATGCTGTTCTGATAGCTTCAAGCTCTTTTGTATCACCAACCTTGGTTGATGTACCATGGGTATTGATGTACTGAACTTTGGTGTTTACGGTTGCCATGGCCTGCTTCATACATCTCACTGCCCCCTCTCCTGAAGGAGCAACCATGTCATATCCGTCAGATGTAGCGCCAAATCCGGTAATTTCACCATAAATCTTGGCACCTCGTGCCAAAGCATGTTCCAGCTCCTCAACAACAACCATGCCGCCGCCACCGGCAATAACAAAACCGTCACGATCGACATCGTAAGTACGTGAGGCTTTGGAAGGAGTTTCATTGTACTTAGTACTCAAAGCCCCCATGCCATCGAAAAGACAGGCAAGAGTCCAGTCCAGTTCTTCACCGCCTCCGGCAAAAACAATATCCTGCTTTCCAAGAAGAATCTGCTCATAGGCCGTACCTATACAATGCGCAGAAGTTGAACAGGCTGAACTGATACTGTAGTTAAGTCCCTTTATTTTAAATGGTGTGGCCAAACATGCTGATGTTGTTGACCCCATGCATCTTGTCACCTGATAAGGCCCAACACGACGGATCCCTTTGGTTCTCAGAATATCACATGCTTCAACCTGACTTCTACTTGATGCCCCACCAGAACCACAGATAAGACCGGTTCTTTCATTTGAAACCTCTGATTCAGACAGACCTGAATCCTCTACTGCCTGTTGCATAGCGAGATAGGCATAAGCTGCAGCATCCCCCATGAAACGCTTAACCTTACGATCAATCAATTCATCAAGATTGAGATCAACAGCTCCCCAAACGTTGGACTTAAGTCCTGCTTCCTTGAACTGTTCAGAAAAAGAAATACCTGATTTACCTGTTTTCAGGGACTGCAGAACATTCTGCAAATTGTTACCGATACTAGAAACAATCCCCATACCGGTAATAACCGCTCTCTTCATAATTTACTTCTCTTGATAGTAATGTAAAACATCCAAATCTTAATATATACCGTATACTGTGTTCTCTATCTTACAAACATTTGCCACAAATAGAAAACTAAACCAAAATATGATCTGCAAATCTAAATTATGCAGGGGTAATAAAAAGATTAAATAAATTGTATCCATAGTACTGCATTACAAACGCTGTCAGTACCGATAATTGTGTCTTCTGTTATAGCACCGAACACAACAATGACTTTTATTAGACAAGCATGCACTGATTAACGGCAATACAGATAGATCAACTGCCCGCAACCGGAAGGAGGCGGACCTGCAACTGTCAGGTCGCAGTAAGGGCAATACACTTTAGACCTTTACCCAGAATAGATACTGCTACCTAACGGGGGTTACATCCCAGGGTGTTTGACGTCGCCACATACAGTAGAGCTTACTCTGCTGTATCCGCATCTAAGACTTGAACATTTTCACAATAGCTTATTCACTTACAATGCTCACTCATGGCTCCATTACGGTCTTATCAGACCTGTATCCGCAATTTTTACAGCAAAAACAGATGTAATATTATATTCCTGTCATCAAGAAGCTTAATTCCGGATAATTTCTGTCATACCCGCGCAAAGATTGTATTATATTAGCAAATGTTTGTAAACATACGAAACTCTTACCGGAACATCACAAACTCCGCGCAAATACCAGTATTTCTAGTCTCTACGACAGATTATCAATCAAAAATTAATTCCATAGATTAAAATATTGGCAACAGACGTGAATAATACGTTTTTTAATACCAATATGCTCTGTCGGAAAACAGAAAAACTGATTCACCACTCTATCTTAGACAGATATCTTTCCAATAGTTTATTTTTTTTAGAAATATCGCAAAATGATTTCCCGATTATTTATGAGATCAGCCTGAAGATTCTGTATAATTGTCACAGGCGGATTCCGTTAATTCCAAACACGGCGACATGATTTCCGATAAAAACAGGTATCCGTTAAAATCGATATATAGACAGCACCGCTATCCGTAAACGGTCAATAATAAGATGGAACAGATAATATCTAATATCCCGGAGGCACCCGTAAAATACGCCGACGTGGAGTTTAATGAAAAAAACGAACCTCACAGCAGTCTTTTTAACGATGTTTACTTCTCTGACTGCGGAGGAGCAGATGAAACAAGACATGTCTTTATCAACGGCTGCAACATTGAAAACAGGCTAACTGAAGCTGCCGCCAATCTTTCAGGTAAAAGAGATACATATGTCATTGGGGAAACGGGCTTCGGCACCGGACTTAACCTGCTAGTTACCATGAAATGCCACTCTGAACTAAGAGAAAAATTATCAGCAAAAACATCTAATGCTCTCATTCTGCCACGGCTGAATTTCATATCCGTAGAAAAATATCCGTTACACATTGACGATATGAAAAAAGCACACAGTCATTTTCCGCAGTTCTCTGAAGAAAGCAGCATTCTTCTTGAATCTCTCAAAAAGAAGCCTCTACACACAGGACTTAACACTTTGGAACTTACTCCATGGATTACCGTATACCTTCTTATCGGTGACATTTCCGAATGCTATGGAAATTTAAGTATCAGTCAGCCCGTCGATTCATGGTACCTTGACGGTTTCAATCCTGAAAGCAATACTGACATGTGGTCATATGATAATATGAAACTTCTAGTAAATCTCAGCCACCCCGGAACCAATCTCGCGACCTTCACCGTCTGCCGTCAGGTAAAAGATAATCTTAAGGCTGCTGGATTTACATTGATAAAAAAAGCAGGTTTTGGCAGGAAAAGAGAAATGCTCACAGGATTTCTGGATTAATTGAAAGTTCCCAAACTCACATGTAAAAAAAAACAGGTAATATTGCTTAAAAATAAAAGTATCAAATCTAGAATCATCAGCCTCTACTATACCGGTTCTAGAAATATCTGACAAAAAGCCAAAAACATTAAAAAAGGTCTGACTTATTAAGTCAGACCCTCAAGTCCAATTAACAGCCGTATTCAGTTTAATCGGCATTCACAGTTTCTATATAATCCTGTCTTGCGAACGCAGGCATCTTCACACCCATAAGTTTACCACCACCTGTTTCGTAACGGTACCTCTTCATTTTTTCTTTTGCCAACTCAATACCATGATTCCCGATATCATTAACCTTGTTTATCAGTTCAGAACAAAGAGCCTGACGCGGAATAAATCTGATACGATTAGAGATTTCCCTAGTAATTTCAACCATAATCTGATTATGCTTAGCTTCGTACTTGGAGACACTGTTCAGGAAATTACCCCACTGACTCTTTACATCATCAGACTGGCTTTCAATTCCGACCCACTGAGGAACCATCGTATTTACAGTTGTTACCACATTGGCACCGTAAAACTTGCATTCACCATCTTCCTGTCTGGTGTCAAGACTCCAATCGATACCATAGGTAACTTTGGTAACCGTCTTCTTGCCTGTTGAAGCATTCTCAGGGGCAAACATAACGATCTTTTCACGCAGTTCTGAAGGGTCTTCTGCCTCTACCTGATAAAAATCGGTATTTCTGTTAATTTCTTCCCTAATGTTCAGATTATGATAGTAGACACTGGCAGTCTGCATCTGAGGAGTGTCAGGTCTGACGACACCGTTATTGTCATGCAGATATTTCTCGTCTATATAGTGAGCATCCCGGCCTGAACTGTTAGAACTCATTGAGGAAAATTTTCTGTTTAAAACAGAATCACTGTCATCGGCTCCGTTTATTGCCGGAATTATAAGCATTGCTGCATATAAAAACGATAAAGGGAGAACAACAAAGTATATAACCGAACCTATCTTGGACATCTTATCTATCCCATCATATCCTGCTACGGCAGTCTTATAGAAAACAACACCATAGCCAGACATACTGCCCGTTCCCCACATATTCTGTATCAGCTACAGTTATGGAAAAAACGGTAATATCTTCAGCTATAGCCTGCAATTACTCACAGTTATGCTTCTTTATCTGTTTTCTTCACTCGTAATGTTTATTAAATAAACCGGTCCTTCTCAGCGGATACTGTCTCAGGGATAACACCAGAGGTGTATCTGACTTCTGCATCCACATCGTCGAACATGATTTTAAATTGTTATATCATTCCATCTGCATATATTTTCAGGCCTCCGGAATAAAAACACTCATCAAGTGAACTATTATCCTCAGCCATTTGTCTATATAGTAGTGAGCGGGTATGTTTCACCATAACCTTCCACCGGAAATGCCGGATACCAGACTACATCTAAAGTCTAATAAAATCTGGACTCCATGGACTATTCCGGAAGGATTATTCCCCTTCCGCAGTTCGTTCTGCACTCAGATACAAATGATTAATCTGAATAAAAAAGTGCAAAAACATATACATAGATCATATAGATTTTACTTTATTATTACATCAAGCTCTATTTTTTTATTTTTTCTGAACATTTTTAATTGAGATTAATCACGATAACAGATATCAGTTCAGGATAAAAAGTCATCAACTATAAAGCCGCCTATTTTATGTTCTTGGTGCATCAGGAGAAATACTCCTTTCTGCACAGAAATACGCTTCAGCCCGCCTATCCTTAATGACGGAAATTCCGTCATCATTACAGGAATACCTGGGACATATTGAACCTGAAGTAAATAAATGATATATAACAGTTATACCAGCATTATACTCTTGTTTTGTTTATTTTTTAAACAATTTGTTAATTACTCTTTAAAAAACTGTTTTTTTATTATCATTTTTTCATAATAAAAAGCCCCCTATTTGAGAGGTAGTTCTCTTTTTTTTTGCATATTTATAAAAATAATAGTATAATTCACGGCAATTTTTGATATTCCAAAATATGAATATACATTAATAATTACTAGTCCACATACATTACATAAATTATTAAAAAATAATAAAGGATCAATTATATATGTCTAAAGAAGACAATATTGAAATGCAGGGAGTTGTCCTTGAAACTCTTCCAAATACCACATTTAGAGTACAGTTGGAAAACGGTCATGTTGTAATGGCATACATTTCCGGAAAGATGCGTAAGAACTACATCAGAATTCTTACCGGTGACAAGGTTACTGTTCAGATGACCCCTTATGATCTGACAAAAGGTCGCATAGTATTCCGCAGTCGTTAATATTTACAGTTATATAATCCGTACATTATTCTGGAGGAATGATGCTGCTTTTCATAATAAAGACAATAGTATGCTTCGGAATCATGTACTGTGCTACCCGGTTTTACGGTAATGTCAGTGACAACCTGTTGTTAAAGGCGTTCCTTTGTCTAGTAATCATGTTTGCCACATACTGGGTTGATGTATACAGATTTTCATCTATATTCCTCAACTACTATCTGGCACTTAGAAACTATCGCAAAGGAAAGTACAACAGGGCCTTTGCCACCTTCGAAGAGTTACTCGGCAAGGAATTTGCGCCGTCACTTCCTTATCTCGCCAGAATGAGATTTGAAGGATTAGGGACAAACATCAATATTGATGCCGCAAAGTTCTACTGTGAAAGAGCTATCAGAAATGATTTTTCCGAATGTCTCTATCTCCTTGCCGTCATTAATTTTTTCGGTGACAACCTGACAGAATACTTCTACAGCAGAAACAGTAAAAATAAGGCTGACAGACAAAACAGTACTATAAAAACTGCAACAGAAGAAAACACTAAACCCTTAAGGAAAAATACTGTTACCAAAAAAAGAAGGACAAACACATATAAATCAGAAATGTCCCCTGATTACAACGAATGTGTGTTTCATCTTCACTCTTTTTTGGAAAAAGCTTCTGAAACTGATGCTAATTACGGTGATGCCTGTGCCCTTCTGGCGTACTGCCTCTATACAGGGAAAGGCGTGCAAAAGAATATTGAACAGAGTAACGCTCTTTTTAAGCATGCAACCATGCTGAGCGCCAAGAATGTGAAGTATCTAAGACAATGTGCTATCGACAATATCGAAGTAGCAAATTACGTTATGTAGGAAATATAGGAAGCTCTGTAACATCTTCTGTAACATCTTCCGTTTTGGAGTATCAAACAGTTTACTCCGATAATCTAAAACTTCAGAGGAATTTATTATGAGTCCGGAATTATACAAAAGATGGAGACTTGGTTTAGGTTTTGTTACCGCCAAGAACTTGGCAGAACATTTAGATATGGCTGCCATTTCAATCAGCACATATGAATCAAGAGGAAGTGGCTCAAGTGCTGATGACAAGCTTTTAAGAATTCTTGAGAAGAAAATCATCGAAAGAAGTGATGACTTCATCAACGCCGTTGTTGAAACAGCCGCAAAATTCGGCATGCTTTCAAATAATTATCAAGCAACAGGAAACACTGCATCCGACCAGAATACCGCAGATGATAAAGCAATTGAACAAGCTGCTGCCAGCAAGGCCATCCTGGCTGACAAAGCACTGGAACTCAAGATTTACGATCTTGAAGAAAGAGTTAAGACTCTCGAAAAGATTATTGCTAAAAATACTTAAAACAGAATATTGTCCGGCCGGTGTAACAGTTTAAATCACGACAGACCGGACAATACAGCAATAATCACCGGAACTCTAAACTCAAATCAACTGTTGCCGGTACTGTGAAAAAATATAATGTATTTTTAAGTCTGTTTCAAAGCCGGGATGAATTTATCTCCTGAATGAACTTCTCAGCGTTTTGTTCTCTGAGATGTTTTAAATGAACACTCATTATACAGTTTTTTACACCAGAATACCGCACAGACTATCGAACAGCAACAGATAGTAAAATTAATGTCAAAACGCTGAATCACCAGATTCAGCGTTTTTTATTGTCTTCAGGTAAATACCTCACTTCCCTCTCTATTATTTACACTCCGGTATCCGTTTCAGATCCATGATATTGTTACTGCACCATTAATGTGAATTAACGCCCGATTATTGCACTTTTTGATTACAAAACAGGCAAAAAATGATTTTAATCCCCATCTTTATCTTTTAAACAAATAATTACATTTTTGCAATCTTCTTCTCATTTTTAAATTAATTTTTTCTTAATCTAAACCGCAGTAATTTTATATTTAAAGCTTTAATCACAGTGTTATATATATACATCGTACTGAATCCTCGGATAGGACATTTATACAGCTCTAAAAAAAACAAAAAACGGCATATTTTTTGCTTAACTTAATTAGTTTAAACAGACTGTCTGATATTTTCTTATTAATACAATATTGCCGTTTATCCTAAACTAATCCATATCACACAGTCTGTATAACTTCCGGACACCGGTATCATAGTCCGGCAACCGGTTTTTAATTCCATAAACAATCGCTCAAATAAATTTTCAGTTTTCTTTTTTAACGGAGATGTATCATGCTAAAAGGTACTGTAAAGTGGTTTAATAATGCAAAGGGATTCGGCTTCATCATTCCTGATGAAGGTGGTGATGATGTATTTGCTCACTACTCAGCCATATCCATGAGCGGATATAAAACACTTAAACCAGGTCAGAAAGTATCCTATACCGCCGAAGACACCAGCAATGGTCAGCATGCCATTGAAATCAAGCCAGAAGAAGAAAACATAGCAGAACAGACTGGAATAAAAAGTGGGGAACTGTCCATTGCCGCTTAATAATCAAATATTGGACTTTATACATTAACTCCTGAATCTCCTTCTTAAATATCCATACATATGAAGGAGATTATCCAGCCAGATTCCGTAAATAACCACGGTTCAAAAATATTATGTTTTCTTCCTGTTTTTGCACGTCATCCATATCCGTATTTCCCATGTCCGCCGTACCATCTGTTCATTTTCTGCTGGATGTTTCAAGCATTTAACATTATTTAGGATATGAGTCATGCCCATACCGTTACCACCTAACGGCAATTTTGTAAAAAGGAATCGGATCGTAAATACCTTAAACCACGATAGTTTCTTTCCGGTGAAGTTGACCGGAGATAAAATTAAACAATTTATTGGTGCATTCTCACATAAATACATGTTTTGTATTACCAGCAAATGACTGTAATTGTAAACTTAAAACAGGAGTGTTGTGTTAACTCCGGACTTACTTTTTCAAGCTATCCGGTTTACGACAATATAATGATAACACGCAATAAATCAAAACAACCGGCCAGCGCTTAAGTCCCGGAGATGCCTAATTTTATACCAACAAAAATAAAAAAAGACTAGAATAACCATAAAACAGAAAAACTGAATCATACACTCTTGACTGAATGGTGACACTTCGTCAGATAATCACAAATTACGGAGCTATTTTCAATGTCAAAATGTCAACAAATAATAAAAAACGTTTCTCAGGTCATATTGGATAAGGAACAGCAGATAACCCTAGCTCTAAGTTGTATTCTGGCAAGAGGCCATCTGCTTATTGAAGATTTACCCGGCATGGGTAAAACAACTCTAGCCCGTGCACTGTCCCAGATACTGGGGCTTCAGTGCCAAAGAATCCAGTTTACAGCCGACATGCTTCCAGGTGACCTTCTCGGTGCAAACATCTATAACGAAAACGAACACCGCTTTGAATTTCACCAGGGACCTGTATTCACCAATATGCTTCTTGCCGATGAAATCAACCGCGGTTCGCCACGTACCCAAAGCGCACTGCTGGAGGTAATGGCAGAACATCAGGTTTCCTTTGAACGTCAGACATATAAGATTCAAGAACCTTTTTTTGTTATAGCAACCCAAAACCCTCTAGATCAGGCAGGAACCTTCCCTCTCCCGGAATCACAGCTTGATCGTTTTACCATGCGTATTGAACTTGGTTTTCCGGCCAGACAGCAGGAAATGCAGATTCTGAAACGAGAAAACAAGAATATTGAGCTTGAACCTCTCACAACCGGAGAAGAACTGATTAACATGCAGAACGAAGCAGAACAGGTTTTCGCCTCCGACGCCATTATCAATTACATTCTGGATTTATGTGAAGCAACCAGGAGGGATCCGGATATTCCGAATCCGTTATCACCAAGAGCTGCCCTTGCCCTGCTTTCCGTAAGCCGGGCATATGCATACGCCAACGGCCGTAATTTCGTAGCTCCTGATGACGTCCAAACCCTGTTCCCGCACATAGCCGAACATCGTCTGCGCAAGGGAAATCTGGCCACACTGAATGCAAATACCTTCAGCACCAAGATTCTACACAAGGTTACTCCTAACGTATAACCTTTTAAGATGAAGCAGGAACAGTTCTCATGCAGGCCTATCCTGTTTTAGAGCAGTTAAACAATATATTTTTATAAATCCTCAGAAGAAAAAGCCGTGTCAGATTTTTCACGGGAGACTGCGCATTCTGTTCTTATTCTCTGTCGGAAACAGACAGCATGCCTTTCTAACTTTGAAATATTTTTTATCTGACACAACTGAAGTCTGCCGGATGTTCCGGAATATGAGGAAATAGATACATACAACACCTATCACTAATGATACAGGTACTACTGATTTTTCAGTATAAAAAAACAAAAGTGATACAGATATTTAAGGTGACTTGACATGGCACTACGGAACAAAAAAAGATGGTCTGTGCAGGATAACGAATCCCTTTCCAGACGTTCGATATACCTGCTTCCCAACAAAACTGGAATAATCTTTATCATTACCTGTGTACTCATGATTGGCTTCGGTTTGAACTACGAAAACAATCTTGTTCTCTTTGTTGCCCTGTTTTCCCTTTCAGCACTGATCACCAGCCTGATATACAGTTTTTTTAATTTAAGAGGTTTGAGTATTTCACATAAGGAATCTATCAACAATATATACGCCGGAGGATCCATCAGCATTCCTATTCATCTCAGCAATATCAATAAAAATCACATAATAAGAGAACTGCACTTAGCCACTGGACAGGGACCGGATGTATTTATAGACAATACCCCGTCAAGCTACACAGCACAGTTAAACTGTGTATGTCATCAGCGAGGCTTTTATGATATTCCACTAATCAAAGTAGATTCCATCTATCCCCTAGGCCTCATCCGGGCTTTCTCATATTTCAGCATTGAAGAAAAAGTGCTAGTTTATCCTAAGCCACAAAGCTGCGAATATATGCTGCAGAAAGATCTTAACCGCAGTTCCTTTGACAGTTCCAGACAGCAGGTTCATTCCACAAGAAGTCACGGCAACGATGAAATTTCCGGCCTGAAAAACTACCGTCCTGGGGATGCCATTAGTCTTATTGACTGGAAACAGCTGGCAAAAGGGAAAGGATTAATGGTAAAAGATTTCTCCGCAGACGAATCAATGGATATGTACCTTACTGAAAACAGTATTAAAAGCAGAGAACTTGAGGAACAGATAAGCATGCTTACGTATGCAGTAATTGATCTTACACGCCGGGACATTCAGTTCGGTTTTCGCTTCAGAGAAATTAATATACAACCGGGAAACGGCTTTGAACATCAGCAGTGCATTCTGAGGAGACTTGCTCTCTACTGACGGACTTGTTACGTTTTCCCCAACCACGCTGAGGTTATTTTATGCTGGTTACCAACAATAAATCACTTATTATCATGGGATGCATTTTTACCATATGCGCCCTTATGACCATTGAACATTTTTTTTGGGGGGTTGCCTGTGTCAGCCTGCTGGCCATTCTGCTGCGGGTACTGAGCGCCACCCATATTATCAGACCGTTGAAAAGATTGCATTTAACCTGCCTTTCAGTCACCGGACTGACCATTCTGATATATTCAGCATTCTACTACCGGAATATCGCCGACACTTTCATCAGTCTGCTGCTCATGGGGTGCTCCCTTAAATTTTTAGAGTATGCCAATAAAAGAGATCTGTATGTCCAATGTACCGCCCTGCTCTTTCTCACCGCAGTGCCGCTGATATTCCACTATGAATTCTACATCATCATCTACATCGTACTGATGATAATCCTGCTTTTCTGGTCATTTATATCTATTACCCACAAACAAAGCAACCGCAGTGATTTCAAACTGATTATCCGGCTGTTTGCCCCTGCACTTCCCGTCGCCATTGTCATGTTCCTTGTACTCCCCCGTACTGGAGCTTTCTGGGTTATACCAAACACTTCTCAGGCTCATTCAGGAATCTCTCCTGTACTCACCCCGGGAAGTATAGACAGAATATCCAAATCTGACAAACTTATAGCACGAGTAATGTTTCACGGACCGATTCCGGCAAGCCGCTATTTCCGGGCTATTGTTTATGAAAAATCAACGCCGATGGGCTGGGTGGAAGGAGATACTGACTCAGCACAGCGTCGTCAGCTGCTGTGGTACAAATACCTAGTCAATCAGAAAAGGCAGCCTACAGGAAACGGCAAAACCACTGAATACGATGTGATACTTGAATCTCTTAATACACCGTATATCCCCACCCTGCGCTACTCCATAACAAATCAGAAAAGGGTGTTCTATCTGAATTCAGACGTTTATACCAATAACAACAACAGTGCCTCCAGACAGTATTTGCATTTTACATACCTGCCTGACAAAGCTCCTATACGAGAAAGACTGGAAAAACAGCAGATAGTTGATCTGCTGCACTACAACCCAGGCTCCAATAAAAAGACCCAGGAGCTGGTACGTGAACTTACCGGAGAACTGACTTCAGACAAGGAAAAAGTTCAGGCTATTCTGAGATATTTTTCGACAAATAAGTTCATTTACACTTTAGAGCCAGGAAGCTATAAGGGCAGTACCATGCTGGACGATTTTCTTTTCACAAAACGTGCCGGTTTCTGCGTACATTATGCTCATGCCATGGCGGTAATGCTCCGGATGGCAGGCATACCTTCAAGACTTGTAGGCGGATACATGGGAGGAGAAATCAATGCAGATGAGAATTACGTTACTCTAAAGGAGTATGATGCCCATGCCTGGGTTGAAGCTTTTGTTGATAACGCCTGGGTGGAATATGATCCGACCGCTCTAATAGCCGCATGGGACGCAAGCAGCGGTGAATCCGTGGTAGCAAGAGCCAATGGAATATCCGAAGAAAAAAACATCTGGACTTATCTTGCTGATATCAAGGAATCAATTGACATCCACTGGACTAAAATGATTCTTAACTTCGACTCCGACACTCAGAAGGGAATGTTTAAGGACAGTCTTATGCTGGTTCTGGGGGTAGTAATTATGGCCTTTATCATTTACTTCCTCATTGTACTGTTCACCTCAAAGGCTGCAAACCGGGATATCATAGCTCCAGAGCTTGTACTTATGCGCAAGGCTGTTGCTCTCATCATATCCGGAAATTCCGCCAAAAATCCTGCCAATGAACCAGAACCTGAAATATGGCACACATTTGGAGAATTTGCCCGGATGCTAGCCGAACACCGGAGTAAGTACAGCGAAGCCTTCAACAGTATGTACAGCATTTATTTTAAGCTGCACTACCAGCAGAACATCGACAGAAATACAGCCATGAAGGAGTTAAAAGAATCCTTCATCAGACTGAAAAAAATCTAAGTAAGTACTGCATAAACATCAGACTGAAGGTGTATTTTTCTCTGAAGATTCCAGGTTTTTATTCAAAAATCCCTGGAATCTGATTCAGGACTGTATGCCGGCGGGCCATCGGGATTTCAGCCCCTTCTGCGATAATTATTCTGTTCTGAAGAATTCATCCGTTTTTGCAGAAAAAAAACTGCTGAAAATCCCTTATACCGGAAAATACAGACGCAAAAATAGCTATATCACAATAATTTCTTTATTATTTTTAAAAAACTTTAAAACCGTTTTTAAAACTGACAGAATATTAATTATTGGACGTATCTCAGCTCAGAATTCAGCTAAAACGTCGCATATAAACATGACTAATACCTGTCAGCCATTAAGGAAGTGCCACCATGATATCTATTATTCAGCCTCCGGAAGCAATGGCCTTGCTGTCACAGATTGAAACCGAAAGTTTATCCAATTCAGATTTCGGGGATCTTTTTGATTTATACCGCAACTGCTCACTCGCAGTTCTCAACAGCGGAGCAGTAACAGATAACGCCAAAGAACTGCTGGATCGCTATGAAGACTTTAACATCAATATTATCTCCAATGAACGAGGGGTCAAGCTTGAACTTATAAACCCGCCAAAATCAGCTTTTGTCGATGGTGAAATTATTTCTTCTATTCAAGTGAATCTTTTCTCTGTGCTTCGGGACATCATAAAAATCAGCCGTCTGTCAGCCAGACACATTCTGCCAGACGGAATTGATGAAGCCTCGATTAAAAAGAGCAAGCTCACTACCAATGTTATTTTCACCATTCTCCGTTCCGCCAACATTCTGATTCCCGGCAGAAATCCGAATACTGTGGTATGCTGGGGAGGACATTCAATTAATAAGACCGAATATGACTATGCCTACAAAGTCGGAATTCAGTTGGGGTTAAGGAAGCTAGACATCTGTACCGGCTGCGGTCCGGGAATAATGGAAGCTCCGATGGTCGGCGCAAATTTCGGACAGGCCATGCAGAATTCAAGAACATGCAGATTCATAGGGCTCACTGAACCTTCAATAATAGCAGCGGAACCGCCTAACCCGATGGTAAGCAATCTGGTAATACTGCCGGATATAGAAAAGCGTTTGGAGTCATTTGTGAGAGTATGCAATGCTCTTATCGTCTTCCCTGGAGGGCCGGGTACCGTAGAGGAACTGCTCTATATCCTATCCATAAAACTTATGAAAGAAAACAGGCACGAACAGATACCGCTGGTTCTCACCGGTCCGAAGGAATCAAGGGAGTATTTTGAATCCATCAATTCATTTATCGCTGCAACCCTTGGTGAAAAAGCCACCAGACTTTATAAGGTAATTATCGGGGATCCTGTTGCAGTAGCCACAGAAATCAAAGAAAAACTGAAAATGGTTAAGGATTACCGCACCCTCAACAGTGATGCCTACTGCTTTAACTGGACAGTGGTCATTCCTGATGTACTGCAAGTTCCTTTTGTTCCTACTCATGAGAATATGGCATCTTTAGAAATAAACCGGGATCTGCCGCCACACATTATGGCTGCCAACCTGCGCAAGATTTTCTCAGGTATAGTATCAGGGAATGTTAAGGAATTCGGTATAAAACAGGTGCAGGAAAAAGGTCCTTTTGTCATCCATGGTGACAGCGACATCATGCAGGCAATGGATAATATTCTGCAAAGCTTTATCAAACAGGGACGTATAACTCTTTCCAAGAAAAAATACGAACCATGCTACATTATCGAAAAGTAATTCCGGCGGCAACATTCAACAATTTCCCCTCAGATAAATTAAACCGCCAGCTCCACACGGAGCAGGCGGTTTAATTTACTCTCAAGCAGTGCCGTTTTCTTTTCCGCCACCGGCCAAGAGCCTCATGGCATTAAGCACGGCGAGAATCATCACCCCGACATCACTGAATACGGCAAACCACATTCCTACAACTCCCCATGCTCCTAGAAGAAGAATAAGCATTTTCACTCCGATGGCAAAGAATATATTCTGTCTTACAATGTTCATAGTTTTTCTGGCGATCTTCATGGAAAGAACCAGTTTTGCAGGTTCATCATTCATGATAACCACGTCTGCAGACTCTATAGCCGCACCGGAACCTATTCCTCCCATGGCAATACCGACATCAGCAAGAGCCAGTGCTGGAGCATCATTAATTCCATCACCGACAAAGGCTGTTCTGCCCCTGCTGTTTTTCTCGCGGTTGCCGGCTATCTCCCTTTCGAGTTCAGCAAGCTTATCCTTTGGAAAAAGATCAGCATGATATTCAGTTATACCAACAGCAGTGGCTACCTCACCGGCAATATGACAGCTGTCCCCTGTCAGCATTACCGTTCTGATTCCTAGTTCATTCAACCCTCTGACGGCGTCGGCACTGTCGTTTTTTATGGTATCAGCAAAATATAGACAGCCGGCAAAAATCCTGTTCTCCGCAATATACACACATGTTCCGGATTTCTCTTCCTGCACGTTTTCAGGAAGTCCCTTTACGGCACAGTCAAGCATCATCTGATAATTACCGACAATAATTTCAGATCCGGCCACATTCCCCGAAAGCCCGCGGCCGGCAGATTCCCGGATATCCTTTACCGGAAGCAGATGAATACTGTCTCTGGCAGCAGCCTCCATAAGGGACACAGCTAAAGGATGCGATGAATATTGTTCAAGAGAGGCAGCTTTGACAAAAAGCCCCCTGTCATCTGCAGGTACAGCAGACGTTATTCTTTTTAGACTGAATTTACCGGTGGTAAGAGTCCCGGTTTTATCCAAAAACATGGTGGAAACACGGCTGAAAGCATCGAGAAAATTACTTCCCTTAAACATTACCCCATGTCGAGCCAGCTGCCCTATTCCCCCGAAATACGAAAGCGGAATGGAAATCACCAGGGCACACGGACAGGACACCACAAGAAATATCAGTGCTCTCTTCAGCCATTCACTGAAAGACTCCCCGAAAACAAATGGAGGAACTGCCGAGAGAAGCAGCGCCAGAATAACCACTACCGGAGTGTAGTAGCGGGCAAATGTGGTAATAAAATTCTCAGTATGTGATTTACGTTCTCCGGATTCCTCAACCATTCTGATTATTCTAGCCGCCACTGACTCATCAGCCTTTCTGTTTACAGCTACCCGGATTACCCCGTCAAGAACAACACTGCCGGAATAAACCTCTGATTCAACAGTTCTAAAAACGGGAACGGATTCTCCGGTTATTCCGGACATATCCAAATTGCCCGAACCGTCCCTGATGATACCGTCACATGGTATTCTCTCCCCCGGACGCACCACAATAACGTCACCAGGATTAACGGCTGAGGCCGGTACCTTAACAAATGAATCTCCAACACTCATATTCGCTGTTTCCGGACAGATATCAAGAAGAGCTCTGATTGATCTACGGGAGCTGTTCACCGCTCGGTTTTGGAAATACTCACCTATCCGGTAAAAAAGCATCACCGCCACAGCTTCAGGATACTCTCCGATAATAATCGCTCCACCTGAGGCGATGGACATCAGAAACTCTTCACTGAACAGATTTCCCTTAACCCTCTTGACGGCCTTCACAATAATCTCCGCCCCGGTAAGCACATAGGCAAGCATCAGAAGAAAAACCGCCAGATAATGAATAAAACCAGAAGATCCTGCATAGTAAAGTATCAATCCGGCAACAAAAACCGCACTGCTGACACCCAGCCAGCTGATGGTAGATAGTCCCGGAAGAAACGTTTTTTCTGAAGCATTCCCTTCATCTTCATGAATATTAGTTTTCTGATTAAGATTAATCGATACAACAGAAACCTCTGGCTCATATTTATGCACAATATCACTGACCAGTGAGGTAAGGCGTATCGCAATATCAGCACTGTCAGATAACATCTCAGGTTCATCACTCTTCTCATTGTGATTTTCCCAGATCGTACTGCTTAAAAAAGCCTCTCTGTCGATGGTAATACTGATTATTCTGGTAAGAAGACTGTAATCTGCTTTGGCTATGTAGGGAATATCACGGAGAGCATACACAATAAGTGCGGAACAGTGCGGACAGTCAAGCTCCGGTGTTAAAAATCTGTAAGTATTTTCATCAGAAAACAAATCACTGCTACGGTTTTCCTCAGGAATTTTCTCCATACCGCCAGCTTCGGCATATTCATGAACAGACGAAGAAGATTCTTCCTTCTGCTGACTTACTGCACCAACTCTGAAGGCTTTCTGTCCTTCTGCCGGAATCACCTTTTTAATTCCAACCGGACTACAGTTATTATCCACTGAGGTGATTCTTGAAATAACGAACGAGCCGGAACTCTTTTTTTTCACATTCGCATCTGTTGCACCGGTAGCTGTTTTCACTCCGTTTTTCCCGGAGATTCCGGTACGGCTATCAGAACTATTTTCAGATACTTTCTTTACTTCATGAATATCCAGATTTCTATCGTGATCTACGCAACAATAACCATCCATACAATATATTCCTTGCTAAAATTATTCCCTCTATATATTGATATATTTTAACATTAGTAAAAAAATTGACATGGATCATAAATGGCTTTTTTTTGCAGAAAGAGGTAACCTGTTTCATACCTGAACAGCCTGACGGACAACAATAAAAAAACCTCCTATCTTTGTGATAAGAGGTTCCTGTTGTTACTCAGCTTTTCCACCTAATTCAGCAGGAAAGTTGAAATTATTATAATAATTTTTCAAAAAACTAGGCCAGAGTAATTCTTGCGAACTTTCTCTTACCTACCTGCCATACGGCACTGCCCCGGGCAACACTTAACTTGGTGTCGGACACCACGTTACTATCGCACTTAACCGCACCCTGCTTAATCATTCTGATAGCATCAGATGTTGAAGATACCAGTCCTCCTTCCTTAAGAAGGTTACCTACAGGTAATGAATCCTTACCATCAAGAGAAACTGTTACTTCAGGAATATCCTCAGGAATAGCGTTTTTAGAGAATCTGGTAATAAAGTCTTGATGAGCGGATTCAGCAGCCTCAGCACCGTGATAACGGGTAATAATTTCCTTGGCAAGATCAATCTTTACATCGCGAGGGTTGGTAATGCCTGCAGCAATGCTTGACTTAAAAGCTTCGATTTCCTTAATGGAGCGTTCACTCAGCAGATCAAAATAGTTCCACATGAGATCATCACTGATACTCATAATCTTACCGAACATGTCATTAGGAGCATCATGAACCCCGATGTAGTTACCGGCACTCTTACTCATCTTTTTAACACCGTCAAGACCTACAAGAAGAGGCATCATAATTGCAACCTGCTGAGAAATACCTTCCTCCTTCTGCAATTCTCTGCCCATCAGCAGATTGAATCTCTGATCTGTACCTCCAAGTTCTACGTCTGCCTTAAGATGAACAGAGTCATAAGCCTGAAGCAGCGGATAGATAAATTCATGAATTGCAATTGACTGACCGGCGGCATAACGCTTCTTAAAGTCATCACGTTCAAGCATTCTGGCTACAGTCTGACGTGAAGCCAGTTTAATCATACCTGAAGCACCGAGCTTTTCCAGCCATTCGGAATTATAAACAATCTTAGTCTTTTCCTTATCAAGAATTTTGAAAGCCTGTTCAGCATAGGTCTGGGCGTTTTCAAGAATCTTTTCTCTGGAAAGTGGCGGTCTGGTAGCATTCTTACCGGTAGGGTCACCTACGGCAGCAGTAAAGTCACCGATGATTAGAATAATCTCATGTCCCAGCTTCTGAAAAACCCTGAGCTTATTTAAAATAACAGTATGACCTAAATGAATATCAGGTGCTGTCGGATCCATACCGAGCTTGATTCTTAAAGGTCTGCCTTCTTCAAGCTTTGCCTTTAAACCTTCCATTGAAATTACTGAGTCGGCACCACGTACAATTTCAGACAAAGCTTCGTCAACTGAAATCATTAACAATCTCCATAAATAAAAAGCATGACGCCAGAGGACAGGATCGGTAAACTGTCTTACCAGCATCATTTATCATTATAGAAAGGACTGACCGTCATAATACCTGTAGCCGTCCCGGCAATGATAAGGCTCCGTATTTAACTTAAACAGTGCCCCTACAGATATTTGCGAAAATCGTCTTTAACTATCAACAACAAAAAAAAAAATAATAAAATATCCTGCATTATAAATGCAAAGCTCTAATTTTACCATTGAGAAATTAGTAATCATCACTTTAATTTCCTTAACCCGGCAGGCTGGATTTTAATGGATTCGTTTTTCATGGAAAGCTGCTCGTAACTCACAACCATAACTTTTACGACCAGATAATGCTGTCTTTCAGCACTTTATGTAATAAAATTATAACCGGAGACACGTAAGAAATCGGCTGATTCAGAAACATAGATATTTTTCTCAAGGAATCCCCTTCAAAGGGAAGTAGCCTCTGAGGTTATTCCTACGGCCGGTGCCCGGTTTAATGATGACAATTACGGATGATAATAGAATAAATGGCTTTATACATAGGACTTATGTCAGGAACAAGCGCCGACGGCATTGATGCCGCTCTAGCTGATTTTACTCCAGGGAAAAAAATTCAAATGTTGGATACATCCTTTACGGCATGGACGGAAGAGGACAGAAGCACCATAAGCTCCCTATGCACCCCCGGAGACAATGAATTACACCGGGCGGGACTTTTCAGCTGTCGCTATGCTGAAACCGCTGCCGGCGCAGTCCTGAAACTACTCCAAAAAAACGATCTTACCCCCGGTGACATCACCGCCGTAGCCTCCCACGGTCAGACAGTAAGACATGAACCGCAGAACGGCTTTTCCGTACAGATTGGCAATCATGCCATGCTGGCTGCTATTACCGGTATCGATGTGGTATGCGATTTCCGCTCTGCGGATATCGCTCTCGGAGGTCAGGGGGCACCGCTTGTACCAGCCTTTCATCAGGAAATATGTGCTCATCCCGATATTCCACGCTATGTTGTAAATATAGGCGGTATCGCCAATGTATCTGTACTTATCCCAGGAACAACAGTTACCGGCTTTGATACAGGTCCGGGAAACACCATTATTGATGCCCTTGCCAGAAAATACCTGAATCAGTACAGTGACTTTGACGGCAAAACCGCCGCCTCCGGAAAACCGGCAGAAGAAATTATCAACCGGATGATTGCTGAAACTCCTTATTTTATGGAACCCGCCCCTAAATCCACAGGTCGTGAACTTTTTAATCTCGATTATCTGGAGGCTTTTCCCGATCTTAAATCATTAAGCATCTCTGACCTTTTTGCAACAGTTACCGAACTCACCGCAAGAACAATTGTTGACGGCATCGGCATGTACCGGACCCCAGGAGAGATTTATGTATGTGGAGGAGGCAGCCATAACCCCCATCTCATGAAAAGAATCAGCGAACTTGCTCATAATGCAGGGCACCTGCTTACCGGAACCACAAATGATATTGGTGTTGATCCTGATTATCTTGAAGCTCTGGCTTTTGCCTGGTTGGGGTACAAATTTATCAACAAGGAACAAATTGATATGAGGGAAATCACCGGCACATCAGCCAAAGAGATTCTCGGAGCCCTTTACCCGCATCCTTAAAAAACAAAGGAATCATCAGACCATAGGAAGAAAGAACTGTTAAGAGTCTACCTTTAAATAGTATGTCGCAGAAAAATCAATTCTGCGACCGTCCGGAAAACCTCTTAAAATGCAAGCGCATTTACTGTGCAGTTCAGCCGTATTATTGCAGTAATCCGGCCATTGTCATCATTTTTACAACAATACTCCATGACACATATCCGAAAAATCATCAGTAACGCATCACACAAAAAATCCATGTATTTAAATAATGCCCATCTTAATCTATTATTAGGCATCTTGAAAAATCCATATAAAGAACAAAACAGCATCTTTTACAAGTAAAAATCGTCAATATAATTTAGAAAACCTTTTACATATCATATTTCAAAAAATATCAGACAATAATAAAGCTACGTAATATAAAATAAGTTATAATTGTGCGTCAGTTTTGCAGGCTTCCAAAAAAATATTCAGAAGCAAACTCCCAGAGAACAAGCATTTGTACCAGTTTTTCCAGGATAAACTGCTTAATTGCCAGCCAATCGACAGCAGATATCTTATCTTATAAAGGATATATAAATATATCCTCTGTCTGACACGGGAAAAATCATCAATACCTTATCCGGCAGAAAGTCATACTGAAAAAAATTTTTCGCCAGTACCGGAATAAGGCTAAAACATAATAACATTTAGGAAAAATTTCATGACAAAATCATTAGTTCCATTAGTATTACTCAGTGCCATTGCGATGGGATGTAATTCTACATCACCCGCTACTGCAAAAAAGAACTTCAGCTGGCAGCAGCAGAATGATACCCCAGACAAAATATCATGTGTAAGAAGCGACTCAAGTACGCCTGTAACCATAACTGCAGACAAGCTTGACATGTCAGTTAATGACGGCAAAGGTTGTTTCGGTCGCGACGGCAAATTCTGCAATCTTAACATCTACCAGATTATGGTTGAAAGCTTTGTTCACGGAAAGAATGGTGCCAAAGGCGTTGACATCTCCTGGGGACCAAGCGATCATCAGGGTAATCTGAAGGGAATTATTGACAACTTATCACATATCAAAGCTTCAGGCGTTAATGCCATCTGGCTGACACCTATATTCACCACCACCGGTGTTGATGGTCAGGACGAAAGCTTTGATAAGCTTGACGGTACCGGCTACTTCACCTCTGACTATTTCTCCGTCGATCCCCGCTTCGGTACAAAGGAGGAACTAAAGCAGCTGGTGAACAAAGCTCACTCCATGGGCATATATGTATTTCTAGACGGCGTTTTCGGTCACGCCAAGACCAACGTGGTAGCCACCAGCCCTAACGGCAATAAGCTGGTTCTTAGCAGAATGTGCCGTGATATCGGCGGTTACGATGACAAGATGAGTCTCAAACTCGGAACCTGTTTCAAAGTTGACGAATCAATGGACTTTCTGAAAGAAGTTGCTACCTACTGGATCAAAGAGGTGAAAATCGACGGTTGGAGACTTGATCAGGCATATCAGTTAACAGGCAGCCAATGGAACCAAATCACCAAAGCTGTTGAAGATGAATCAGCTAAAAAGAGCAACACCTACACCTTTAACGGCAAAAAAGTACAGCCTTTAGGCTTCACCTTTGCGGAAATCTGGACAGAAGATCCAAAGGTAATCGAAAAAGACGTATTTGCAGACAAGGGGATTCACGGAGCTTTCAACTTCCCGTTACGCTATCAGCTGGTGGAGGTTCTCGCAACCAGAGAAGATCCGTTCGCACGTAATGCCTGTTCATTACCAGCCAAGTCCATCAATGATGAAATCTTCAGAAAAATGAAGGGCTACAGCGATGATGCCATAATGAACAACTTCATCACCAACCACGATACCGTCCGTTTCGGTGACCTTTTACAGCGTTCCAAATACGAAGTAGACGGTGTCAAGACTGATTCCTACTATCAGGCTCACCTCGCGGCTATCAGCTTCCTGGCCGCCACCTCCGGACCTTTGACCATATACTATGGTGATGAAACAGCTGACGATCTTCCCGGATTCAGCTTCAAGCCGGACAACTGCGCGAGATTAAATCAGTGTGACGACCACGTATCAAGAACCAATGGTCATGTAACAAATCTGACACCTGAAGAGAAAAATCTGCAGCGCAATGTAGCCAAAGTACTAAAATTAAGAGAAAAGCACAAGGCACTAACCAACGGCAAAAGAGTACACCTCTTCAGCGATCATACTCTGTACATCGACTTAAAACAGTACAATGGTGATAATGTGCTGTTTGTTCTCAATAGTGGCAGTTCAGCGAGAGATATTACCATCACTGCTGATGTATGGGGTAAGCTTGGTCTAAATTCATGCACCATGAAGTCACTCGCAGGAGGCAGTGTTAACAACAACGTTATCACATCTCCAGCTCTATCCGGTACCTTTATAGGTCTGAGCTGTAAATAAGCATCATCAAGTGTTTTTCTGCTTCAGAGAAAAAGACTTCCGGAAATAGAAAACACTGTTAATACATATAAACAGGTTAATCTCCATAAAAAGGAATTAACCTGTTTTTCTATACTCTTTTATTACCATTTCAACTTAGTATTTCTAGTGTTATGTATTTTTAAACTTAACTCTCCGGAGCCACTGCAATTACTGCTACTCAAAATATACTTAAATATACTCAAGCATACTGAGAGATTGAAGTCCTTACGGATACTTCTTACTGTTTCAACGTGTATGCTTTGGCTATTGCAAGCAATACGCTACTCACAAGTTCTTGTACACTCCACAG
>JAEEGL013121925.1_pt1 | contig 23239 bp, 18 predicted proteins | sample 9134231 | NCBI WGS metagenome assembly JAEEGL01 (sample SAMN16246548, study PRJNA631951) | gut metagenome | biome: gut microbiome; feature: rumen; material: fiber-attached | host: Bos | place: Iran: Karaj | collected 2018-10
AGAAAGCGGCGTCGGTGAACTGGTGCGACACCTGCGGCACGGTGCTGGCCAACGAGCAGGTGGTGGACGGTAAATGCTGGCGTTGTGATTCCGAGGTGCATAAGAAGAGCCTGTCTCAGTGGTTCCTGAAAATTACCGATTACGCCGACGAGCTTTTGAAGGACCTTGATCTTTTGAAGGGTTGGCCGGAGCGCGTCAAGACGATGCAGGACAACTGGATCGGCCGTAGCGAGGGCTTGGAATTCGCCTTTGATTTCCCGGCCATCGGCGAAAAGATTCCCGTTTACACCACGCGCCCGGACACGGCCTTCGGCGTCACGTTCCTCGCGCTGGCGGCGGAGCATCCGCTGGTGGAAAAAATCTGCAAAGATAATCCGAAAGCTGCGGATATTAAAGCGTTTTGCGAGAAGGCGCGCAACCAATCTGAAATGGAGCGTACTTCCGAGACTTCGGAAAAAGAAGGCATTTTCACCGGGCTTTGTTGCGTAAATCCTTTCAATGGAAACGAAGTGCAGATCTGGGTTACAAACTATGTTCTTGCAGAGTACGGCACCGGCGCGGTCATGGGCGTGCCGGCGCACGATCAGCGCGACTGGATGTTTGCGACGAAATACGGCATCCCGAAAATCTTGACGATTCAGCCGAAGGGCCAGACGTTGAAACTCTCGGAAATGGACGCCGCCTATGTGGAAAAAGAGGGCGTGCTGGTCAACTCCGATAAATTCGACAATATGGAAATGCATGCGGCTTTGAGCGCGATCATGGACGAGGCGGAGGCGAAGGGCTTCGGCAAGCGCAGGGTCAATTACCGACTGCGCGACTGGTTGATTTCCCGTCAGCGGTATTGGGGGGCGCCGATTCCAATCATCCACTGCCCGCATTGTGGTGAGGTGCTGGTGCCGGAGGAAGAGCTTCCCGTTAAGCTGCCGGAAAACGTGAAATTCGAACAGGGCGCGGTGTCGCCGCTGGCCCAGTGCGAGCAGTTCGTCAACGTCAAATGCCCGAAGTGCGGCGCCGACGCAAAGCGCGAGACGGATACGATGGACACCTTCATCTGCTCGTCTTGGTACTATCTGCGCTATACCGATCCGCACAACGACAAAGAACCATTCGCGAAGGACAAGGTCAATTATTGGGGACCGGTGGACCAGTACATCGGCGGCATCGAGCATGCGATCCTGCATCTTCTCTATTCGCGTTTTTTCACGAAGGTGTTGCGTGATGCGGGACTTGTCAGTTTCGATGAGCCTTTTACGAACCTTTTGACCCAGGGCATGGTTATCAAAGACGGCTCGAAAATGTCAAAGTCCAAAGGCAACGTTGTTTCGCCGGAGGAAATCATCGCGAAGTACGGTGCGGATACGGCTCGCCTGTTTATCCTTTTCGCGGCGCCGCCGGAGCGCGACCTCGAATGGAGCGATCAGGGCGTGGAAGGCGCGTGGCGTTTTCTGAACCGCGTCTGGCGCATTGTCGGACAATTTACGCCGCTGGTCAAGGAAGGCAAGGAAAATTATGATGTTTCGAAACTGACGAAGGAAGAAACGGCGCTTCGTCGAGTCTTGCATCAGACCGTCGCGAAAGTTACCGACGACGTTGAGAATCGTTTCACCTTCAACACGGCCATTAGTTCGATCATGGAACTGGTTAACGAGCTTTACACATTCCAAGACGTTGAAATGGTGAACGCAGGGCTTGTCCGCGAGGTGGTGATTGATCTTATCAAATTGCTGGCGCCATTCTCGCCGCATATCACAGAAGAAATGTGGAACGAGATCGGCGGAGAGGGAAGTGTCCACGCACAGAAGTGGCCGAGCTTTGACGAGGAAGCCATGAAGGAGGACGAGGTCGAGATCGTGCTGCAAATCAACGGCAAGGTTCGCGATCGTATCGTCGTCCCGGCAGAGGCGGACAAGACCGCGATGGAAAAAGCGGCGCTGGCGCAGCCAAAGGTACAACAGTATACCGAGGGCAAGACCGTAGTAAAGGTCATCGCGGTGCCTGGCAAACTGGTCAACATTGTGGTGAAATAAAAATCATTTATAAGAAAGTAGGGTAAATCATGGCGGAAACGATTTGGTCCGTTTTTCCACCGATTTTGACAATCGTATTGGCGCTGGCGACGAAGGAAGTTTATATGTCGCTTTTGATCGGTATTTTTTCCGGGGCGATGCTGTATTGCAATTTCAACGTTATCCAAGCGATTTTGACGATGTTCGCGGTCATGGAGGAAAAGGTTGGGGGAAATGTCAATATTCTCGTATTCCTCGTTGTTCTCGGAATTCTCGTGGCGGCAATCTCGCGTTCCGGAGCGACGGAGGCCTATGGCAAATGGGCGGGGAAACAGATCCATGGCAAGCGCAGCGCACTGTTTTTGACTGCACTACTGGGAATCATCATCTTTATCGATGATTATTTCAATTGCCTGACGGTGGGGACGGTCATGCGCCCCATTACAGACCGCTTCAAGGTTTCGCGGGCGAAACTTGCTTACATCATTGACGCGACGGCGGCGCCTGTCTGCATCCTCGCGCCGGTGTCGAGCTGGGCGGCGGCGGTTGGCTCGTCGTTGCCGGAAGGTACGACAATTGACGGTTTTGCGCTGTTCCTGCGAACGATTCCCGTGAACCTTTATGCGATTTTGACGATGCTCTTCATGCTGTTCATCGCCTGGACGGGACGCGACTTCGCAACGATGGGTGAGGTTGTCCGTCGCAACAACAAAGAGTTTATCGTGTCCAAGGAATATGCCGACGAGCTGGAAAAACGTGAGGTTGAAAAGATCGGAAACGGATCGGTACTTGATTTGATGCTTCCTATTATAGTTTTGATTGTCTCCTGTGTTTTCGGAATGCTCTATACGGGCGGCATTATGGAGGGAAAATCGATTGCGGACGCTTTTGCAGATTGCGATTCATCCAAGGCTCTCGTGCTTGGTTCGTTCATTTCCTTCATGTTTGTCGCACTCCTGTATCTGTTGCGTAAAGTGCTTCGTTTCGACCAGTTTTGCGAATGTTTTGTGCTCGGCTTCAAAGCGATGGTTCCTGCGGTGTTCATTCTCTGCCTTGCTTGGACCATGTCGGGCATCGTAAGTGACAAATACCTGAATCTCGGCGGTTACGTTGGTCAGCTTGTGCAGATGAATTCTTCGGTGGGCTTGTTCTTGCCTGCGATTTTCTTTGTTGTCGCCGGATTCTTGGCATTTTCTACAGGAACCTCTTGGGGCACTTTCGGTATTTTGATTCCGATTGCAGTGGCCGTTGTCGGGTTGGAGCAGTATGAGATGCTGGTACTTATGGTGGCGGCGGTGCTGTCAGGAGCGGTGGCGGGCGACCACGCTTCGCCAATCTCGGATACGACGATTCTTGCGTCGGCGGGGGCGCAGTGCAATCATATTGACCATGTCAGCACGCAGATTCCGTATGTGCTTCTCGTATGCGTATGCAGTTTTGTCGGCTATGTCGTTGACGGTTTCACGAAAAACGGTTACGCTGGCCTTGCGGTGGGGGGCGCGCTGCTGGCGGTTTTCTGTCTCGTGATTCGCACGAAATGTGAACCGGTCGAAGTGGAAGAGCAATAAAAGTATCTGCAGTATGAAGCCTTGGCGTGGAACTACGTGCTGGTTGCGGGTGTATTGCAAAACGGCGGTGGTTTGAGTATAATTAGCCATGTGATGCTTCAGCGAAGAAAAGGGCCAAATTCGCAGAGCATTTGCGCAGAGGGAAAAATAAATAGTGGAGGGAAGAGTATGAAAATGAAAAAAATGTTTGCAGTGCTGATGATGGCCGTCATTGCCTGCGGCCTTTTGGTTGGCTGCGGCGGCGGACAAAAGCCGGCGGAGAAAAAAGAGGCGACAAAGCCGATTGTCTTGGGGCTTGACGACAACTTTCCGCCGATGGGGTTTGTGGACGAAAATAACAAGATTGTCGGTTTCGACATCGATCTCGCAACAGAGGCTGCAAAGCGTTTGAACACGAAGGTTGATTTTAAGCCTATCGATTGGGCGAGTAAAGAGGCGGAGCTGAAGAGCGGCCGCATTGACATGCTCTGGAACGGCCTCGATATCACCGAGAAGCGCAAAGAGAATATCCTGTTCAGCGATCCATACATGAACAACCGGTTTATCATCTTCCGTGCGGCGGGAAAGAATGAGGACATCAAAGACGAAGCGTCGTTGAAGGGCAAGATTGTTGCCACGCAGAGCGGCGGTGGTACCATCGAGGACTATCTGGACGGCAAGACGGACCTGACGGGAACATTCAAGGAATACAAGAAGTATCAGGATTATCTGTCGGCGTTCATGGATTTGGAGAACGGGCGCATTGATGCGGTAGTCTGTGACGAGATCATCGGCCGTTACTACATCAGCAAACATCCGGGCAAACTCGAGGCGGTAGACTCGACCGTCGGCCCGTCAGCGCAGTTTGGCGTCGGTTTCCGCAAGGATGACAAAGAGCTTCGCGACAAGGTACAGAAAGCTCTTGACGAGATGCGCAAGGACGGCACGATGGCGAAGATCTCGCAGAAGTGGTTCGCTGCGGATATTACGAAGATTGACAAAAAGTAAGGATTTGCAGAAAGAAGGACTGTCGCATATCCCCAAGGATAAGGCGGCAGTCCTTTTCCATATTTATGGAACGTGTCTTTTTTATGACAAGCGCAGGAGGCAATATGAAGGAATCAGAGCTCGTACGGCAAATACATATGGCAGGAGGACGCATCGCTGTCGTTGGAGGTTGGGTGCGAGATTCTTTGCGTGGTGTGGAGCCGAAAGACAAAGATTATGTCATATCCGGAGTGGGGGAGGATGAATTTATATCGCTTTTTCCTGAGGCGCAAAAAGTTGGCCGTTCATTTCCTGTATTTTTGCTTCGTGTTAATGGGGAGGCCTCCGAGATTGCGTTTGCTCGAACGGAGCGAAAGACCGGAAAGGGGTACCGGGGTTTTTGTGTTCAGTCAAGCATTGATGTTACTATAGAAGATGATCTTTCACGCAGAGATACGACAATCAACGCGATGGCATTGGAGCTTTTCGAGGATGGAGCCACGCCGCAATTGATCGATCTTTTTAGCGGGGAAGCAGATGTTGAACGTGGTATTATTCGTGCCGTTTCAAGCTGTTTCACTGAAGATCCGGTGCGGGCGCTCAGAGCGGCGCGGCAGGCGGCGGAATTTGGTTATGATATTGAGCCTAACACTATCCGGTATATGCATTTGTGCAGGGAAGAACTGGAAGGAGAGCCACAGGAGCGGATTTTTGCGGAGCTGTCTCGTGCACTTGCCGCGCCTCGACCGTCTGTTTTTTTCCGTTCTCTTTTGTCAGCGGATTTGCTGGATTTGATATTTCCGGAAATTTTCGCATTGATAGGCAAAACGCAGCCGAAGGCTTTTCATCCGGAAGGGGACGCTTTCGAGCATACGATGGCAACGGTGGATGCGGTAGCGAGCCGGACAGAGAATCTTGTCGTGCGTTTCGCTGCTCTTGTGCATGACATCGGAAAAGGTGTGACGCCAGAGGATCTTTTGCCTCATCATTATGGGCATGAGGTGAAAGGGCTTGCAGTGTTGGAGAAATGGGATTCCCGTATGGGATTTCCAAAGCTTTGGAGGCGCGTTGCGGATTTTGTCATCGCGGAGCATATGCGAGCCCCGCGTCTCAAAAAAGCGGGAAAAATCGTCGATTTTCTTATAAGTCTGTCCAAATTGCCTGTACCTGCAAGAGATGTGTTGCAAATCTTCCTTGTGGATCATGGAGATTTGCCGTATTACTTGGAGCAGTACGAAGCCCTTATTGGCAAGATGCTTTCTGTCAATGGAAGCGATGCCCCTGAAAATCTCCAAGGGCAGGAGATTGGCGCATGGATACGCGCACAACGGACACGATGCTTGCAGGAGGCGAGAAAGGATTGGAGTGATTAGGGCATATGAGCATAGGAACGTGACCTTCATCTTTACATTTTTTTACGGGGAATTTATAATAGAAATCGGCAAACATAATTTTAAAATTAAAGGAGACACGATTCATGGAAAAAACATTGGTATTGGTAAAACCTGATGCTTTCAAGGGGCGTCATACGGGCGACATCATCAAGATTTACGAGGATGCGGGCCTTCGCCTTCTCGCGGTACGGATGATGAAGATGACGAAGGAAGTTGCAGCGAAGCACTATGAGGAGCATATTGGCCGTCCGTACTATGCGGAGCTGGAAAGCTTCATGACTTCCGGCCCGATTGTGGCGATGGTACTCGCGGGAGATAATGCTATCGCGAAGGTGCGTGAAATCAACGGAAAGACCGATCCGAAGGAAGCAGCGGAAGGAACGATTCGCAAGCTTTACGCGGCAAGCAAAGGCGAGAACGCTGTTCACGCTTCGGACAGTCCGGAGAGCGCGGCACGGGAAATTCATATTTTCTTCAACGAGTCGGAGATTTTTGACTGAGTTTTTGGATATGAAAATTTTTTAGACGAGGTGAAAGAGCATGGGCGTTTACACGAAAACAGGGGACAAGGGACAGACGAGCCTCTATACGGGGCAACGCGTGGACAAGGATTCGCTTCGCGTCGAGACCTATGGCATCATTGACGAGATGAACTCCGCACTGGGCATGGCGCGTGCTTTTTGCGAAAACAAAGAAGTCAGGCAACTGATTCTCGCGCTGCAAAGGGACATCCCGAACTTCATGGCCGATCTTGCCAGCGTCGGCGCTCGTCCGATGATCAATGAATACCATATCAAGGATATGGAAAATGAAATGGATCGCATTGAGAATGAGGTCGGCGCGCTCGGCTGTTTTCTGATTCCGGGCAACACCAAGGGCGGCGCGATGCTAGACCTTGCGCGGACAATTGCGCGGCGCGCTGAGCGTCAGATGCTCCGCCTTGCCAAGGAAGAGGAAGTCGCCGAGGTTGACCGTCTCTATATCAACCGTCTTTCGGACTATTGCTTCATGCTCATGCGTCTGGAGGAAAAAGACGTTCCACCGGTGGAATAAGTTCGTTTTTGAAAGACCGCTTCCGTTTTTTTACGGGAGTGGTTTTCTTTTTGCAATAATTATCATGTGACAAGGGAAAATCCTTGACATGAATTGCTTTATCCGTTATACTGTCCATCGTCAATGAATTTGGCGTGGGTGAAAGATATGCTGGAAGAATTCTTGCGCCGGTCCTCGTTGTTTGACTTGTATGGCGCGCTTTTGACGGAGAAGCAGCAGCGGTGTCTTTCCATGAGTTTGTATGATGATTATTCTCTGTCGGAAATCGGTGAGACGCTGGGCATCTCGCGACAGGCAGTTCACGATATGCTGCGCCGTTCCGAACAGATCATGGAAGATTATGAAGCCTGTTTGGGATTGCTTGCGCGCCGCGATGTCGAGCGTGAGACGCTGGCAAGGGTATATCACGGTTTGCAAGCGTTGCACACAGATGATGAAGCGGCAAAAAATGAGCTTTTGCGATTGCTTGTCCCGCTTGCGGGGCTGGAGGATATGAGATGATTTTTGAAGGATTGGCCGACCGTTTGCAGGAGACCTTTAAAAAACTCCGCAGCCACGGGAAGTTGACAGAGGAAGACGTCAGCGAAGCTATGCGTGACGTCCGCATGGCTCTTCTCGAGGCGGATGTCAATTTCAAGGTCGTCAAGGATTTTGTGAAGCGCGTGAAAGAACGCGCTGTCGGACAGGACGTTCTGGATACACTGACGCCCGCGCAGGCCGTGATTGGCGTCGTCAATGAGGAATTGACGGCGTTGATGGGCGGAGAACAAAGCAAAATCAATATTTCATCGCAGCCGCCGACGATTGTCATGATGGTCGGTCTGCAAGGTTCGGGAAAAACGACGACGGCGGGCAAGTTGGCGCGCCTATTGAAAAAGCAGGGCAAGCATCCGCTTCTGGTAGCGGACGATATTTATCGTCCGGCGGCGGTGAAGCAGCTCCAAGTGCTTGGCGAGCAGCTTGGCATTCCCGTATTTTCGATGGAACCTGGCACGGACGCGGTGACGATTGCGAAAAACGCGTTGCCCTATGCAGCGGCCCATGCGCTTGACGTAGTGCTGATAGATACCGCGGGACGGCTTCATATCAACGAGGAATTGATGCAGGAGCTTCGCTCGGTCAAAGCGGAGGTTTCTCCGCATGAGATTTTGCTTGTGGTCGATGCGATGACGGGCCAGGACGCGGTAAACGTCGCTGAAAGCTTTCACAAGGAACTTGGCGTGGACGGCGTGGCGTTGACGAAGATGGATGGCGATGCGCGCGGCGGCGCGGCGCTTTCGGTCAAAGCGGTTACAGGTTGTCCAATCAAGTTTGTTGGTATGGGCGAGAAACTCGATGCCCTCGAACCGTTCTATCCCGACCGGATGGCTTCGCGTATTCTCGGCATGGGCGATGTGCTCTCGCTGATAGAAAAAGCGCAGAGTGTCTATAACGCCGAGGAAGCCAAGAAGATTGAGAAAAAACTTCGCAAGAACGAGTTTACGCTGGATGATTTTCTCGACCAGCTTCAGCAAATCCGAAAGATGGGTTCTTTCGGGGATATTCTGGGCATGCTTCCGGGAATGGGAAATGTAAAGAAGCAACTGGAAGGAGTCGATGTCGATCTCAATGGAAAAGAGATCAAGCATGTCGAGGCCATCATCCGGTCGATGACCCCTGCGGAACGCGCCGATATTTCAATCGTCAACGGCAGCCGTCGCAAACGGATCGCGATGGGAAGCGGGACGCGTGTGCAGGACGTCAACAAGGTTTTGAAACAATTTGCCGAAATGCGGAAAATGATGAAGAAGATGAAAAAGCTGCAGGGGAAGGGACTTTCAAGGTTCCGCCTGCCGTTCCTCCCATGACAACTGTCTGGGAGCGTCGTTTTTCTGCTTTCATGATAGAATATCGGAGCAATTGCTTCGCTGTGCAAGGAGGTGAATGCAAATGGCAGTCAAGATTCGTTTGAACCGTATGGGGGCTAAGAAGCATCCGTTTTATCGCATCGTCGTTGCTGATTCTCGTGCGCCGCGAGATGGCCGTTTTATTGAAATCGTCGGCAATTACGATTCCACGAAAGAGCCGGCAGTGGTCAATGTGGATGAGGAGAAGGTGCTCGGCTGGCTCCAGAAGGGCGCACAGCCCACGGATACGGTGCGCTCGTTGCTTAGCCATAAGGGAATCATGGCAAAGTTCGACGCTTTGAAGCATGCGAAAAAGCAGGAGAAGTAAGTGAGTTCTCTGCGAAGTCGTCTTTTCCCTGAGAAAGAGGAATTAACATGAAAGAAATCGTTGAAATTATTGCCAGAGCACTTGTGGATCATCCGGAATCGGTTGTCGTCGAAGAAAAAGACGAGGATCGTATGACCGTATTTGAGCTGCATGTTGCGCAGGAAGATATGGGGAAGGTCATCGGCAAGCAGGGGCGTATCGCAAAAGCGATGCGGACAGTTGTTAAGGCCGCGGCCACCCGTGAGAACCAAAGGGTTACTGTGGAGATTATCTGAACGATGTGCGGCAATACGCCTTTTATAGGCGATTGCCGCTGTTTTTGTCGGGAATCCCGACGGGAAAGGAGACGAAATGGACAGCATTAGCTTGAAAATGCCGGTCACGATCAAGGCAAAGCTGACGGAAAAACTCAGGAAACGCATCAGCGACGATTTGTCACAAAAGCTGAATCAGGTGACGATAGAGCTTCAGCAGATTGATCTTGAGGAAAAGCGGGTCATACAGGAACAAGCACAAGGCAATCTGCAGGCGCTTCAGGCAATTCGCCAGCATTTCGGCATGGAGCGGCAGCAGCGGGAAGCTTTCAAGGCAGAAACGGAGCAAAAGCTTGCCGATATTGGAAAACTTGCTCTGGGCGCAGAAATCTTGCAAGGACAGCTGGAACGCCAGGTGGAAGTGAAAGTCGGGGATGATTTTCATGCCATGATGAATGTTGAGGTTTTGATCGAAGATGGAAAAGTCATCGCCATCCGAAGCTGATCGACGCATAGTCATAGGAAAAATCGGCGCGCCACACGGTGTGAAAGGCGAAATGAAGATTATTCCCATGACTGATTTTCCTGAACGTTTTGATGGAATGACACATTGTTACGTCGACGGCAAGCCCGTAAAGATCAAGAGCGTCCGATATCAAAGGAAACATGTGCTGATGGTTTTTGACGGTATTGAAACGCGCGAGGCGGCTGCGACCTTGACAGGCGTTTTGGTTTCCGTGGACCGTTCAGAGGCGATGCCGCTCAAAGACGGCGAGTACTATATTTCGGATATTATCGGACTTTCCGTGGAAGAAATGGACGGAACTGTGCTCGGTACCGTTACGGACGTAATCAGGACAGGAAGCAACGATGTTTATGTCGTATCGCTTCCGGGACGATCGGAGGATGTACTGGTCCCCGCATTAAAAAAAGTGGTCAGGGAACTCTCAATCGGAGATGGGCGTATGGTGGTTTTGATGCCGGAAGTGGCCGAATGATGCGTATTGATTTTGTGTCGTTGTTTCCGTCTATGTTTCTCGGCCCATTTGACGACAGTATTATTCGTCGTGCCAGGGACAACGGCATTCTCGATATTCATATTTTGAATCCGCGCGATTTTGCGTTTGACAGGCATAAACATGTTGATGATTCACCTTTCGGCGGCGGAAGCGGCATGGTGTTGAAACCCGAGCCGATTTTCCGGGCGATGCGTTTTTTGCTTGGAACGACACATTTCGAGCGACGGCGTGTGTTGCTGATGAGTCCGGACGGTGAAGTTTTTACTCAAAACAAGGCGAAAGAGTTGTCCGCTTATGATCAGCTTATTTTTCTTTGCGGTCATTATGAAGGCTTTGATGCGAGGATTACGGAACTGGCGGATGAAGTGCTGTCCATTGGAGATTATGTGTTGACTGGCGGAGAACTTCCAGCGATGGTCATGGTTGACGCGGTCGCGAGGATGTTGCCCGGAGTATTGGGATCTGAGGAGTCCGCACCAACGGATTCGTTCTATCACGGTTTGCTCGAATATCCGCAATATACGCGTCCTCGCGATTATCATGGGAAAGTTGTGCCGGAAGTGTTGTTTTCCGGTGACCATGCCAAAATTGCTTCCTGGCGAAGACAAGAGTCGCTCCGGCTTACATTTGAGCGACGTCCCGATTTGCTAGAAAAAGCTGAGCTTAGCCACGAGGACCGAGATTTTTTGATAAAATTGGAACAGGCGCGAAAAGACGACCAATGAATTGGCCGTCTTTTTTGACATTGGTTTTCTACCACGGTATAATAACAAATGATTGTGCAGAAAATTTAGTTTCTCAGACAATTTCATGCCGAGGTGAGATGAGATGATAAAGAAAATTTCCTTGATGCCGTTAGTATTGCTCACGATAATTCTGTTTTGCCAGACGGCATTTGCTGCTCCGAGGCTGCTTCAAGAAGGCTCCCGTGGAGAGGCTGTACAGGAATTGCAAAAGGCTTTGATTGAGCTTGAATATATGGAAGGAAAGCCAAACGGTGTTTTCGACAAAAAGACGACGGAAGCGGTGCGCAGGTTTCAACGCGACAGAGATCTTGAGGTGGATGGCATTTGTGGACCGAAGACGCAGGCGGAGCTGAAGAAAAAAGATTTGAAGAAAGCGCCGGAGGCGGCGAAGGAGACGGAAAAACGGGAAAAGGCGAGACGTGATTCGGAGAAAAAGAAAGCGGAGCATGACAAGGAATTACATGACAAGGCCATGCGAGAAGGAAAAGTCGTCTATGTGTCCGCAACGGCTTACAGTGCTTATGATCCAGGATGCGGTCATTATACCGCCAGCGGAACACCGCTGCGCCGAGGCGTTATCGCTGTCGATCCTTCATTCATTCCTCTTGGAACGCGTGTTTATATCCCTGGCTACGGCGAGGCGGTGGCCGAGGACACAGGAGGAGCGATTGTCGGGAATATCATCGACATTGCTTTTGACACCCACGAAGAAGCGCTCGAATTCGGACGGCAAGATTTGGAAATCTATATTCTCGAATATCCGTGGTAAAAAAAGATTGACATGATTTTCTGTATATGGTAATATACGTGATTGCAGAAAGTGAAGCATAGTATTTCCTGCCATCCGAAAAATGATCGCGTGGGTCAATGGAATATGAATGATAACGGGCAGAAACGGAATAAGGAATAGTTCACGGCAAGGTTTTGAACGAGAAAAAAGCCTTGTCTTTTCGTGTTTTTAGTTTCCTGTTCCGTTTTTTGCGCGCTTCTCTTTTGCGCCCTGTACCTCAAATTTGGCAAAGGAGTGAAGGATTTCATGTTTAATCCTGTGCCGGTAGGCAAAAGAACCAGATATAGCTATGCCAAGATTAAAGAAGTCATGGAGATGCCGCATCTTCTTGATATTCAGCGAAATTCTTACAAATGGTTCATGCAGGAGGGAATGCGCGAGATTTTCCGTGACATTTCCCCAATCCAGGATTTCACGGAAAATCTTGTGCTTTCCTTTGAAGATTTTTCCCTCGGAACTCCAAAGTATGAGCTGGATGAATGCAAAGAGCGCGACGTGACTTACGCCGCGCCGCTTCGTGTTGTCGTTCGACTTGCAAACAAGGAAACGGGCGAAATCAAGGAGCAGGAAGTTTTCATGGGCGATTTCCCGCTCATGACGGATACCGGCACGTTTATTATCAATGGCGCCGAGCGCGTCATTGTCAGCCAGTTGGTTCGTTCGCCGGGAGCTTATTATAATGAAACGATGGATCCGTCCGGGAAAAAACTGTACGCTGCTACGGTCATTCCGAACCGTGGCGCATGGATTGAATTGGAGACGGATGTAAACGATGTCTTGTCGGTGCGCATCGACCGTACGCGGAAATTACCCGTCACGGTGCTTGTTCGTGCGCTTGGTTATTCAACGGATGAAGAAATCCTTGAGCTTTTCGATAATCATCCGTTGATCAAGTCCACGCTTGAGCGTGAAATGGATCATGAAAAGGACAAGGACAAGAAACCGACAAAAGAGGATGCGCTGAAGGAAATCTATCGCAGACTTCGTCCGGGAGAATTGGCGACTGCCGATAATGCACAGCAACTTTTGAAAGCGTTGTTTTTTGACCCGAAACGGTACGATTTGGCTACGGTCGGGCGTTATAAGCTGACGAAAAAGCTGGGATGGAAGCGTCGAGTACTCGGCCATGTGCTCGTAGAGCCGCTGGTCGATCATGAGACGGGAGAAATCGTTATCCCTGCAGATGTTGTCGTTGATGAATCTATGCTGGATGCTATTGATGCGGATCGCGAAACGGCAATTTTCGGGGAGGACGGGGAAATTGCGCTTTATGTTAAGAGCGGGCTGGAAGACAGGCCACGCATGAAGATGCTTTGCTCGCCGACGTTGGAATACCACTATCGGACAATCACGCGCGGCGACATCATGGCCTCTATCAATTATCTTTTGAATCTTGTGGACGGCGTCGGAACCACGGATGATATAGACCACTTGGGCAATCGTCGAGTCCGTTCCGTGGGTGAACTCTTGCAAAATCAATTCCGGATTGGCTTGTCGCGCATGGAGCGCGTTGTACGCGAGCGCATGACGATTCAGGATGTGGATGTGATTACGCCACAGGCCTTGATCAACATTCGTCCGGTAGTCGCTGCAATCAAGGAATTTTTTGGTTCTTCACAGCTTTCACAGTTCATGGATCAGCACAATCCTCTCTCCGAGCTTACACATAAACGCCGTCTTTCGGCGCTTGGCCCAGGCGGTCTTTCACGTGAGCGTGCGGGGTTTGAGGTGCGCGACGTTCACAATTCCCATTATGGTCGCATGTGCCCGATTGAGACGCCGGAAGGTCCGAATATCGGCTTGATCGGTTCGTTGTCCAATTATGCGCGTATCAATCAGTTCGGCTTCATGGAGACGCCGTACCGCAAAGTTGACAAGGTGAAGAAGTGCGTGACGGAAGACGTGCGCTATCTGACGGCAGACGAGGAAGACAATATCACCATTGCGCAGGCAAACGAGCCGCTGGATAAAAACAATTGGTTCAAGAATGAACGCGTAACGGCGCGCCATCACGAAGAAACTGTTTTGGCACGGCGCGATCGCGTAGACTATATGGACGTTTCGCCGAAACAGGTCGTATCTATTGCGACAGCGATGATTCCGTTCCTTGAAAATGACGATGCGAATCGCGCATTGATGGGAGCGAACATGCAGAGACAGGCTGTGCCGCTGTTGAAGACTCAGGCGCCGCTTATCGGTACGGGAATGGAATACAAAGCGGCTTGCGATTCTGGCGTTATGGTTTTGGCGCATCGTTCGGGAAAAGTTGAATATGTTTCTGCGGACAGGATTGATATCCGTGCGAAAAATGGCGAACTTGACAGCTACAAGCTTCAGAAATATTTGCGTTCCAACCAGGGAACCTGCATCAATCAGGTGCCGATCGTATATGAAGGCGATGAGGTAGTCGAGAAACAGCCGATCGCCGATGGGCCGGCAACGGATCATGGCGAGCTGGCGCTGGGATATAATATAATTGTCGCTTATATGCCTTGGGAAGGTTACAACTACGAGGACGCAGTCCTTTTGAGCGAGAATCTCGTGAAACGCGACCTCTATACTTCTATCCATATTGAAGAATACGAGTGCGACGCTCGCGATACGAAGCTGGGGCCGGAGGAGATCACTCGCGATATTCCGAACGTGGCGGAGGATGCCCTTCGAGATCTTGACGAAGAAGGTATTATCCGTATCGGTGCGGAGGTTCGTCCCGGCGATATTCTCGTGGGCAAGGTCACGCCGAAGGGTGAAACGGAGCTCACGGCGGAAGAAAGATTGCTTCGGGCGATTTTTGGCGAGAAGGCGCGTGAAGTTCGCGATACTTCACTCAGAGTACCGCACGGCGAAGCCGGAAAAATCGTTGACGTTAAGGTGTTCAGCCGCGAGAACAACGATGAGCTCTCGCCCGGCATCAATCGCCTCGTGCGTGTCTATATCGCACAAAAACGCAAGATTTCTGTAGGCGACAAGATGTCTGGTCGTCATGGTAATAAGGGCGTTGTGTCGCGTATCATGCGGCAGGAGGATATGCCGTTTTTGCCGGATGGTACGCCGGTTGATATCGTATTGAATCCTCTTGGCGTTCCGTCCCGAATGAATATCGGTCAGATCCTTGAGACGCATCTTGGCATGGCTGTTCGCGAGCTCGGCAAGCAGATTCGCGAGGGAGACCCGACAGTCGAGAAACGGCTTCGTGCTATCGGATATGATTTTGACAAGTATGGCATGCCGAAGCCGGATGTTGCGGGAATTCATATAGCGACGCCGGTCTTTGACGGTGCGAAGGAGTCAGAGGTTTTTGACACGATTCGTGCCGCAGGGCTCAGCGAGGATGGAAAGACCGTATTGTATGACGGGCGTACGGGCGAACCCTTTGAAAATCGCGTAACAGTCGGTTGCGTTTATATGCTGAAGCTTCACCATCTTGTTGATGACAAGATTCACGCACGCTCCACAGGGCCGTATTCACTCGTTACGCAGCAGCCGCTCGGCGGCAAGGCACAGTTTGGCGGACAGCGTTTCGGTGAAATGGAAGTCTGGGCGTTGGAAGCTTACGGTGCTGCCTACACGTTGCAGGAAATCTTGACGGTCAAGTCCGATGACGTTGTCGGCCGCGTCAAGACTTATGAAGCGGTTGTCAAAGGAGAAAATATCCCTGAGCCGGGCGTTCCGGAATCCTTCAAGGTTCTCATCAAAGAATTGCAGAGTATCGGTCTTGATATCAAGGTGCTTTCCGAAGATGCTCAGGAAATTGTCATCCAGGACGACGAGGAAGACATCAATGAGACTGCGCGTGAGTTGGAGATCGATGTCAGCGGCGTAGACCCGACCCAAGGGCGCACGCCGGATACGGGAGCTCAGGCGGACGGAACATACGATGAAAACGACGTTGCTGACGAGTCCCCGTTGGACAGCGATAATATTATTGCCGACTTGGGCGACAGCGAAATGCAGGATGAAGGTTCGGACGATTATTCGGGTGATAGTGCGGATGAATAAGAAGGGAGTGCAGCCCCTTGTTGGATGTAAACAATTTTGATTCCATGCGGATTGGCCTTGCGTCGCCGGAAAAGATTCGTGAATGGTCATACGGCGAAGTGAAGAAACCGGAAACCATCAATTATCGGACGTTAAAGCCGGAGCGTGACGGGCTTTTCTGTGAGCGTATCTTTGGGCCGACCCGTGATTGGGAATGCCATTGCGGAAAGTATAAGCGGATTCGCTACAAGGGAATTATCTGCGATCGTTGCGGTGTCGAGGTCACACGTTCCAAAGTCCGCCGTGAACGAATGGGGCATATCGAGTTGGCCGCCCCTGTTTCGCATATCTGGTATTTTAAAGGCATTCCGAGTCGCATGGGATTGATTCTCGACATATCCCCGCGAGCATTGGAAAAAGTCCTGTATTTTGCTTCCTATATTGTGCTCGATAACGGCGGTATAGACGGCATCAAGAAAAAGCAACTGATGACCGAAACGGAATATCGTGAGGCCTGTGAAACTTTTGGAACGGGTTTTCGTGTCGGCATGGGCGCGGAAGCAATCAAGGAGCTTCTGGAGGAACTGGATCTTGACGAGCTCAATGAAGATTAGCGAAATGAGCTTTCCGGCGTCAGCGGGCAGAAAAAAGTGCGTGCGATTCGTCGGCTGGAAGTCGTTGAGGCATTCCGTAAGTCGGGAAACAAGCCTTCCTGGATGATTCTTGATGTGGTTCCGGTCATTCCGCCGGAACTCCGTCCGATGGTACAGCTCGACGGAGGCCGTTTTGCCACCTCCGACCTGAACGATCTCTATCGTCGCGTAATTAACCGCAACAACCGATTGAAGCGACTTTTGGATCTTGATGCGCCGGACATCATCGTCCGGAACGAAAAACGTATGCTGCAGGAGGCAGTAGACGCTTTAATTGACAATGGACGTCGTGGCCGTCCTGTTACGGGCCCTGGCAATCGTCCGTTGAAGTCCCTTTGGGATATGCTCAAAGGCACACAGGGGCGATTCCGTCAGAATTTGCTCGGAAAACGCGTCGATTATTCCGGCCGCTCGGTTATCGTTGTCGGTCCGGAATTGAAGTTGCATCAGTGCGGTCTTCCGAAAGAAATGGCGCTGGAGCTTTTCAAGCCCTTCGTCATGAAAAAGCTTGTCAATAATGGCGCGGCAAATAATATCAAAGCGGCGAAACGCGCTGTCGAGCGTGTCAAGCCGGAGGTTTGGGACGTCCTCGAAGATGTCATCAAAGAGCATCCGGTCCTTCTGAACCGTGCACCGACTTTGCATCGTTTGGGTATTCAGGCGTTTGAGCCGGTACTGACGGAAGGACGTGCGCTCAAGCTGCATCCGTTGGCTTGTACTGCATACAACGCGGACTTTGACGGAGACCAGATGGCGATTCACTTGCCCCTTTCGGCAGAAGCGCAGGCAGAGGCACGCATCCTGATGTTGGCTGCGCATCATATCCTTGCTCCGAAGGACGGCAATCCGATTATCGTTCCGACACAGGACATGGTTCTTGGTTCGTATTACTTGACAATCCTGCGACCGGGTGCGACAGGCGAGGGAATGTTCGTCACGGGTATTGAAGAAGCGCTGCTTGCTTATCAGCATCATTCTTTGGATTTGCAGGCCTCCATCACGACGCGGATTGAAGGATATGGTCTTGTGAAGACTTCTTTGGGCCGTATGATTTTCAATGAGATTCTGCCCGAAGAGATCCGCTATTATGTAAAGAACAAAGAAACAGGCGAATGGGAATATGGCATTCGCATGAACAAGAAAGAACTGGAACGTCTTGTCGCGAAATGCTTCAAGCACTTCGGCGCGGGCAAGACTGCCGTTGTCATCGATAATGTAAAGAATCTTGGATATCATTACGCTTGCTTGGCGGGCATGACGGTCGCTATTTCGGATGTTATTGTTCCGCCGGAAAAGCAGGAAATGATTGATACGACGACAGAGGCTGTCAACAAGATTGAGCATCAATACGGTCGTGGTCTTATCACCGAAGAGGAGCGCTATAACAAGGTCGTTGCGCTTTGGCAGCAGACGACGAACGACGTCGGCGAAGCCATGATGCACAATATGGATCCTTTCAATCCGATTTTCATGATGGCGGATTCCGGCGCGCGAGGCAACGCGCAGCAGATGCGTCAGCTCGCAGGTATGCGTGGCTTGATGTCCGATCCGTCGGGTAAGATTATCGCACTTCCGATTACGGCGAATTTCCGCGAAGGGCTTACGGTTTCTGATTACTTCATTTCATCTCATGGTGCCCGTAAAGGTCTTGCCGATACGGCGCTCCGTACGGCTGACTCCGGTTATTTGACGCGTCGTTTGGTCGATGTGGCACAGGATGTTATCGTGCGTGAAGACGATTGCGATATTGTCAGCATCGATCTCGCGCGGGAGAGAGCGCGTCTTGCTGCATCTTCGGCAGAAGCAGTGGAGATTCTCCGTGATATGCTGACGGGACGTGTGTTGGGGGCGGCTATCGCCGATCCTGAAACCGGCGAAGAGCTTTTAGCGCAGGATTCAGTTTTGACGGAAAACGATCTTTCGTTGATTGGTGAACGTCATGTGAAGGAAATTGTTATTCGCGGTTCCCTTGCATTCTCCGAGGCGGTCATCAGCAACGCTATGGTATCCGAGACGGTAGTTCTCGGTACGTCGGATGCGAAAACGCGCAAAGCAATCCTCTCGTCCATTATCCATGAGGTAGCGGGCAAGAAGTCAATCGAGGATGTGACAAACAGCGAAGGCGAAATCCTGATTGCTGCGGATGCGGAAATTACGGAAGACGATGTGAAAAATGCCCTTGCAAGCGATGCAAAGGAGATTCGTGTCCGCAACAATAACGTGCGCGGCATTGAAGTCGAAGCCATCAAGGAAGGCAATGGAATTATCGAGCCTCTTTCGGAGCGAATTATCGGTCGTGTGCTTGCTGAAGACATTGTCGATCCGAAAACAGGAGAAAAGATTGCTTCCTTGAATCAGACTGTGGATGAGGAACTGGCGGAGAAGATTTGCAAAGTCAGGGATAAGGTATCCATTCGCAGCGTGCTTACATGCAAATCGCAATATGGCGTCTGCATCAAATGTTATGGGCGCGATTTGGCGAATGCGGCGGAAGTCGATGTCGGTGAAGCCGTTGGCATTATCGCGGCGCAATCCATCGGCGAGCCGGGTACTCAGTTGACGATGCGTACGTTCCATTCCGGCGGTGTTGCTGGCGATGATATTACGCAGGGTCTCCCGCGCGTCGAGGAGCTTTTCGAGGCGCGCAAGCCGAAGCACCACGCAATTATTGCCGAAGTTGAAGGCACGGCGGAAATCCAGGAGGAAAATGGGAATCGCAAGGTAATCATTACACCCGCAGACAGCGAACCGCGTGAATACGCAGTTCCTTATGGCGCACGTATGGTGGCGCAGGACGGAATGCATATCAAGCTCGGCGACAAGATTACCGAAGGTTCCATTAACCCGCACGATATTTTGCGTGTATGCGGATTGAAAGAAACACAGCGCTATCTCGTTTATGAGGTGCAGAAAGTATACAAGTCGCAGGGTGTCGGCATCAACGACAAACATATCGAGGTCATGGTGCGCCAAATGCTGCATAAGGTCAAGATTGAAGAGGCTGGCAACACGCAATTCCTGCCTGGCGAGTATATCGACATCAATTCCTTTGAGGCGGCGAATGCCCGAGTGATCGAGGAAGGCGGCGAGCCGGCTGTGGCGAAGCCGATTCTTTTGGGAATCACAAAAGCTTCCCTTGCCACGGATTCGTTCCTGTCTGCGGCGTCTTTCCAGGAAACGACGCGTGTGCTAACGGATGCGGCAATCAAGGGGAAGGTCGATCCTTTGATCGGCCTCAAGGAAAACGTCATCATCGGCAAATTGATTCCTGCGGGTACAGGAATGGGGCGCTACAGGAACATCGGCGTCGTCGATCCTGATGCGGCGAATATGGTGCCGGAGATGGCGGAGGGAGCAGTTGAGCCATCGGTAGATGGTGAATCCGTTCCCGGAGATGACGATGTGGCCGCAACGGAGGAGGAAAAGATGTCGGGAGTTCCGGTTGTTGAACAAGAGGAGCAGCCGACGGCGGAAGCATAGGAAATAAAAACGAATAAAAACGGTTCGTACGCATAAGCGTTGCGAACCGTTTTTTTGAAAAGATTGGGGGCGGAAATCGTGGATTCTTTGACACTGGCAAAAGCGAAGGAAATACTTGCAAAGCATACGAAAGAAGCGCATCTTTTTGTCCATGCGGCGGCGGTCAGTGCCACCATGGAGGCGATAGCTGAGCATTATGGAGCGGATGCTGCGCATTGGGCTGCGATTGGTTGGCTACATGATGTTGATTATGAGAAATACCCTGACGAGCATTGTCGTCATGTGCGCGAGCTTCTTGAACCGGAGGGAATTAGCGAAGAAGACATTAGTTCCATCATCTCTCATGGATATGGTGTTGTCACTGACGAAAAGGAACCGCAAACAGATATGGAAAAATGTCTTTTTGCTGTTGACGAGCTTACGGGCATTGTCCACGCGTATGCGTTGATGAGACCTGAAGGCATGAAAGGAATGGAAGTCAAAAGTCTCAAGAAGAAATTCAAGGATAAGCGCTTCGCTGCAAAATGCGACAGGGAGTTGATCCAAAAAGGAATCGAGCGGTTGGGGCTGGACCTCTCCGTCGTGATGGAATATTGCATCAAGGGAATGCAAGCCCATGAGGCGGAACTTGGATTGGGAAAACAATAGAAAGCAGGCGATAAAAATGAGCATTCGAATCGGTATTTTAGGGTATGGTAATCTTGGGCGAGGCGTCGAGTATGCGGTGGACGCATGCGACGACATGGAACTTGCGGCGGTTTTTACGCGGCGCGATCCGTCGGCGTTGCAGATTCGCAAAACGGGAGTGCCCGTTGTTTCAGTCAATGAGATGGGGGCGTGGAAGGACAAAATCGATGTTTTGATTCTATGTGGAGGGAGCGCCACCGATTTACCGGTGCAGACGCCAAAATACGCGAAAGATTTCAATGTTGTTGACAGCTTTGATACTCATGCGCGGATTCCTGAGCATTTTGCGGCAGTTGATGCGGCTGCGAAAGAGGGAGGCAACGTCGCTATTATTTCCGTCGGTTGGGACCCGGGGCTCTTTTCATTGAATCGTGCTTATGCAAGCGCAATTTTGCCGAACGGAAAGGATTATACCTTCTGGGGGCGCGGCGTCAGCCAGGGGCATTCCGATGCAATCCGGCGAATCGCGGGAGTGAAAAACGCAAAACAATATACGGTGCCCGTAGAGGCAGCATTGGAAGCTGTGCGTTCAGGGAAAAATCCGTCTCTTTCGACCAGGGAAAAACACACGAGGGAGTGCTTTGTCGTGTTGGAAAAGGGGGCGGATGCGGCTCGAATCGAACAAGAGATCAAGACGATGCCGAATTATTTCGCCGACTATGATACGACTGTCCATTTCATCAGCGAGGATGAGTTCAATGAGAAACATGGCGGTCTTGCACACGGAGGCGTTGTAATTCGTTCGGGTGCGACAGGGGAGAACGGCGCCCATAAGCACGTTGTGGAGTTCAGTCTGAAGCTTGATTCCAATCCGGAATTTACGGCCAGCGTCCTTGTCGCTTACGCGCGTGCGATTCATCGTCTTGCGGCGGAAGGGCAAAAGGGAGCAAAAACGGTTCTCGACATTCCGCCTGCCTATCTTTCCCCGAAAAAGAATGAAGAATTGCGGGCCTCATTGCTATAATTCTGCAATCGATTGAAAACAAAATAAAGACGGAGCCGTTTACGCTTTTTCGCGTTACGGCTCCGTTTTTTAGTCCGTGTTGTTATCAGATTACATTCTGCCTTTGCTCTTGAAGAATTCTTCCGCGACCTGTGGGAACAGTGCGTAGGAGAGGACGTCCTCTTCCGGCGCGTTAGCATAGCCTTTTCCTGCAAGCTGTTCCTTGAATTGGGCGACGGTCTTTTCCTTCGCGTCTTCCTTCGCGCAGTCGTCGATGATTTCGTTTTCGGGGATGCCCAGCGTCTTGATCAGGAACTCACGATCGATGGGCTTCGGCGTGCGGCCAAACTTGCCGCGGGCCAGATCCTTGACTTCCTTCGGCACCATCTTGTAGCGCTGTCCCATCATCACGTTCATCGTCGCCATTGTGCCGACGATTTGGCTGGACGGCGTGACGAGCGGCGGGAAGCCGAGATCGGCGCGAACGCGCGGCATTTCGTCGAGCAGGTCCTGATACTTGTCTTCCATGCCCATTTCCTTGAGCTGATTCGTCAAGTTTGAGAGCATGCCGCCCGGAATCTGGAAGTCGAGCACGTTCGGGTTCACGTCAAAGTAGCCCTTGAGGTCAAATTCCTTGATGAGCTCCTGCTTTACCTTCGTAAAGTGCTTGGAGATCGGGATCAACTTCTGGCGGTCAAGGCCGGTGTCGCGCTCAGTGCCGACCAGCGTCTCTACCATCGTCTCGGTGCAGGGCTGGGAGGTATCGCAAGAGAACGGAGCCAGTGCGCAGTCGATGATGTCGACGCCCGCTTCGATGGCCTTCAGGTATGCCATAGAACCGAAACCGCTGGTGTAGTGCGTGTGGAGCTCTATGGGGACCTTCACCGCCGCCTTGAGCTTCTTGACGAGGTCCTCTGCGACGTAAGGCTTCAGCAGCCCCGACATATCCTTGATGCATACGGAGTGGCAGCCCATTTCTTCGAGCTTTTTCGCCAGCTCGACGAAGGTATCATTTGTATGGTAGGGGCTGACCGTGTAGACGAGGCAGCCTTGGACATGTGGTTTTTCGGGGCATTTCAAAGCCTCGTCGATGGCCGTGGTCAGATTGCGGATATCGTTTAGTGCGTCGAAAATACGGAATACGGCGACGCCATGCTTCGACGCCTGACGCACAAAAGCGCGGACCACGTCGTCGGAATAATGGTTGTATCCGAGAAGGTTCTGGCCGCGCAGCAACATCTGGATTGGCGTTTTTTTCAAATGGGCTTTCAAGGTGTCGAGTCGTTCCCACGGGTCTTCGCCGAGGAAGCGCAGACACGAATCGAAAGTTGCGCCGCCCCATGCCTCCAGCGCGTTGTAACCAATGGCGTCCAGCGCTTCAAGCTGCGGTACCATTTGGCCGATGCGCATACGGGTTGCGCAAAGGGACTGGTGCGCGTCGCGCAGGATAGTTTCCGTGATTTTTACGGGATTGTTTGCCATGAT
>JAEEGL014756611.1_pt1 | contig 23239 bp, 19 predicted proteins | sample 9134231 | NCBI WGS metagenome assembly JAEEGL01 (sample SAMN16246548, study PRJNA631951) | gut metagenome | biome: gut microbiome; feature: rumen; material: fiber-attached | host: Bos | place: Iran: Karaj | collected 2018-10
GAGCAGTATGTAGACATGGTTAAGGACGGAATCATCGATCCTGCCAAGGTTACACGTTCAGCTCTTCAGAACGCTACATCAGTAGCTTCAAGCTTCCTTACAACTGAGGCTGCTGTAGCTACGATCAAGGAGCCGGTTCCTCCTATGCCAGCAGGCGGCGCAGGAATGGGAATGGGCATGTAATCCGCTGATAGTAAATAATATTTTTGCAGACAGAGTAAAGCTCCTTTCAAGCTCGCTTGGAAGGAGCTTTTGTTATATATTTTATTAATTGTAATTTAATGTTTGTTTTAACGCAAAAATGTTATACTTTTATTACATGATGAATCAGTATTCAGAAGGCTTTTCATTAAGGGATTTATATAGTATTATAATCTATGCTAATTTGATAGATTAAAGGGGTAGCATGTCTGGGGGATGTGCCACTCCTTTTCGTGTGTTTTAGTAATTTTTGTTGGAGGAAGTATTCTTTGGATTTAGAGAGACAAAAGAGAGCTCCCATATACGAGGCCTTAGAGCGATTCAGGAAGCAGCGCGTTGTTCCCTTTGATGTTCCCGGTCACAAGAGAGGCCGCGGAAACAGCGAACTTGTAAGATTTTTGGGAGACAGATGTGTTGGAATAGACGTTAATTCCATGAAGCCACTTGATAATCTGTGTCATCCGGTATCAGTTATCAAAGAGGCTGAGGAACTCATGGCTGATGCTTTTGGAGCTGCCCACGCATTTATGATGGTAAATGGCACCACCAGTGCAGTTCAGGCCATGGTCTTATCAAGCGTCAAGCATGGCGACAAGATCATCATGCCAAGGAACGTGCACAAGAGCGCCATCAACGCACTTATTCTGTGCGGAGCTGAACCTGTATATATCGACCCAAAGGTGGATGTTAATCTTGGCATTCCCCTTGGAATGGAAATAGAGGATGTTGAGAAGGCTGTCAAGGACAATCCTGATGCCAAGGCTATCCTTATCAACAACCCATCATATTATGGAATTTGTTCCAACCTTAAGGCTATCGTTGATCTTGCTCATGCCAATGGAATGAAGGCCCTTGTTGATGAGGCCCATGGAACCCACCTCTATTTTGGGCCAAACCTTCCAATGAACGCCATGGAAGCCGGGGCAGACATGGCTGCCATCAGCATGCACAAGTCAGGAGGAAGCCTTACCCAGAGCTCCATCCTTCTTTGCGGACCTGATGCCAACGTGGGATACATCAGCAGGATAGTAAACCTTACCCAGACTACTTCAGCAAGCTACCTTCTTCTTGGAAGTCTTGATATTTCAAGGCGTAATCTTGCCCTTAACGGTCATGACAGCTTTGAGAAGGTTACCGGAATGGCTCAGTACGCCAGGGAAGAGATAAACGACATCGGTGGCTACTATGCCTACGGAAAAGAGCTTAAAAACGGAGGAAGTATCTATGACTTTGATGAGACCAAGCTGGTGGTAAACACCCGCAAGATTGGTCTTACAGGCATTGAGGTCTACGACCTTCTTCGGGACGAGTATGACATACAGATGGAGTTTGGCGACCTTTCCAACGTAATGGCCTACATATCAATCGGAGACCGCCTCCAGGATATCGAGCGCCTTGCAGGAGCCCTTGCAGATATCCGCCGTCTTTACTCCAAGCCTGAGCAGACCTTCTTCTCGGCAGAGTATGTTACCCCGATTGTAAAGGCAACACCGCAGGAGGCATTCTACTCAGATAAAGAATCTCTGCCAATCGATAAGACTATCGGTCGAATCAGTGCAGAGTCTGTAATGTGCTACCCACCGGGAATCCCGATTCTTTCTCCCGGGGAGATGATCACAGAAGAGATCTTGGATTATATAAAAACCGCCATGGCTAAAGGCTGTTCCATGCAGGGCCCGGAAAGCGAAGATATCTCAGAGCTTCTGGTCCTGAAATAAGAAAAGGAGATTTTGACTATGCCAGATATGGATTATTGGTTTTCAGATATGCACACGGGCAACGTTAAGATAAGCATCAGGCTCTCGAAACAGCTCTTTTCCGGTACAAGCGAGTTCCAGCGTATTGACGTCTTCGACTCCCCGGAATTTGGCAAGTTTCTCACCTCCGATGGAAACATTATCTTTTCCGAGAAGGATGAGTTTACCTACGACGAGATGATCGTTCACGTTCCCATGGCTGTCCACCCTAAGGTTCAGAGAGTTCTTGTCCTTGGCGGAGGGGACGGAGGCGTTGCAAGAGAGCTGACCCACTACGATGAGATCAAGGTAATTGATGTTGTTGAGCCTGACAATATGTTCGTGGATGTGTGCAAGCAGTTTTTCCCGGACAACGCAGTAGGTCTTGAGGATGACAGAGTTCACATATACTACCAGGATGGACTTAAGTACCTTCGTAAGTGCGATGATATGTATGACCTTATCATCAACGATGTTACAGAGCCCCTGGGCCATGAAGCAGGTCTTTTCACAAAAGAGTTCTATGGCAGCTGCTACAAAGCCCTGCATGACGACGGAATCATGGTTTACCAGCACGGAAGCCCCTTCTACGACGAGGACGAAGAGAGCTGCAGAGCCATGCATCGTAAGGCCTACAGGGTATTTCCCATAAACAGGGTTTATCAGGCCCATATTCCCACATGTCCAGCGGGATACTGGCTTTTTGGATTTGCCAGCAAGAAGTATCACCCGCTTAAGGACTTTAACCCAGACAGGTGGGATGAGAGAGGCATCAAGACCTGGTATTACACAACTCATTTGCATAAGGGAGCGTTTATGCTTCCCAAATACGTAGAAGATCTTTTACAGGAAGAGGAGGATATGTCCAGATGAGCAGACTATTAGTTATTGGATGTGGAGGAGTAGCGCAGGTAGCAATCCAGAAGTGCGCTCAGAATAAAGAAGTATTTACAGAGATGTGCCTTGCAAGCCGCACAGTCAGCAAGTGCGACGCATTAAAAGAAAAACTAAAGGGCCAGGGTTATCCTGTCAAGATCACAACTGCAACAGTTAATGCAGATGATGTAAACGACCTTGTTAAGCTTATCAAGGATTACAAGCCTGACGCTGTTCTTAACGTAGCGCTTCCTTACCAGGATCTTACCATTATGGATGCCTGCCTTGAGTGCAAGGTTGACTATATCGATACAGCCAACTACGAGCCGGAGGACACAGACGAGCCCGTTTGGCGCGCAGCTTACGAGAAGAGATGCAAGGAAAAGGGCTTTACTGCTTACTTTGACTACAGCTATCAGTGGGCATACATGGATAAGTTCAAAGAGGCTGGTATAACAGGACTTCTCGGAACAGGCTTTGATCCCGGTGTAACCAGCGTGTTCACAGCTTATGCTAAAAAGCATTACTTTGACAGGATCGATACCATCGATATTCTTGACTGCAACGGCGGTGATCACGGCTACGCATTTGCGACCAACTTTAACCCTGAGATCACCCTTCGTGAGGTTTCTGCCAACGGAAGCTACTGGGAGGATGGACACTGGGTTGAAACAAAGCCCATGGAGATCAAGAGAGAGTACGACTTCCCTGAGGTTGGCATGAAGGATATGTACCTTCTCCACCACGAGGAGATCGAGGCCCTTGGCAAGAACTTCCCTGAGGTGAAGAGAATCCGTTTCTTCATGACCTTTGGCCAGTCCTACCTTGATCACATGAGATGCCTTGAGGACGTTGGAATGCTCTCAACAACTCCCATCAAGTTCGAGGGAAAAGACATTGTTCCCATCCAGTTCTTAAAGGCTCTTCTTCCTGATCCTGCAAGCCTTGGACCAAGAACAGTCGGCAAGACCAACATCGGCTGCATTTTTAAGGGAGTCAAGGACGGAAAAGAGAGAACTATCTACATCTACAATGTCTGTGACCACCAGGAGTGCTACAAGGAGCTGGGCAGCCAGGCAATCAGCTATACAACAGGAGTTCCTGCAATGATCGGAACAGCCCTTGTCCTTACCGGCAAGTGGAAACAGCCCGGTGTCTACACAACAGATGAGTTTGATCCGGACCCATACATGGATATGCTTAACGAGTATGGACTTCCATGGGTTGTGGACGAGGCTCCAAAGCTTGTTGATTAAGTCACTTCGCTTAGTATGCGATATAATATTGTTATGAGGGATTATTATGAAGATAAATGAGATCCGCACACCGGCGTATGTGATCGATGAAAAGAAACTCAAGGAAAACCTTGAGATACTAAAGGATATCCAGAACAGGTCCGGAGCAAAGATTCTTCTGGCTCAGAAGGCCTACTCTGCTTATCAGACCTATCCTTTGATCGCAGAATATCTTGCAGGGGCCACTGCTTCCGGGCTCTTTGAAGCAAGGCTTGCCCATGAGGAGTTCAGGACCTCAGATGGGGTTAGAAGAGAAAACCACGTATACGAGCCTGCCTTCAAGGATGAGGATATGGAAGAGGTGTGCAGCATCTGTGACCATGTGGTCTTTAATTCCATTTCACAGCTTGAGCACCACAGGAGCGTGTGGGAGAAGCACGTGGCAGAGGGAAGTCTAAAGGTAGGACTTAGGATAAACCCTGATATCAGCGCAGAAGATGCAGTGGAGATTTATGATCCCTGTTCACCAGGCTCAAGGCTTGGCATCAGAAACGAAGACATGCCGGAAGCTTTGCCTGAGGGAGTTTCAGGACTTCATTTTCACAACCTCTGCGAGCAGGGCTTTGAACCCCTTGAGGATACATTCCTTAAGGTTGAAAGAGATTTTTTCAGATTTTTCCCAAATTCCAGGATAGCTGATGATTATGATGGCTACATCTTAAGGGTGATGGATTTTGAGAAGGCAAGCGGCGGTTACGACGAGGAAGTGGCCCTTGATAACCTTCCCGCTGATACGCAGGAGCTTGATGCTGAGCTTGGACTTTCCAGTTCCAAGCGCATTAAGTGGATCAACCTTGGCGGAGGACATCACATAACCAGAGAGGACTATGACAGAGAGGCACTTGTTAATCTGATCCTGTACATCAGAGAAAAGTATGGGATTGATGTGTACCTTGAGCCCGGAGAGGCTATAGCCCTTGATGCGGGATACCTTGTTACAACAGTGCTTGACGTGGTTGAAACTGACAGAATTCCGGTGCTTTTACTGGATGCTTCAGCAGCATGCCATATGCCTGACGTTTTGGAAATGCCCTATAGGCCGCCTCTTAAGGATTCAGAGGAGCCCGGTGAGATGAACTATACCTACAGGCTTTCATCAACCACCTGCCTTGCAGGAGACGTCATCGGCGATTTCAGCTTTGAGACACAAAAGAACATAGGAGATAAGCTGTATTTTGAGGATATGGCCATCTATAGCTTTGTAAAGAACAACACCTTTAACGGAATGCCCCTTCCTGATATTGATATCATGCATGAAGACGGCGAGGTGGAAGTACTAAAACGTTTTGGATACGACGACTTTAAGAGCAGACTGTAAACCCGGTTTCATATGAAGAAGGAGTTCCCTATGGCAGATGATAACAATAAGAGCATGATAAGCGACAACGCATTTGAAGGAAAGTCAATTGTAACATTTCCTGCCGAATCACTAATCCTTAAAGAGGGTGAAGTGAGCCTTGATATGTACAAGATCATTCAGGGCAAAGCGGAGATGTATATAGGATATGGCACTGACAAAGAGGTTCTTATTGGGATCATTGGTCCGGGAGCCTGCTTTAGTGAGCTTGGACTTCTGATGAAGGCACCTTCTATTTACACCATTATCGCCTACACAGATGTTTACTGCATCAGGGTTACAGAAGGGCGGATCGGTGACTTTATCCAGGAGAACCATTCCTCCATACTCCAGATCATGAAAAATATGGCAAGAAATATGGTCATAATGCAGCGCCAGATACTTGAACTTAGTGAAGAGCTGGCATCCTTAACCAAGAAAGAAGACGACACCATTGAGGAACTGAAAAAAGCGCTTCTTAGAGAAAACTACGGAGTTGGCATGAAGGGCAAGATGTTTTTCCTTGGAGATAAAGGAAAATAACCATATGCTTTTTTGCCAGCTGCTCTTTTCATGATGATAAGTAAGACCATGATGGTGGTAAAACGGTGATTTACAGGATTATTGGATTATGAATAGGATTACAGACACCACTCCGTCAGCTGATAGCTTTTATATGCCGGGAGAATATAAACCACATACAGGCACCATAATGATCTATCCCACAAGACCCGGCAGCTGGGGAAAAGACAGATCGGATACCCTAAAGAGCTTTGGGCAGGTCTATCTTGAGATAATGAAGCGCGAACAGCTGCACCTTCTTGTAGAGGAGCAGTTTTATAAGGAGGCATCGGATTTTGTTGATGGTCTGATCGAGGGATATGCAAAAAAACAAGTATCCCTTCATGTTTTTGATTCCGATGACGCCTGGGCGAGGGATGTGGGCCCTACCTTTGTAACAGATGGAAAAGGAAATATCAGAGGCGTCAACTGGAGCTTCAACGCCTGGGGAGGCCGGGTGGATGGCCTTTATGCTTCCTGGGATAAAGATGATAAGGTAGCAGGCTCTTTTTGCAAAGAGATGGGATATGACTATTACGATGCAGCTCCCTTTGTTCTTGAGGGTGGCAGTATCCACTCTGACGGCGAAGGAACGGTAATGGTCACACAGAGCTGTCTTCTTAGCGCCGGGAGAAATCCTGACCTTACGAAAGAGCAGATCGAAGACAAGCTTAAAAGATATCTTGGAGCCAAAAAGATTCTCTGGCTTCCCAGGGGGATATATAACGATGAGACCAACGAGCACGTGGACAATGCGTGCGCTTTTATAAAGCCAGGGGAGGTGGTCCTTGCCTGGACAGATGACAAAAACGACCCGCAGTATGAAATGTCACTGGCTGATCTTGAGTACCTTGAAAGCGAAACTGACGCCAGGGGAAGAAAGCTTAAGGTCCACAAGCTTCCCATTCCGGATCATCCTGTGCTGGTTTGCGAAAGCGACCTCGCCAATTATGAGTTTGAAGAGGGCGAAGATACAAGGGAAGTGGGAGAGAGACTTGCTGCCAGCTACGTGAACTTTTATTTTATAAACGGTGCAGTCCTTGTTCCCCGGTTTGGAGGGGATAACGCACAGAGCGATGAAAGAGCCGTAGGGATCTTAAAAGAGCTTTGCCCGGACAGGGAAATCATCGGGATAGATGCAAGACCGATCCTTCTTGGAGGCGGCAACATACACTGTATCACCCAGCAGATACCTGCAGGGCGCAATTAAAGCTATGAGAGATAGAACAAGCTTGAATTGTGTGGGGTGTATCAAATAGTATCAGATTTTAATGTGATGGAGCAGATAAATGGATCAAATGATTAAAGTGGCCTGTATACAGTTTGCCTGCGGAGAGGTTGCAGCAACTGATAAGGAGCAGGTAAAAAGAAATATAGAGACAGCAGACAGACTTACAAGAAAGGCTGCAGGTGAAGGGGCTAAGATAATTCTTTTATCAGAGCTCTTTGAGAGAAAGTACTTCTGCCAGGAGAGAAACTACGACTACTACGAGATGGCACTTCCAATCCTGGATAATCCCGCAGTTAAGCATTTTTCCCAGCTGTGCAGGGAACTGTCTGTTGTAATGCCCATCAGCGTATTTGAAAGAGATGAAAATGTCTTTTACAATTCGGTGGCTATGATAGATGCTGACGGAAGTATCGTAGGAGTGTATCGCAAGACTCATATTCCGGATGACCATTTCTATCAGGAGAAGTTTTATTTTACTCCGGGTAATACGGGATTTAAAGTGTTTAAGACAAAATATGGAAATGTTGGAGTTGGTATCTGCTGGGATCAGTGGTTTCCCGAGACTGCAAGGTGCCTGACACTTGGAGGCGCGGATATCATTCTTTATCCTACAGCTATAGGCTCTGAGCCAATCCTTGACGTGGACAGCTCGGGACACTGGATGAGGACAATGCAGGGACATTCTGCAGCCAACATCATTCCGGTGGCTGCAGCAAACAGAATTGGGAAAGAGGATGTCACTCCTTCCGAAGATAACGGAATGCAGAGCTCATCCCTTACCTTCTATGGCACAAGCTTTTTGACTGATGAGACAGGAGACCTTCTTTCAAAGGCAGGAAGGGATAAGGAAGAGATCATTTACGCTGAGTATGACTTTGCTGAAATCCGCAAAAAAAGAGCATCCTGGGGGCTCTTTAGAGACAGGCGCCCAGAATGCTATAATGCCATCACTGATTGATAGTGGGAAGATTCCACTTAAAGTGCATTGCCAGAAAACGTATCACTACTATGGTGAAGAATCCGGCCAGTGAACTAATTAGTTCGCTGGCTGTATATTTCCACAGGATCACCAGGACAATGGAACCTGCTATGCAGGCAATTGCATATACGTGCTTGGTAAGGACAGCAGGAATGCTGTCTGCAAATACATCCCTTATGATCCCTCCGCCGATTCCGGTAACTATTCCAAGAAATGCAACTAAAAAGAGATTATCTCCGTAGGGAGAATTGATTCCCGTAAAGGATCCGTCCACGGTAAAGGCTGCAAGTCCCAGGGTATCCAGCCAGAAGATCAGCGAGTCATAAAAGGGAGTGACTTTCTTTGGCATGGTCATCTTGTGTCTTAGGACCACAAAAGCTATGTTTGCGGTGACTAAAGTTATGATGGTATACTGCGGATTTACAAACATGGCCGGAGGAATCTTGTCGATAATGATATCTCTTATAAGTCCGCCCCCGGTAGCCGTCACAAGAGCCAGAAGATTGATGCCGAAAATGTCCATGTCTTTTCTGGCAGCTACCACAGCTCCGGACAGGGCAAATGCGACAATACCAATATTTTCAATGAGGATCATTATTGTGGAATCCATTTATTTATCCTCAGCTTTTTTATTTTTTTGTATCTTTGCTTTTTCTTTTACTTCCTTAAGCTCATCTACGCTGAAAGTGTAAGCTTTGTTGCAGAAATGACAGCGAAGCTCAATCTCTTTTCCCTCATCTATCATGTCCTGAAGCTCTTTTTCGCCGATGAGCATAAGAGCTCTCTCAACCCTGTCCTTGTCGCAGTTGCAGTAGAAGTTAAGGTCAACTCTGTCTGTGATCTCGATATCAAATCCATCAAGTACGATATTAAGGAGTTCTTCAGGAGTCTTACCTGCTTTCAGGATGTCTGTGACTGATGAAAACTTCCCAAGGTTCTCTTCAAGCTTGTTTATGACCTGCTCATCTGCAAAGGGCAGAAGCTGAATGATAAAGCCGCCTGCAGCAATAACGCTTAAGGTTTCTCTTTCAACTAAAACTCCAAGACCTACTGATGAAGGTGTCTGTTCAGACTTGGTGAAATAGTAGGTGAGATCCTCGGCTACTTCTCCGGTGTAGAGGGGAACCTGACCAACATAGGGCTCCTTCATGCCCATGTCTCTGATGACGGTAAGGGTTCCTTCGCCGATTCCGCCGCCAACGTTGAGATGTCCCTGGGCATTTGGCTCCATGATGACATAGGGGTTACTTACATAGCCCTTGACGTTGCCCTTGTTGTCTGCGGTTGCCAGAACGCTCTTAAGGGGACCGTCACCATCCATCTTTACTGTGATAAGGTCACTTTCATTATCCATCATGGTGCCCATCATTGCAGTGCCGGTCAAAAGACGTCCAAGAGCAGCGGCAGCAATAGGGGAGAGTCCATGGGCCTTTCTTGCATAGTCCGCCAGATCCTTTGTGGTGGCAGCAAACGCCCTGATCTGGGCATTTCCGGCTGTGGCCCTCACCATATAATCTTTGTACATATTATTTATTCCTTCCAATTTAAGTAATCGTTTACCTGGGGCTGTGAAAAAGAAGTATATGTAGTAGTTCAATAATCATTATGAAGTAAAAAATATGATAATAACATACTTGTTCCAACCTATGAAATGATAGAGTATTTTTTGACGATTGTAAATAATAATAATGCGTTTTCTTTTTATCAAAATTTAATAAAGGGCTGCGCGGAAAATATGAATAAATCCTGTATAATGTAGCTGTAGTATTATCTAGATAATTCAAGGAGGGGCATGACATGGAACCTAAGGTAAGGAATGGTAAACTGGTCTTAAAGCTGATCATTGCTGCGGTTTCAGCGATCATCGGTATTTCAATCGTTCTCACGATCATCAGTTCCATCAATATTACGAATGTCTACAACGATATGGTAGAGGAGGAATTAAAGATAGCTGCTGTGCATCTGCAGAGCGAGATGAACTCTGTATGGGACGGCGACTGGGCCTATGTGGACGGCGTGCTATATAAGGGTGAAGAGAATGTCATGGGTGAGTATGAAGAACTCATGGATGAACTCCATGAAAAGACAGGCATTGAGTATGCCCTGTTTTATATGGATGAGCGCGTCATCACCACCATGGAGGAAAATGGCAAAAAGCTCACAGGCTACAAGGCAAGCGCCGACAGAGTATCCCAAGTCATAAATGGCAAGAAGGAATATTATGCGTCAAAGGCATCAGTAGCCGGAACAGATGTTAAATACTTTGCTTATTATGCTCCAATGGTACAGAGTGATGGAACTCCTGCAGGAATGGTTTTTGCAGGAAGAGGAGTTGGTGACGTTGAAGGCAGGATAAGAAGTATCATCATTTCCATGGTCATCCTCTCAATTATCCTTGCCATTGCACTTTCAGCTGTTGGTTTCTTTATCGCCAATACAGTATCCGTCAAGATGAAGGCCATCGCTGATGAGCTGGGACTTCTTTCCGCCGGTGAGTTAAAGCTCAATATAGATGAGAACTCCTTAAAGAGAAATGATGAGATCGGTCTTCTGGCAGACGGTGCCCAGACCCTTAGTAATAAGCTTGGCGAAGTAATAAGGACCACAATGGACATGTCCAGCGAGCTGAAGCGGTCAGGCGCCGAACTTTCCGAATCCGCCAACAACGCCTCCAATGCATCAAGCCAGGTAAGCCAGGCGGTGGATGACATCAGTAAAGGCGCAGTAAACCAGGCTGAGAGCGTAGAGAGCGCTGCTGGAAATACTCAGGACATCGGAAGAGATATCGATGAAGTATCCGAGAACGTGGAAGAACTCAATGCCTACGCTGATGAGATGAAGACGGCCTGCGATGCTGCTATGGATGCACTTAATAAGCTCATTGACCAGAGCACTGAGGTTCAGGCGTCGGTGAGAGAAATCGGTCAGACCATTGATTCTACCAATGAATCTGCAAAAGAGATATCCAAGTTCTCACAGGCTATCACAGAGATCGCATCTCAGACAAATCTCCTTTCACTTAATGCAAGTATCGAGGCTGCAAGAGCAGGAGATGCAGGTAAGGGATTTGCAGTTGTTGCTACAGAGATCGGGCAGCTGGCTATCCAGAGCAGCAATTCCGCTGAAGAGATCAAGAAGATTGTTGAAAGGCTGGTAGCTGACTCAGAGGCTTCCGTTGAGGTTATGAGCAAGCTCAACAGCAATTTCGCCCAGCAGTCCGAACAGCTTGATGATACCAGGAGCAACATGCAGAGCATGGCTGAAAATGTTACCAACGTATCCACAAGCACAGAGAGCATTGCAGACCACGTGGGACAGCTCGGAGCAGCCAAGGACAAGCTGGTCGAGATCATTTCGGACCTCTCAGCTATCTCTCAGGAAAATGCAGCGTCAACAGAACAGACCAATGCTTCCATGGAAGAGCTCAATGCGACCTTTGCCATCATTACGGAATCTGCTGACAAGCTTCAGGAACTGGCTAGCCAGATGCAGGATACCATCAGTTATTTCAAGCCATAATTCACATAAAAATACATTGCCCCTGACCTTGGAAATACCATGGTTAGGGGCTTTTTTAGTGTTTTGATTTAATTGACATTTATTTAACGTACAGCTATAATTATTGTTAGGTTTTATTTTTATATGCTTATTTATTCTTAATCCTAAAAATGGAGATAGTTATGGCAGATAAAGAGATTTCTCAGGCGGTCATCAGCAGACTGCCAAGATATTTTAGATATTTGGGTGACCTTCGTGAAAAGGGTGTAGAGAGGATATCTTCCCAGGAACTTTCGGATATTATGAAGGTCACAGCTTCACAGATAAGGCAGGACTTTAATAACTTTGGCGGCTTTGGCCAGCAGGGTTATGGATACAATGTTAATTATCTCTATGATGAGATTGGCAAGATCCTTGGTCTGGACAGGCAGCACAGCCTTGTCATCATAGGCACGGGCCATCTTGGCAAGGCCATTGCAGGTTATACCAATTTTACCAGAAGAGGCTTTGTTTTCAAGGGAGCTTTTGATAAGAATCCGGAGCTCTATGGCACCAAGATCGGTGATGTTGAGGTAAGGCCCATAGATGAGGTGGAGGATTTTGTCAGGGACAACAATATCGAGATAGCTGTTCTTACAATTCCCAAGGACCAGGCAGTGCCCATGGCACACAAGCTGGCAGAGTGTGGAATCAAGGCTATATGGAACTTTGCCCATGTTGATCTTGAAGTTCCTAACAATATTCAGGTAGAAAATGTACATTTATCTGACAGTTTGATGAAATTATCGTATAATATTGATAGGTACGAAAAATCATTATAATTTGTGGAGAATTCCATGGCTAAAGGCGATGAAATGTACATGTCAGCTCTGGAGGGAAAGAGTATTCCAATCCTGACGCTGGATAATAAGTGGCATCAGCTTTTTACCCAGACGGATATGACGCCTGAGATAGAGGCCCTTGCAGACCAGCTTAATTCTCTGGTTGAACGTGACGGCAAGATCCGCACTGACACCAAGAGGATCAAGAAACTGAAGAAGACTCTTTTATCCGAGATAGTTCCTCTTCGCGACCAGGCCAACAAGGCCGGCGGAGCAGCAGCTTCCATTGAAAAAGAGATCCAGGAGAGGACCAGGCTTATCAATGAATGTAATGAGAAGCTTGAGGGACACGATGATGAGCTCCTTGATCTGTCCAGAGAGATATATGATGTTGATTACAAGCTGATGATAGAGACCATGAAGGTTTGCTACGAGACTCTTCATGAGAACACTGAGTATATCCAGGGCCTTGATGAATGGATCACCAAGGTCAGAATAGAGCTCAAGAAGAACGTCATAAGACTTCAGGAAGCAGAGATGGAGAACTACAATCTCTACTCCTACATGCATCAGATATTCGGTCCTGATGTAATAGATATTTTCGACATGCAATATGATCCTGACAAACGACATCCTATCAGGCGACCTGTTGATGGCTCCGGGGATGAATATGTCGGATGACTCTTGGTTTACAGGCTGCCCATTGGCAGCCTTAACTTATATCCGGGGCTCATGGTTTTAACCCGGAAGTATGGAGGCTACCATGAAGTATGCAGTTTCTAGTATGGAGATGAAGATTTGCGACAGAAATACCTCTGAGCATTTTGGGCTTGCCCCCATGGTGCTTATGGAGAGAGCAGCGCTTGCTGTCTGCGACAACATCGGCAAATGGAGTGAGGATAAGTGTGTCACAAGGCGCCTTAACGTTCTTGTGTTTGCGGGCGTGGGCAATAACGGCGGAGATGGCGTTGCAGTAGCAAGGCTCCTTAAGCAGAGAGGATACCATGTAAGCCTCTGCGTGGTGGGGGATCCTGTAAAGAGCAGCGACCTGTTTTTAAAGCAGCTTGATATTGCAGGAAAATATGATATTTCATCAAGCACTTTTTCCAATATAAGAGACAACAAAACAGAAGCTGCCTTTGATATCATAGTAGATGCCATATTTGGCATAGGACTTTCAAGGCCCGTTACAGGAACTGACCTTGAGGCTGTGTCCTTTATCAATGATCTTAAGCAAGAACGTGGAAAAGACCTTTATGTTGTATCAGTAGATATTCCAACAGGCATTAGTGCTGATACAGGAAGAGTCCTTGGAAAGGCAGTAAAGGCTGATGTTACAGTTACCTTTAATCATGCCAAGCTTGGCCAGATCCTTTATCCCGGCTGTGAATATGCAGGGGAGCTGGTGATTTCCGATGTAGGGATCACAAGTGAGAGCTTTCTTGGAAAAGAGCCTTTGGCATTTTATTATGATGGAGATGCTCTGGGGCTCATCCCTGAGAGAAAGCGGGATTCCAACAAGGGAACAAACGGCAAGGTCCTTATTATTGCCGGTTCCAAAAACATGAGCGGAGCCTGTATCCTCTCTGCGTCAGCGGCGCTAAAGGCCGGCGCCGGAATGGTAAGGGTGTTTACCGCGTCAGAAAACGCTGAGGTGGTAAAAGCTCTTTTACCTGAAGTAATCCTTGATACCTACGAGGACTTTGAACCTGTTCTGGAAAAATTAAAGTCAGCATTTGACTGGTCTACTCAGGCAGTGATAGGGCCGGGCATCGGAACAGAAGGAAAAGGTATAGAGCTGCTTACTGCTGTGCTTGCGGACTATGACAAGAGCCTTGTGATGGACGCGGATGCTCTTAACATCATTGCCGGTGATGAAGAGCTGATGAAGCTTGCTGCCAACTACGCCAGAGGCTCAAAAAAGCTGATCCTCACGCCACATATGGGAGAGTTTGCAAGACTTAAAAAATGCAGCATAGGTCAGTGCAAGGAGAATCTTCTTTCTTATCCTCAACAGCTTGCAAGAGATCTCCATGCCACAGTCATCTGCAAGGACGCCCGCAGCATAGTGGCTGACAGCAATGAGAAAAAGATATATATTAATACAAGCGGCAATGACGGCATGGCAACTGCAGGAAGCGGAGATGTCTTAAGCGGAATTGCAGGAGCTTTTATCGGAACCGGGATGAGCGGGTTTGAAGCGGCAATTGCAGCCACCTACATCCACGGCTGTGCAGGAGATATTGCCTGCAGGGAACACGGCAGATATTCAATGATAGCGTCGGATATCGTCAGTGCTCTTTCCAAGGTACTTGAATAAAACACTTTTTTCCGCTGCCGGCGGAGGATGTTTGTGATATTAAGGAAGTAAAGATAATGACAGAAACAAGTGAGTATTCAAGAGTTTGTGCCAAGGTGGATCTTGGAGCCATAAGGCACAACCTTCTTGCAATGAAGAATAATATACCGGAGGGCACCAGGATCATGGCGGTTATCAAAACTGACGCCTACGGTCATGGGGCAGTGGAGATCGGAAGATTTCTAGAAGGTGAGGACTATATCTGGGGCTACGCGGTGGCCACAGCAGAGGAAGCCTTTGAACTGAGGGATGCAGGCATTGTTAAGCCCATCCTGATCCTTGGCTATACTTTCCCTTACGCTTATGAGCGGATGCTAAGGGAGGGGATCAGACCTGCGGTATTCAGGCTGGATATGGCAAAAGAGCTTGATGCTGTTGCAAAAAGACTCCTGGAAGAGGGTGCCATAAAAGAGCCTGCACCTATCCATATTGCAGTGGATACCGGAATGAGCAGGATAGGGATAACCCCTGATGGCGAGGGAGTTTCTTTTGCAAAAGAAATAAGACTCATGGAGGGGATAAGCATTGAGGGCGTGTTTACTCACTTCGCCCGGGCTGATGAAAAGGATCTTACTAATGTCAGGCAGAGGGAAGAGGTATTTAAAAGATTCCTCTTTGATTTTGAAAATGAGACGGGATACAGGATACCCATCAAGCACTGCGCCAACAGTGCCAGCATTATAGCGGTTCCCGAGTCTTCTATGGATATGGTCAGGGCCGGAGTCACCATGTACGGCATGTGGCCATCAGATGAGATACCGAGGGATATAATTGACCTTAAGCCCACAATGGAGCTTATCAGCCATGTGGTCATGGTAAAGGAAGTTCCAGAAGGGACACCTGTCAGCTACGGCGGAACCTTTGTTACAGATAAGCCGACTAAGGTTGCAACCATTCCTGTTGGCTATGGCGATGGCTACCCAAGAAGTCTTTCCGGAAAGGGCTATGTTCTGATAAACGGACACCATGCAAATATCCTTGGAAGGGTATGTATGGACCAGTTCATGGTGGATGTGACGGATATTCCAAATGTTAAAGAGGGAGATGAGGTTGTTCTTCTAGGCAAGGATAAGACTTCCGGAGAGGAGATCACAGCGGAGCTTCTTGGAGACCTTAGCGGAAGATTTAACTATGAGCTGACCTGCGATATCAACAAAAGGGTTCCCAGAGTGTTTTATGATTAATATATTACAGAATCTTAACGAATCTCAGAAGGCGGCAGTTACCACAACCGAAGGGTATGTCAGGGTTGTGGCGGGAGCAGGAAGTGGCAAGACAAGGGCACTTTCAAACCGCTTTGCATATCTGGTAAGTGGCCTTGGCATCATGCCGGGACACATTCTTTGCGTGACCTTTACCAACAAGTCTGCGGCGGAGATGCGCCAGAGGATACATATGCTTACGGGGGACAATGATACGGGATATATCAACACCTTCCATGGCTTCTGTGTCTCTGTCCTTCAGGAGGACTCCCATGCAGTCCAGTATCCCAAGAGCTTCATGGTGCTGGATAACTCCGATATCGACGATATTCTCAAGATAATATATGAGGAGAGGAATCTCTCCCTTAGGGACATGACCTTTGGTATGGCAAGGGACATGTTTGAGATGCGCAAGATCTTTGATGAGCCGGACTACTACATGGACCTCATTACCATGTCTCCGGAGGTACTTAAGGAGAAGTATGACAACGCCACTGAGGTCAGGGATATTCTCTTTTACGGTTATCTTTATCAGGAAAAGAAGTGCTTTGGCCTTGATTACAATGATCTTATCAAGTTTGTCCTGTATATATTTGAACAGGACGAAGAGATAAAGCTCAAGTGGCAGAAACGCCTTGAGTACATAATGATCGATGAGTTCCAGGATATTGACGGTCTGCAGTATGAGCTTATGGAGGTCTTATCAGGCTATCACAAGAATCTTTTTGTGGTTGGTGATCCCGATCAGACTATTTATACCTGGAGAGGGGCAAATGTTGGGTTTCTTCTTGATTTTGATGAGCGTCATCCCGGCACCAGGACCATCTATATGAATGAGAACTACAGATCTACGCCTCAGATCCTGAAAGCAGTCAATTCACTTATAGACAAGAATACCCAGAGGATTAAAAAGGACCTGGAGCCCATGCTTCCTGCAGGGGATAAGGTTGTGTGCCATCTGGCTCCCGATACTTCTGATGAAGCGGATTACATCACTGGAGAGATTCTTGCGCTAAAGGGCATGGGAGTTCCCTACAGGGATATGACTATACTGTACAGGGCTCACTATGTTACCAGGACTATAGAGGAGGGCCTGTTAAAAGAAAAGGTTCCTTATACAATATATTCCGGTGTTCAGTTCTTTGGCCGTATGGAGATCAAGGATGCCCTCAGCTACCTTAAGATGATAGTTTACAGGGATGATATCTCTTTTCGAAGGATTGTTAACGTTCCCAGGAGGAATCTTGGAAAGCGCAGGATGCAGTTTCTTGAGCAGTATTCAAGGGACAGGGGCTGCACTCTTTATCAGGCACTATATGAGAACCTGGATAACGACATCATGAAGGGCACCAAGGCCCGCCAGTTTATCGACCTTATCGAGGACTACGCTGAGAGCTATGAGGGATCTATGGTGTCGGAGGTGTTCACCAAGATTCTTCACGACAGCGGCTATGAGGAGATGCTAAGGACAGAAGGGGCCCAGGAGAGACTTGATAACCTTGCAGAGCTAAAGCAGGCCATATTTGAATTTGAGACCACCTGTGGCGAAGAGGTTGGGCTTGAGGATTACCTCAAGCACGTAGCTCTTTTTACCAATGCCGATTCCGATGCAGGCACAGGGGACAAGGTCAGGCTTATGACCGTCCACGCTGCCAAGGGACTGGAGTTTCCCTATGTGTTCCTTTGCGGTATGAACGAGGGGATATTCCCATCCCGCAAGATCCATACCCTTGAGGGAATGGAAGAGGAGAGACGTCTTGCCTTTGTTGCTATGACAAGAGCTCAGAAAAAGCTCTTTATCACCGAAGCCGGAGGCAGGAACTTTGAGGGAATTCCAAGGTATCCCTCAAGGTTCATTCTGGATATTGACAGGGAGTATCTGGAGTTTACCGATAAGGAGGCGCTGGCTCAGCTGGACGTGGCAAGGAAATACATTGACAACGACTCCCGTCACCTTAAGGGGGCTGAGAAACTTAATCTCTTTGAGCCCGGAACCCACGTTCGCCACGCAATCCTTGGTGAGGGCACGATCCTTGAAGTAAATGCCAGGGACGAGAGCTATCTGATATCTTTTGAGGGCATGGAAACACCAAGGGAGATCACCTTCAAAGTCAAGCTGGAGAAGATATAAAATAATTATGTGATACCTGAAAATCTTTCTGGTCTTATGTTCAATAAGGCAGGAAGATTTTTTTTGTATGATATTTAGTTTGTGCCGGGTTAAAAGTAAATGAAATTTAGTTTATTTATTGAGCTGTTTTTATATTTATTTTATATTTGGTTTCCGATATTTTTATATTTTTGACGTATCATAGTTTCGCTGCGCGCGGCGCGGCAACAAAACATAATGTTTCTTACGGAGGGAACTATGATAAAGAATGTGTTTATGAAGTCTGTGGCAATGGTAAGTGCTGTTTCTGTTTCTTGCATGATGCCTGTTATGTCGGTTGTGGCGGCAGATGATACTAATCAGCAGGTAACTGAAGGCGGCGAATATGGCAATGTTACTGTAAATAACGAAAACGCTGTATGGGTCTATGGAAGTAATACAGATGTAACTATAGAAGGTGATGTAACTAATACAGGAAATACTAATGTGTCTTATCAGGGACAGGAGATTGTAGGCTCTGTTCAGGCAGTTTCAGCTCAGACTGAATCATCAGTTGATATTTCAGGAAGTGTCAGCTCTGAAGGCTTTGGAGTTTATTCCTATTCAGGAAGCCAGATTACTGTTGGTAATGGTGTAACAGCCAGAGAAGATGCAGTAAGGGCTACTGGAAATGGAAATGGTGCAAGTGATGGCACAAGGGTTGATGTAACAGGAAATGTTACCTCTGCCAATGGAGCTGGAGTTACATCAGGCTACGGAGCAGAAGTGACTGTTAACGGCAATGTAACAACCAGTGGAAATGGAAGTATTGGCGCCTATGCATATCCTGATGGCAAGGTTACAGTAACCGGAAATGTTGAGGCTATAAATGGCGTAGGAGTTGGCGCCAGAGACGGTAACGTTACAGTAACCGGAAACGTGACCGGAGGAACTGCAGCAATAAATGTAGAGGATGGCGGCGTAGTTACAGTAAATGGCACCGTTCAGTCTAATAATGAATTTAATGGCGCTATTGAGGTTGCCAATAACGGCAATGTTACAGTAAATGGAAATGTAAATGCTGCTCATAGAGGCATTTATATCAATCTTAATAATGCAACTGCTCCTTCAACCATCAATGTCACAGGCTCAGTTAATTCTGACTATGCAGGTATCTATATTGATGGAAGCTCAGATGAGAATACTAATGTCGACAGTCTGATCGCACTTCTTCCCCAGATATATGTTTATGGTTTTAATGTATCGGGATCAAGATTATCCCGGGCTATCCGTACCCATGATGAATTTGTGTACACACACAGACAGGCTATGGAACAAGCTCTTTTAAATAATATCAATTACTACATCAACAAGGACGATAACGTAACAATAAATGGCAATAACTCAGCTACTATGAAGTACAACACTGACGTCCTGAATGTAACAGTACCCGAAGGATACGAGCTTCAGGTCAGTGATTCAATGACCTTCGAGCGTATGAGTGATGGCAGCTATGCTGTAAGACTTACAAATGCAAAGGGCGGAATCAATCTTCGCGCATTTATCAGAGCCATCAGTGATGCAACAGGAGTTGATGAGAGTGACATTCATGTGGTAACAGGCGGTGGAGAAGTGGTTAATCTTTCCACAGGTAATGAGGAGACTAATACAGGTGCTTATGGTGCTTCTGCCGGATCAATAGTTCTTTCAAGCCCTACTGCAGCCAATAAATTTGTGACAACTTCTGAAGGTACCAGGACTGTTTCCAGGGTGCTTACTCTTGACCCCAAAGTTCTCGCTCCTGAACAGTACAAACAGGCTGTCATTGACAATATTTCAGCTACACCTTCAGGAACAGCACTGAGGATCGAGAGCAGTACTGTCAGCGTATTTGACCGTAAGATGATAGAGGCCCTTGCAGAAAATCCTACTATCGATGTTGAAGTGGTATTTACATATGGCGGACAGAAGCTCAGAGTTGTCATCCCCGCCGGCTACAATGTAAGAAGTCTTCTTGATTCCAACGGCTACTGCGGATACTTAAGACTTGCCTACCTTCTTGGATCACAGGTGGTTGGATAATAGCAGCAGGCATTCACATTTTTGAAATCAATCTGAACGCGTATGTTATGCAGCATGCGCGTTCTTTTATTTTGGCATTCAAACAATTATCTTGCCCCTTTTACTTTTATTGTTCATAATATGATAATAGGTTTTTGAAGGGGATTGTTTTCGATGGGTTCTTTATTATCAATGGGGATAAATGCAATAACCAATGCTGCTGTATATGCGCTTAAGGCGTTCTTTTCGCTTGTTACCTGGTTTTTGAAAGCGTTTTTGAAAACTCTCAAGCTCTTTTTTGTTTTACTTCCCGTTACATCCGTTATATTTGTTTTACTAATCCTTCTTAGCATAATTATTCTGTGCACAGGGCAGTACCTAATATTGCCGGCTGGTGCTGCCACAGATGGCGCAACCGGCATTCTGGCAAACTTGCTTAGCTTTGCCAATGCATCGGACGTTATACATAATCTGTTTGCGGCGCTAAGTCAATGGTGGCAACAGACAGTCAGTGTTTATAAGGGACAGGCATCATACATTCTTTTGATAATCCTCACAGTTTTGATGTTTATCCCTGTTATTACGGTGTTTTTGTGTTTTGCAGTATTTGCTTCTTTTGGCATGATTCTGTTTATCAGTGTTGTTGTTGATGTTGTTCTTTATCTGCTTAGAGCAATTATTGGCCAGTCATTTATCAGGCAGGCTCTTTCCCGCTACTATAGATTATTTCCGGAAGCTGGCAGAAAGCATGAAGAACGGGAGTATGACAGGCTCCTTAAAAAGCGCAACAAGATGCTGGATGCGGAAATTAGTGATAGGCGAAGAGAAAAGGCATCAGATTTTTACGACGATGAAGATTATGAAAGCGAGGAGTACGAAGATGATGAGTATTATCCCGATGATGAATACGAGGATGACTACTATCCCGAGGATGAATGTGCTGCTGATTATGATGAAGATTACGACGAGGACTACGATGACAGATATGAAGATGGCTACGACGAAGAATATATAGAAGATTTTGAAGATGACTACGATGATCCCAGAAGCAGGCATCATGGAAAGGAGCGCGCAGACAGCCACCAGAGTTCAGGCAATGCCACGACCTTTGACTTTTTTGCAGGCTGTAACTCCAGGGCAAGCGTAGATAAAAAATACCGCTCCCTTGTAAAGCTCTACCATCCGGATAACATGGACGGTGACACCGCAGCCTTGCAGGAGATAAACGTTCAATATGACAAAGCAAAAAAGAGTTGGCCAACTTGAGCCAACTTTTTTGTTTGATGAATATTCAAAAATAAAAAAATAACATATAGACAAATAATAACCTGTGTGATAAAGTCATTAGGCTGTTTATTAATATGTCAGTTCGAGACCTTCCTGACACTAAACAAAACTAAAGGAGAATAATTTAATATGCGTAACAAAAATTTACTATTTATCACACAGGCTGCAGCAATCGCGGCACTGTACGTAGTTCTTACACTACTGGCTAACGCCTTGGGACTTGCAAACTATGCAGTTCAGGTTCGTTTTTCAGAGGCACTCACCATTCTGCCTTTCTTCACACCTGCGGCTATTCCCGGATTGTTCCTGGGATGCATCATTGCAAATACTATGACAGGATGCATGCTTCTTGACACAATATTCGGTTCTCTTGCGACTCTTACAGGTGCTCTTATTACCTACATGATCGCACATGGCTTCAAAAAGCCCGGAGACAAAGGCTTTACCTGCACAAGCAATGTAAGAAAGTGGCTCTGCCCGATACCTCCTATTGTAGCAAACATTCTTGTAGTTCCGTTTGTTCTTAAGTATGTATACAATCTTGAGGGAACAATTCCTTACTTCATGCTCACTGTAGGAGCAGGCGAAGTTATTTCCTGCTTCATCTTGGGAATGATGCTTCTTCACGCATTAGAGCCAAGAAAAGAAGTCGTTTTCAAAAATTACCTTGCATAATATGCGCCCCTGCCAATGAACTGTTGGCAGGGGTTTTTGTTGCCCTTCTTTAAAATATCTAGTATGGGAAGGCAAAATATGGTATAGTGTAATTTGATATTTTGCGTGCATTTTGGTTTATAGGAGGGACGACTATGGAGGGCGACTTGCCTTCAGCCAGTATTTTAGCGTTTTTTATCATTCTTATCATCGATATTTTTGTGCATGGCTTTGACATTGCCATGGATCATGTCAGCAAGGATGAGATTGAGAAAAAAAGCGCAGCAGGAAAAGATAAGATCAGCGAAAAGCTTCTTAAGCTTTTCGACAACGAGATGGCGCACATTGAGAGGATGCAGATCCTTACCATTGTGATCAACATGATCCTTGGAGGATTTGTGGCCTGCAGGATAAGCGATTATCTGACAGCTCTTCTGGGAGCATCAGGAAGCATTCTGCCTTCATGTTTCTTTTGCATCATTTCAGCTCTTGTGATAACTCTTCTTATCATGTGCTTTGGCATTATCATTCCAAGGCGTCTTGCTGTAAGAAATCCTGAGAAGTGGGCTTATGCCTGTTATTACCCTGTGCATTACCTGGGACTTATCCTTTCGCCCTTTTCTCTTTTTGCAGGCTGGTTTGCCACCGGCATCCTTTATATCTTTGGAGTCAGGGGCGATGGCAACGTCAGCGACGTGACAGAAGAGGAGATCAGGGATTCAATAGAAAAGGGGCAGGAACAGGGCGTTATCCAGGAGTCAGAGGCGGATATGATCACCAATATCTTTGAGTTTTCCGATAAGGAAGCTCAGGATATCATGACTAACAGAAATGCCATGGTTGCCATAGATGCCAATGTTAGTCTTCGGGAAGCAGTGAATTTCATGATGGATACCAATAATTCCAGATTCCCTGTGTACTTTTGCCATGGATGTTAGTAAATGCCCCTTTATGCATGATATAGGAGGTAAGAATCATGTATTACTTAAAAAAGATATTAGAGTATTTTATCAAGAAGAAGATTATGTATGGTTTACTACTGAATATTGTAAA
>JAEEGL014981459.1_pt1 | contig 23239 bp, 20 predicted proteins | sample 9134231 | NCBI WGS metagenome assembly JAEEGL01 (sample SAMN16246548, study PRJNA631951) | gut metagenome | biome: gut microbiome; feature: rumen; material: fiber-attached | host: Bos | place: Iran: Karaj | collected 2018-10
CCTTTATTAATGTTACGGGTAAAACAGATCACCTCGTGATCTTTCTTCGAATCTGCGGCTTTTGCATAGAAGCCCTTGTTTCCGTATTCGTCTATACCACATTTCGTAAGAACTACTCCAGCCATCTTGCATTTTCAGCGGCACTTTTGTCGATTCTGATTCTTCCCAAATGGATCCTCACTCCAGAATTCTCAAATATCCTCATGTGGAGCTCTGTCTGCCTTATGATGTGCATCATGAGGATTTATTCAGGTGACGGTAACAGGATGCTGTGGCCTGTTCTTGCCGGGATCTTTACCTGCACCGCCATCCTTGCCTATCCTAGCTGTATTCTTGCGGCTCCCTTTATACTGATCTCAATTCACCTTACGGGTGTGAAAAGAAAACCATCCCCCGCCTTCATAACTCTCATCACATGCGTTGCTTTCGGTCTAGCCTACATCGGATACTTTCTGACTAAGATGCCAATAAGCGACTTTATCTTTGGGGTCAGACAGATGCTCTCCGACGGATCACACAGCTCAGTATCGGGGAAAGTATTCTGGATGCTGACGGAAGCAGTCAGCTGGATCATTCCTTTACTGATCATTACCGTAGTGAGTTTGCTGATATATATAGTTTGCCAAAAAGTCAATAAACGGAAGGGCAAGCCTTCGTCCTTTGCTCTGACTATGCTGATCGTATCAGTACTGTATCAGCTTATCTATTGGCTCATCCCCTCTAACCTTTACTTCAACAGGCCTTTATTGTATCTTTACATAGCTTTTATTACGGGGTTGATAGCCGTCCGGGATAATAAATCTCTCATACGGATCTTCTTCGTCCCGAATATCGCCATCTGGGTCTGTGTAATGCTGGTGACTAATACGGGCTTTAGGGTAACCGGAGCCTTCCTTATGCCCTGTATCATCTTAAGTCTGGTTATCCTGTGCGATGAGAAGAGATTAGAAGTTGCAAGGCTTTCCATGTTCTTGATGATCTTTATCCTGTTCTTCGCAAGAGGATATCTGGTCATGGAAAACAACGGATATAAGGAAAATGCACAATATGTGAAGCAGAAGGCCCTGTCCGGTTCTGCGGAGGGCATCTACTGTGTATACAATGATGGATATGCTTACAATACGGCTGATGAACTTCTAAGGGAATATGCCCAAGATAGCGACACGATTCTGGTAGCAGGGAGCCACAGCCTCTGGTATATGCTTGGTGATTACAAGATTGGGACATATTCGACGATAAGCACACCGACCTTCGATGAGAGACTAATTGAATACTATGAGCTGTATCCGGACAAAATACCGGATCTGGTCATAGGAGAAGATGGCTCCGAGGAGCTTGAAGCGGTAGTAAGTCTTATGAAACCCGGTGATCCGTTGGACAGCCGTAACGGGCTGGTAATATACCGCCTGTAAATGATATAATAAAATGTCGCGCATAATAGTACTTGTTATAAAATTTCAGAATAAGTAGGAACTAAAATGAACTCAATCAAGAACTTCATAAAAAACATAGAACACTGGAAAGTAATATCTGCATGTCTAGTCTTATATGACATCATTGCGGTTAATTTATCATACGTTGCGGCACTGTGGCTCAGATTTGATACAAAGTATTCGGCTATTCCGGTAAATTATCTTGAAGCATTTATCAAGTTTTCACCCATATACACGGTTCTGTGCATATTCATATTCTGGAAACTGCGTCTATATAACAGTATCTGGAGATTTGCCAGCTATAACGAACTGATTAGATGCATATTGGCTGCAATCATTGCTTTTGTGATCCATACGGTTGGTATAACAGCAATCTTCTGCAGAATGCCCATTACCTACTACGTTACTGGTCCCATTCTTCAGTTTGGACTTGTGGTGGGTATAAGGTTCTCATATAGATTCGTCCTCCTGATGCGCGGGAGGAACCGTGGCAATAGCGATGATGAAAAGAAGTGCATGCTTATCGGGGCGGGCAATGCCGGTCAGATGATCATAAGGGATATTAGGAATACTGCTGATCTTCACGAGAAAATCTGCTGTATCATTGATGATAACCCTAATAAGTGGCACAGATATATCGATGGAATACCTGTAGTTGGAGGAAGAGATGACATACTTCTCAATGTCAAAGAGTACGACATCGATAAGATATACATTGCTATCCCTGCTGCAACGGCTGAAAGCCGCAGAGACATTCTGAATATCTGTAAAGAGACCAAATGTGAACTTAAGAACCTTCCCGGTATCTATCAGCTTGCAACCGGTGAGGTCTCTGTAAAGGATATGAAGGACGTTGCGATAGAAGATCTTCTTGGAAGAGATACTATCGAACTGGATCTTAACAGTGTGTTTGCATTTCTTCACCGTAAAACTGTCCTTGTGACCGGAGGTGGTGGCTCAATCGGAAGCGAGCTTTGCAGACAGATTGCATCCCATAATCCCGGAAGACTCATAATCTTCGATATTTACGAAAACAACGCATATGACATACAGAATGAACTTCGTAAGAAGTATCCTGACCTTGATCTCGTGGTTCTTATAGGTTCTGTACGAGATAGTGGAAGGCTGAAGAAGGTATTTGAGACATATAGACCTCATGTCGTATATCATGCCGCGGCCCATAAACACGTGCCTCTAATGGAAGACAGTCCCTGCGAGGCAATCAAAAATAATGCGATAGGAACTTATAAGACAGCATACGCTGCGATGAGGGCGGGATGTGAGAAATTCATCCTTATCAGTACCGACAAGGCAGTTAACCCTACTAATATCATGGGAGCTAGTAAACGCCTATGTGAGATGGTTATCCAGACGTTTGATCTTATGGTTCAGACTCACAGAGAATCCGAACTGGTTCAACTCTCCGCACATCTTGATAAGAGTGTTGTATCAGATGCTGACAGACTACCAGATGACTTTAAAGGTAAGACTAGATATGTTGCTGTAAGATTCGGAAATGTCCTTGGTAGTAATGGCTCGGTTGTTCCACTCTTTAGAAAACAGATAGCTGCTGGTGGCCCAGTTACTGTAACTCATCCAGATATTGTGAGATATTTCATGACAATTCCTGAGGCGGTCAGCCTTGTGTTGCAGGCCGGGGTTATGGGCAATGGCTCTGAGATTTTCGTTCTTGATATGGGAAATCCTGTTAAGATTGATACTCTTGCTAGAAATCTTATCAAACTTAGTGGTTTTAAACCAGATGTTGATATTAAGATTGAATACACTGGATTAAGGCCTGGCGAAAAACTCTATGAAGAAAAGCTTATGGCTGAAGAAGGGCTTAAGACAACTCCTAATCACCTGATCCATATCGGTATGCCAATTGCATTTGATAATGATATGTTTCTAGAACAACTTAGAAAACTTATGGAAATCGCATATAACGAAGATGAGGACGGTATTATTTTGAACGTACGTGATATTGTGGTGACATATCATCCAAATAGAGAACTATCTAAATGATTCAATTACAGGGAGACAGCAGAGATATGAGAGAAGTCGAGATAAGCTTAAAAGGATTGATTTTTTACATTCTTAAGTATTGGAAAAATATCCTGGCAGGCATGTTGATTTGTGCTCTAGGATTAAGTGGATTCAAGTATTATAAGGATTCAAAAACAGCACAGATTGCGGATACATCCTATGGCGAAAGTACTGGTAAAGAATTAAGCAATCAGGAGATAGAATATCTAAATTCACTATATGTATATGTTCAGAATCTGAGAAGCTTCAATGATGAAAGAAAAGACTCTCTTATCATGAAGATTGATCCTAATAATGCGGTACGTGAGGATATTTCATATCTGATTCGTGTTGAAGACCCGTCTGAAATTGATGGTATTAAGCAAGCTTATGAACAGGCTTTAAAAGGAATAGCATTAAGTAGTTATGTTTCGGGCAATACAGGAATTCCTATGCAAGATATAATCGAAACTGTATCTTCGTCAGTATTTTTTTCCAATACAGATTCTTTAACAGCGTCCATTAGTGTAGGGATACTTAGCGATAGTGTAGATAATTCTGAAAAAGTAGTTGCAGAAGTTAATGAATTCTTATGTGATAAAAGTAGGCAGTTGAATGAAAATGGTTGTGGACATGAATTAATACCTGTTGGTGAGAGCATTTATCAGGGGCCTGATGCAGGCGTGCTTGCAAGCCAAACACAATATTCTGCTGAGATTCAATCTAGGAATAGAAGTGTATTAGATATTGAGGCAAATTTGGATGAGGAACATTTGGAATACTATTCTTCCCTTTCAAATGGCGGAAGCACTGGGGCACAAACAGAAACTACAAGCCAAACTTATAAGGCGGTATCATTAAGATCATTGGCTAAATATTTATTGCTGGGCTTATTTATTGGGATGTTTTTAGTGTGTGGACTGTATGCTGTTATATATATCTTCGCAAATAGAATTGACGAAGATGATGATATTGATGGTGTGTACGGACTTTTACTTCTCGGCGTTATTCCTGGAAGGGATTATGGTAAGTTGTTGTATAAACTAAGAAATATTGGAAAGAGAACATTTGATTTTGATGAAAGTATTGGACTTGCAGCTGCTCGTGTAGGAGCAATCGCTCGTAAAGAAACCATAACTAAGCTGGGAATTATAGGATGTGGAATCAAGAAAAATACCGAGAAGGTGGCAGGTGAGCTTTCAGTTTTTCTGAAGAAATACGGTATAGAGGCTGTGATCATCGATGATCCATTATACAATCCGGATAGCGTTGAACAACTTAGAGGTTTGGAACATGTGATTCTTCTAGAAAAAATAGGTGTCACCCATAGGGTGGAAGTATGGAATGAAAAGGAGATGATTACCAAGCTTGGAATAAAGCTTGATGGAATCATAATAGCTGGATAAGAATTTGTGAAAATGAAAAAATGAACTATTTGTTGTGAAATGTAAATGCAGATTTACTTATACAGATTTTGTGGCTTGCTATTTATACAATGTATGTGCTTTGATGTGTAATAAACTATAGACAAATTATAAAGGAACGGAATGATAATATGTATGATTTCAAAACTGATCCGAGATTTAAAGGTATAACTCCATTTGATCGTAAGGTCTGGCTTTCGTCTCCTACCATGCATGGAGACGAGCAGAAGTGGGTGGATAAGGCTATTCAAACAAACTGGGTGAGTACTGTAGGTACAAATATTTCTGAGGTAGAGAAGTCCATAAGTCAGTATCTTGGAATCGACTATGCTGTTGGACTTTCCTCTGGTACAGCAGCGCTTCACCTTGCTATTCGATTAGCTGGTGAGCGTCTGTATGGCGCTGCTAAGGTAGGACACGGCGTGCTGGAAGGAAAGAAAGTATTCTGCTCCGATATGACTTTCGATGCTACGGTTAATCCGGTAGCGTATGAAGGCGGAGAGGCTGTGTTTATCGATACGGAAGAACAGACTTGGAACATGTCTCCTGAAGCGCTTGAGAAGGCGTTTGAGATATATCCAGACGTAAGGTTGATTGTTCTTGCTCACTTGTATGGTACACCAGGAAGGATTGATGAAATCTGTAATATTGCACATAAGCATGGCGCATTGATTGTTGAAGATGCAGCAGAAAGCTTGGGTGCAACATATAAGGGAGTTCAAACTGGAACATTTGGTGACTATTCTATAATCTCTTTCAATGGTAACAAAATTATTACTGGAAGTTCGGGTGGAATGTTACTAACCAAGAGTCAGGCTGACGCTGACAAGGTTAGAAAGTGGTCCACTCAGAGTCGAGAGGATGCACCCTGGTATCAACATGAAGAACTGGGGTATAACTATCGTATGAGCAATATCATTGCTGGTATTGTGAGGGGACAGGTAGATTACCTTGAAGAACATATTTGTCAGAAGAGAATGATATGGAATAGATACAGAGAAGGTCTTAGAGACCTCCCTGTTAAGATGAATCCTTTTGATGAGATTAACTCTGAACCCAATTATTGGTTAAGTTGTTTGTTGATAGATGAAGAAAATATGTCTGAGTTTGTCCGAGGCGAAAAAGAGCAGATGTGGTCAACGGAGTCTGGTAAAAGTTGTCCTGGAGAGATTCTCGCAGCGATTGCAGCATTTGGCGCAGAAGGAAGGCCGATATGGAAACCTATGCATATGCAACCTATCTATAGAAATAATGCATTCATTACCCAAAACGGATCTGGAAGGGCGCGGAGCAATGCATATATAAATGAAGGCGTGGTTGTTGATATTGGTGCGGATATTTTCAGAAGAGGATTATGTTTGCCCTCGGATAATAAGATGAGTACAGATCAACAGGATATAGTTATTGACATTATTCGTAGGTGCTTTGAATGAGTTAAAAACGTAATTATATATCAGCAGATAGATAAACACGAACGTGTTTAGAAGTTTGATGGAGAACTTGACAGATAAGCAATTGAGATTGGTTTTAACAACACGGAGGAGTGTATTTTTTTATGTATGCTAAGTGCTTTAAAAGACTACTAGATTTTATATTATCCTTGTGTGCGATTATATTCCTTTCTCCATTGCTTCTTATTCTCACCATAATAGGCGTAGTAAAAATGAAAGGGAATCCCTTCTTTACTCAAGATAGACCTGGCTGGCATGAGAAAACGTTTAAGCTTATTAAGTTCAGGACAATGACGAATGAAAAGGATGCATCTGGTAATCTATTACCCGATGAAAAGAGGTTGATACCATATGGCCAATTCTTACGATCAACATCACTTGATGAACTGCCGGAGCTTTTCAATATCCTGATTGGCCAGATGTCTATCATAGGTCCACGTCCTCTTCTTGTTAAGTATCTGCCCCGTTACACTGTGGAGCAACATAGGAGACATGAAGTTAGACCAGGGTTGACTGGATATGCGCAGGCTCATGGCAGGAATGCTGTAACCTGGGAAGAAAAGTTTAAGATGGACGTTTGGTATGTGGATCACATATCATTTGCTACAGATGTCGGGGTGTTCGTAGACACCATTAAGGCAGTGCTAAAGCGAGAGGGGATTTCTGGCGGAGGAGAGGTTACGATGTCAGAGTTCTTGGGTACGGAGAAATCGAGAGAGCAAGAGTAACAGGGGCGTTATAAGAGTTGAATATGTAAGCTGTTCAAGGGTTTAATAGTGAATGTTGACTATGGAGAAGTAAAAGATATGTTGAAAGATCAAGGTATGTGGGATCCTAAATATATTAATGAATTAGAAGAAAAGCGTAATAAGGCTAAAAATGGTGGCGGCGAGAAAAGGATAGAGGCACAACACAATAAAGGTAAGCTAACGGTTTGGGAAAGAATTGATTATTTGTTCGATCCCGGTTCTTTTCAAGAAGTTGGATCGCTTGTAGAGTCCCGTTTTACAGATTTTGGGATGGATAAGAAAAAACTTGCGGGGGATGGCGTGGTTACAGGCTTCGGAACCATCAACGGGGAGCCTGTGTACGTAGCAGCTGAGGACTTCACAGTAATGGGTGGAACATATGGGGAGTACCACAGTAAGAAAATTGTCCGAATCATGGATATGGCTTTTCAGTCGAAAGCACCGTACATTACTATTAATGATTCGGGCGGTGCAAGAATTGAAGAAGGAATAACAGGACTTGATGGTTACGGAGATATGTTTCTTCGCCATACTAGGGCGAGTGGAAAGATTCCTCAGATTGCTGTGATAATGGGACCGTGTGCTGGCGGAGCTTGCTATGGTCCTGCTCTTTGCGATTATGTGTTCATGGTTGAGAAGAGTTCTCAGATGTTTTTGACAGGCCCTGGTGTTGTGAAGACGGTCATGGGCGAGAACATCAGTACGGAGGAACTTGGTGGTGCTGAAACACATAGTACAAAGAGCGGAGTCACTCATTTCAAGTATAAGTCTGAGTATGAGTGTTTGGATGGGGTAAAGCAGCTACTTTCGTATCTGCCAAAGAACTATCGTGAGAAACCTATAAGAATAATTGGCAAGGCAAGAGATGATTCTGATACACTTCAAGGCATTGTTACAGACAATCAGAGACGTGTATATGATGTGAAAATGGTAATAGATACCTTTGTAGACGAAGGATCGTTTTTTGAGGTGCATAAGGATTTTGGTAAGAGTATAGTCGTTGGGTACGCAAGACTTGATTCAGAGGTAATTGGCATTGTTGCGTCAAACCCTATGAACATGGGTGGCGCTCTTGATATTGATTCAGGCGAAAAGGCTGCACGATTTGTCCGTTGTTGTGATTGTTTTGGAATACCATTGTTGACACTTATTGATGTTCCTGGATTTATGCCTGGATCCAAAATGGAACACGGTGGGATAATACGCCGCGGTGCAAAATTGTTATATGCATACTGTGAAGCGAGTGTTCCTAAGGTTAGTTTGATCTTGCGTAAGGCCTATGGTGGCTCTTATATAGCTATGAACAGCAAGGGAATGGGGGCGGACATCGTGTATGCTTGGCCTATTGCCCAAATTGCTGTTATGGGGGCGGAAGGTGCAGTAGACATTGTTTTTAAGCATGAACTTGAAGCGGAAAGCAAAGTATGTGATAGAGATGCTGTAAGAGCACAAAAGATTGAAGAGTATAATGAGAAGTTCATGTCTCCATATATTGCTGCTAAATTAGGAATCATCGATGAGGTAATACGTCCTGAAGAAACGAGACGGAAAATTAGATCTGCATTTGAAAGCCTCAGTTCAAAGGAGCGTAGTGAGCTATCATATGTGCATGGAAATATACCGCTTTGATGGAGGCCGACATGAAAAACATAGTTATTATAGGTGCGGGCGATCTTGGAAAAGAAGTTGTTTGGCTTATAGAAGACATTAATAAGATAAATCCACAGTATGTCATTCTTGGATTCCTTGACGATGATAAAGCCAAAAATGGAGGAGAGTTCTATGGATATAGAGTTTTGGGAAATACCTCTATTTTGGAAACATTGGCGAAAGAAACTCCATTGTCTGCTGTTATAGCAATACAAGATGGAAGTATACGGAGAAAAATACGAGAGGAACATAAGGAATTTAATGATTGGGAATCAATTATCCATCCAAATGCTGTGATTGCTTCATCAAGTTCGGTTGACAAAGGGAGCGTCGTTTTTCCACATGTAACGGTATCTGTGGACACGAAACTAGGTGAGTTTGATTTGTTATATATAAACTCTACTGTATGCAACGATTGCAAGATTGGAAGCTACGTATCTATTATGTCTGGTGCGTCCGTATCAGAGAGAGCTGAAATCGGAGATGAATGTTTTTTGGCAGCAGGAAGTACGGTGTATCCCCATAAAAGGTTAGGCTGTAAGGTTGAAGTGGGTGTGGAGGCTACAGCAAGTAAAGATTATTCCGATGGAGCAGAAGTCAGTGAAAAAGGTTCCGGTTTTTCACTGTTCAAATGATTTATATAATGAGATTTTTAAAGGAGAAAGATAATTGATGAATGTATTTTTATTCCCCGGGCAAGGATCTCAGGAAGTCGGTATGGGAAAAGAGCTGTATGAAACTCTTCCGAGTGCAGCTCGGCTTCTTGATAATGCAAATAAGGTGCTGGGATATGATTTAAAGGATTTGATGTTTAATGGGCCGATTGAAAAACTGACTGACACACAATTTGCTCAACCAGCCATTTATGTGGCTTCTGCAATGCATCTTGAGAAGGCAAAAGTTGAAGGGGTAGGATATGAGTATGTGGCTGGACATAGTTTGGGAGAATACAGCGCACTGTATGCTGCAGGAGTAGTCAGTTTTGAGGATGGTCTTATATTGGTCTCCAAACGTGGCAAGGCGATGGCTGAGCAGAATGGTAAAGGAACAATGGCGGCGGTCCTTGGAATGGCTGAAGAAGATTTATCGTCTGTTATTGATAAAATTGACAATGTTGTGATGGCAAACTTAAATTCTAAGACTCAGATAGTAATATCAGGGAGCAGCGAAGGCATTGATGAAGTTGAGGAGATGCTTAAAAACAAGATTGTTGCTGGTGAGATAAAGTTCAAAAGACTATCAGTATCTGCTGCATTTCACAGTCCTCAGATGGAGGAAGCGGCAGAAATTATGAGGGTTGAGATTGAAAAGGTCGAGATGAATGACCCTAAATGCTGGCTAGTATCTAATCTGACAGGCAAGCCGACTATGAGCTTGGAGGAGATTAAAGTCAATTTAATCGGACAAATTACAGGTCAGGTTAGGTGGTATGACACCATTAACAATCTTATTGCGGAAAATGTTGATCTGTTTTATGAATGCGGTCATGGACAGGTTTTGAGAAAGATGAACAAAACAATAACATTAAGACCAAAGTGTGTATCAATATGAGGTAATGGATGAAACATTTAGTAATTATCGGAGCAGGAGAACTTGGGAGAGAATTATATTGGCATGCTCATGAATCAATAGGTTTTGCTGAGACATTTGACATTAAAGGTTATATTGATGATGACTTCGAACCAGAAGCAGAAAAATACAGGAATCTGCAATTGCCGATATTATCATCAATTGATGATTATGTTATAGAAAAAGATGATGTATTTATCTGCGCTGTAGGTACAGTAAACGGTAGAGAAGCTACAGTTGAAAAAATAAAATCTAAGGGTGGAGAGTTTCTCACCATTATTAATCGCACAGCTCTCATTCAGGGAAATGTTCATATTGGAGAGGGAGTTTTTATAGGACCATATACAGTGATTGGCGATAATGTTACGATTAATGATCATTCAATGCTGAACACACATTCAAGTATTGGTCATGATGCAGTTCTCGGAGAGTATACTTGCGTGATGTCTTATGTAGATATAACGGGATGCTGCCAAATTGGAAGAAAGGTTTTTCTTGCGAGTGGTTGTCGTATGACTCCATCCTCAAAGATAGGAAATGGGGCATATGTAGGAATTGGTAGTGTTGTCCTTAGGCGAGTAAAGCCTAATGCTAAGGTTTTTGGAAATCCTGCGAAAAATGTTGATATATAAGGAGTTTTATTGATGATTAACCCAATGACTCTTGAGGGGAAAACTATTATTGTTACTGGCGCTGCGTCAGGAATTGGAAGAGAAACTGCTAGACTGCTTCATGCTTTGGGAGCAAATCTTTTTTTGTTGGACTTAAATGAAGAAGGTCTAGTAGCTGTAAAGAATGACTTGAAGCAGGGGGTGGCGTATAAAGCTATTAACCTGATGGACTTTGAATCTATGAAAAGTGTACTTATGGAAGGCAAGATGGAACTTGGTACTTCTTTCACTGGCTTGGTTCATTGTGCTGGAATCCCGTCAGTGCTTCCGTTAAGGGCTCTTACTAATGAACAATATGAAAAGGTAATGAAAATAAATACGCAGGCAGGACTTAATCTAGCAAAAATTTTTACTAGTAAGCAGGGACATGATTCAAATCAGCAAGCCTCAATAGTGTTCATTTCTTCTGTCTATGGCGTTGTGGGATCTGCTGCGAATGTTGCATATGCGACAAGCAAAGCAGCGATAATAGGAATGACTAAGGCATTAGCTATAGAATTTGCATCAAAAAACATAAGAGTTAATTGTGTTGCTCCTGGGTTTATAAAAACAAACATGGCCGATGGAGTAAATCAAATGTTTGATGTGGCTTACGAAGAAAGAATAGAAGCAATGCATCCACTGGGGTGGGGAAATGCTGAGGATATTGCCAATGGTATTGCATTCTTGCTTTCGGATGCCTCAAGATGGACTACCGGAGCAGTTTTTAATATTGATGGCGGCTTCACCGCACAGTAGAGGAGGGAATTGTTCGAATGGGATATACATTAATAACTGGTGCATCCTCAGGTGTTGGAAGGCAACTTGCAATTTACCTGTCCAAAACAAATAAGCTAATCTTGAATGGTCGAAATGAAGAACGACTTAATGAGACAAAAGAAAGATGTGATAATAATCCTCTTTCGTGGCTGTATGATTTAAGTAAAACTGATGATATTGAAGATAGTCTTGCTGAGTTTATAAAAACACATGATATTGAAGTGACATCGTTTGTCCATTGCGCAGGAGTTATGAAAATGATTCCGTTACGTGTGCTATCAGCAGAAGTATTAAATGATATTTTTGGTGTGAATGTTATTGCACCTGCACTAATTACAAAAACTTTAGCGGCAAGAAAAATCAACGGAAGAAATCTTAAATCAATTGTATTTATTTCTAGTAACATCAGCAATAGGGGAGCTGCTGCATTTAGCGCATACGGATCTTCCAAATCGGCTCTTGACGGTTTAATGCGCAATCTAGCTGTTGAGCTTGCCCCCAATGTTCGAGTGAATTCTGTGCTGCCTGGTGGAATGGTCACGGAAATGACAAAGGAAATATTTGCTGATGAGCAAAAAAAAGCGGAATTCGAGAGGAATTATCCTCTTGGAATAGGTACGCCAGATGAAATTGCACCTGTAGTAGAATTTCTGTTATCTGATGGTTCACGTTGGATGACAGGTCAGCAGGTGACTGTCGATGGCGGAAGGACAACTGATATAACTGAAAGGAGCAAATGAAAATGTCAGAAAAAGAAAGAATTGAATTACTTGAGGAAATTATGGATCTAGATGAGGGAACACTTAAATTAGATGATGAACTTAGCGGCTACGAAGAGTGGGATTCATTAACCGCACTCACCTTTATCTCTGAGCTTGATTCTCGATTTGGCAAAAAAATCACCGGAGAAGAGATCAAGGCGTTTGTAACTGTCAGGGATGCCATCGCAGTTATGGAGTAAATGCCGAAGAACTGTAAATAAGCTCATAGAATTATCGTGCAAAGGAAGAACAGATAGATGAAAACACATTTATTAGACTTTTTTGAAGAGACAGTAGATAGGAGAACAAACTCAGTAGCTATTATTCACAATGATCAGGAAATTTGCTTTACAGAGTTAAGGAATAGAGCAGAAAAGTTCGGTTCATGGTTATTGTCTATCACAAATTATTGTGTGAATACCCCGATTGCAGTTTTTCTCCCTAAAGAGATTAATGCAGTGGTGGCCGATCTTGGCATCATGTACTCTTCTAATCCTTTCATGAATTTAGATGTAAAAACCCCAAAAGAAAGGATTATGAATATCTTTGAATTAGTAAAACCTGCGGCGGTTGTGACGAGCAAGAAGTTTTCAGGTGCACTTTCGGATGTTGCGGTTCCGGTTGTAATAATTGATGAATTGGATTGGAATGCGATTTCTGCTGATACAACATTATTGAAGAATAGAAGAAAGAATCTTATTGATACAGATCCGTTCTGCCTCATTAATACATCTGGTTCGACTGGAACTCCAAAGGGCGTGGTTTTGAATCATCGAAGCTTTTTTGATTTTATGTCCGTGTCAAATGAGCGATTTGGATTTGATGGTTCAGAAATTATGGGATCCTTGTCTCCAATTGTGTTTGATATCTATGATTTTGAACTTTGCATGATGATGTGCAATGGTTCGCAACTTGTTCTTCTTGATGCAATGCTTGCTGCATTCCCAGCTAGGCTTCTGGAAAAAATGGCGTATGACCACGTAAACTTCATTTTCTGGGTGCCATCAATCATGGTCAATATTGCAAACATGGGATTACTTGATAAGATAGCTCTTCCAGATTTGAAATTGGTTTGGTTTGCGGGAGAAGTATTCCCGACTAAGCAGTTTTTGGCTTGGTATGACAAATTACCTAACACTACTTTTGCTAATCTTTATGGTCCTATCGAGATTACGTTAGATTGCACATACTATGTGGTCGACGAGAGACCTGCTGAATCAGAACCGCTTCCAATTGGTATTCCTTATCGTAATACTGACATTCTACTTTTAAATGATAATAATGAGAGATGTGCAGTTGGTGAAGAGGGAGAACTTTGTGTAAGAGGTACATCACTTGCCATGGGCTATTACAATAATCCTGAGAAGACGGCTTCTGCTTTTACTCAGAATCCACTTAACTCTGCTTACCCAGAAACTATCTACCGTACAGGAGATATGGCCTACATGCGAGAAGACGGAAACATAATGTTTAAAGGCCGCAAGGATAGCTTGATTAAACATATGGGTTATCGAATCGAATTGGGCGAGATAGAGCACGTAATAGAAAATGATTTAAAACTTGTCAAATACTGTTGCGCAGTATATCAGTACGCAAAGAAAGAAATCGTTTTGTACTATCAGAATGATGAAGAACTAACTGAAAAGCAATTTAGAACGGCTCTTAGTAAATCGTTCCCAGCTTATATGATACCCTCTGTATATGTGAAAATGGATGAATTGCCCAGAAATACTAACGGGAAGATAGATAGGCTTCTGTTGAAAACGAAAGCGAACGAGGAGGTTTGATAGATATGAATGAACAGATTATGGCGATGTTGAACGAACTTCGCCCTGAATTTGACTTCACGGATTCCGATAACTTTGTAATGGATGGACTTTTAGATTCATTTGATATTATTTCACTTGTGTCTATGTTGGAAGAGAAATATGGATGCAAAGTGGATGGACTTGATATTGTTCCTGAGAATTTCTCATCGATTGATTCTATTATATCTCTGGTAAAGAAATCCGGAGGAAAGGAATAATGCAGACAGTATTCAAAGGCAAAAGGATAGCTTCAATGCTGGGGGTTCTCCCAGAGACTGTAGGTTTTTTTGATGATGAAGTAGACAATTATTCTTTCCCTGCCAAACAGACGATGAGGCTCAAAAAAGTGATGGGCTATAACCAACACAGATTGGCAAAAGAGACATCCACGGTTTCCGATTTTGCAGTGTATGGCTTGAAGTACATGCTTGAGAATGGATGGATTCATAAAGAAGATGTTGGTGCTGTTGTAACAGTTACTCTTTGCCCTGACCACTTTGTACCCCATATTAGTAATATAGTTCAAGCCCAGTGCGATTTGGATAAAGATGTAGTGTGCTTTGATATTGCACAGGGGTGTTGCGGATTCTTGGTTGGTCTCATGCAGTCTTTTTTGCTTTTGGAGCATATGACAAATAAGAAAATTGTGTTGATTAACGGCGATATCTTAAGTCATAAGGTTTCTAAAAGGGATAGAAATGATTTTCCACTTATTGGGGATGGATGCGCAATTACGGTCATTGAAAATGGTGGTGATGATGAAATTTACTATGAAATGCATACTGATGGAAAAAGAGGAAATGCGTTAATTATTCCCGCTGGTGCGTTTAGAAAACCGAGTACTCCAGACACAGGTGTTATGGTTGATCAGGGTGATGGAAATTTTAGAAGCTTGGATAATATGCATATGGATGGAAGTGGAGTGTTTAATTTTGTGCAGGTAGAAGTTCCTCCGATGCTAAAAAATGCATTTGAGAAAACTGGTAAAACAGTTGAAGATTTTGATTGGTTTTTATTTCACCAGCCTAATCGCTTTATGCTTCAAAAACTAGCCGAGAAGGCATGCCTCCCTGAGGAAAAACTACCAATGAATCTTGTGGAGAACTTTGGAAATCCGAGTGGGGCGTCGATTCCCCTTACAGCAATCTATAATTGTAAAAATGATTTGCTAAATAAAGATAATATGTGTTGCCTATCAGCATTTGGATCTGGTTTGGCTTGGGGTGTTATGTTTATGAATATTGGGAAGTTAGAATACTGCGAGATGATAGAGTCCGAATTGTAAAAACGATGGATAAACAAATAGTTTTAGATAAAATAAAGAATGCCAGACTTCAACGTTTCATGACAAATTGCTATACATTAGATGTAGTGGAACGTGGTCAGGAAATGTGGTGTAAGGGAGATGAGTTTGCTTTCTCTTACGAAGATCATGGGATACAAAGGCTTGTGTATTTTGTGAAGACATGGGAATCATTAGATCTACTTCTTGCTGGAATTGAAAAAGGACGATTCTATCTTGAGTTTATGACAAAGAACCCAGGGGAGTATAGACCTAACGATGCACGGTTGATAGCCTCTATGATGCGACTGTCTAACGCGAATTGTAATAGTGTCTTTTCTTCTGATTCACCTGTTATTCACTTCAAAAATGTTGTTCCGGTGGAATTAGCTAACGAACAGGATGCTGTAGAAATTAATACAATTCTGTGGGATACATTCCACACGGAGGTTAGTCACCTTATTTCTGATGAGGAAATAAGGAAAAAGATACAAGAAGGTCAGATAACAATCCATAGAAATGATGTCGGAAAGATAGATGCTCTTCTTCAAGCTGAAGTAATGCCAAGAAAATTTTATATCAATCAGGTTATCAACAGGGGTGATCGAGAGATTATTCATGCGATTCTTTTGAGTAGATTAGATGAATACGTGGAAGCAGGCGGGAAATACTTATATTCATGGGTAGAGGATAAGAATATTGCTTCTATAAAGTTCCATCAGAAGTACGGAATGAAGCATGATGGTATGTGGAACTTGATATACAGCATTGAGAGGTGACTGTGGAAAAAAAACAATTTGTGTGGGATATGGTGGATTCGAATTCATGGCTAATTAAGGAAAACAATAATGGATTGCTGATTGATGCAATCGATAGTTATGTGCTCTATGAGGAACTGATACAGCTTGAATCTCTCACCATAATTCTTACGCATTCCCACTTTGACCATATTATAGGCTTGAATAGGATACGAGAATTAATACCTGATGCAAAAGTGATAACCACAAGATTGTGTAGCGATAATCTAGGAAATGTTTATAAGAATATGTCGTCTTCCGCAACGGCATTTATGGTTTTTTACAGTGGAAGAAATGATGTTGAAATTGCCCCTTTTTCCTGTGATCCAGCTGATGAAGTTTTTGATAAGGAATATGTCTTTGGATGGAATGGGCATCGGATAGAATTATTGTCATTTCATGGACATAGTATGGATAGTTTGATAGCAATTGTCGATGGGCAAATAATGTTTTCTGGAGATACGTTGCTTTCAATACCGACAGTCACACGCTTTCCGAGTGGAAGCACTGCACGTTTTTGGGAAGAGGATATACCGAGATTAAAAAAAATGAATGGCGAGATGTTAGTATATCCCGGACACGGGAAAAGTGGGAAACTTGCGGATATGCTTGCAGTGAATAAGAAACCTGAGAGGTATAGAATAATTTGAATAAAGCTGTATTGATAAGCTGTTTTAATTGGTATGAAACGAGATTGAAACCAATCAGAGAATTGCTGATAGAGCAAGGATTCGAGGTATCAGTATTATTATCAGATTTTGATCACATAAAGAAGAAAGTGGTTGATCCTCGATTTGATGAGTGCACTTATATTCATGTTCCAGAGTATAAGACAAACATATCTTTTGCTCGTATCATCTCTCACCTTAGTTTTGGACTGAATTGCAGAAAGATTATTGATGAAGAAAAACCTGGTTTTATCTATTGCTTGATTCCACCTAATAAGATAGCGGATTATTGCGCTAGTTATAAAAAGAAAAATCCTGATGTGAAATTTATTATTGATATTATTGACTTATGGCCTGAATCAATGCCACTTGGAAAACTAAGGTATACATTTCCTGCAAGAATGTGGAGAAGATGGAGGGACGATGCTATTGGAGCGGCTGATCATGTATTTACCGAGTGTGAATTATATCAGGATAAACTTGAGGGGATTTTGCCCCCTTCAAAGACATCCACACTTCACCTGTACAAAGAACAAACGCAGGAAGAATGCAAACTTGTCGAAAAGAATATTTTGAAAAAGAAAACTGATGAAGTAATACGATTTGCATATCTTGGGTCTATGAACAATATAATTGATATAGATGGGATTTGTGAAGTGCTGAAGCACACAATGGAAAATGGATATACGTGCGAATTGGTTGCGATTGGAGATGGTGAAAACAGAGAGAGGTTCGAGAAGGCTGTAAGCACTATTGGATGCAAAGCTACTTTTCATGGAGCTATTTACGATGAAATGAAGAAAATTGAGTTGTTAGCGCCATGCGATTATGCGTTTAATATGATGAAAAAAAGTGTGAGCGTAGGACTTACTATAAAAAGTATAGATTATATGTCATATGGACTGCCATTGATTAACAACATAGAAGGCGATACTTGGAAAATTGTTAAAGAACATAATGTAGGCATAAATGTTTGCGATTTGAAGTTTCCGCTAATTTCAATGAATCATGCTGAGATTAGAAATGTGTTTGATAGTTTTTTTTCAAGAGAAGCGTTCAATAATAATCTTGGACTTGATAATTTATTAGGAAGAGGATAAGAGTGTATGTTGTATACGACGTATTTGTTAGCATTGTCATGTGTCCTCTTTCTTTGCTTTGTTGACTACAGAGGGAAAGTGTTCGATAAAATACTTTGTGTGTTTATGTATTTTATGATGGCTTATGTAGTATCAAATGCTGATTTAGGCGCATACTATAACATGTATGATTATATAGATAATATATCTAAAATTGGATTTACAGATCCTGGTTTTGGATTACTTATGTTTTTGGGTAGAAGTGCTGGACTTGACTATTCTAGATTTCTTATTGTCTTTACTATAATAGGAATTCTTTTTGTAGTAGGGGTATTTAGAAAGATATCCAACTGCCCGGGGATGATATTAGCTATTTATTTTGCATTTCTTTTCCCGACTTTTACAGTTCAAATACGTCCGTTTATAGCAGAAACGATTTTATATGTTCTATTATATGAAGTGGTTTATAATGAAAAATTTGATAAGAAGAATTTTTTCATTCTTTTAGCACTTTCTGTTGCTTTTCATGCAACTTCTTTATTCTTTGTTTTAGTTTTGTTAATGGGATTAATTCATAAGAGGAAAAATCTTGCTGCCGTGATCGTATTGATTTCGGTTCTTGTTCCTGCTTCGGCAACAATATTAAAATATATACCCATTCCAATGATACAGCAGAAAATACAGTACTATTTTTACATTAGAAAAACGGTTAGCGTATCCGTGCTCGCTGTAACAATAGCTTATATTATAGTGATGGGTTATATTTATTATAGATGTTCCAAGTTGAAAAGCAACTGGTATGGTCGATTTGACAGATTATTGAGGATTAACATAGTTGGAATAATAGCTTGTGACATGATGCTGTTGTTTAATTCCAATTTTTACAGAATGATTAGAATAATACTGATGGTGGATGCGTTAGTTATTTTAAATCAATATTTTGATAATGGCGGCAAAGCCAGAAAACGCATTGTACTTGGCGGTGTTTTTGCATCCTTCTTTTTTGCATACGAAATTTTGATGGGAAGAGTATTGGATGTGGCCATGGGTAATTCATTTCTTGCATCAGCATTAGGGATTAAGAGATAGGCTCGATTTGAAAATGAACGGTTTTAAAAGATTGTTTAAATCAATGTCATATTCACTTGTTGCACAAATGATATCGCTTTTTGTAAGCGTTTTTATGTCTTTTTTTGTATCACGCTATATGTCTGATGAGGGATATGGATATTATCAATTTTTCCTGTTCTGCTCGACATATGTACCCCTATTACAGCTAGGGATAAGTGAGGGGGTTTACCTTGAGAATGGTGGATGCGAATATAAAACGCTAGATTTCAAAAGATTAAAAGCATTATTTTTTAACACTCTAATTCTGGATGCCATCATTGTTATTCTGGGTGGACCTATAGTCATATTATTATCTAATGATGATTCAAAGAAAATCGTTTTTGCAGTAATTGGCCTGTATACAATTGCCAATGTTTTTTATTCGTTTTTTGGTATGCTTCTTCAAGCTGTTAATAGAATCGAGGAGTATTCTAAAGCTGTGATAATAGGTAAACTAATAAGCTTGATAACCTTTTTTTTGCTTATAATTTTACAGAATTACGATTTTAAGTGGTATTGTTTGTCATATTTAGTTGGATTCATTCTTTCCGGTATAATAGTTAGTGTGAAATGCAAGGAAGTATTTTGCACTAAAGAACGGATGTGGAAGATTATTCTGTTTCAAAACAAGAGTACAATAAGGGCTGGGATTAGTTTATTATTGGCAGGGCTGATATCTTCTTTTATAATTGGAGTTAATCGCGTATATATAGAAGCATTTTTGGGAATGGCTGTATTTGGCAAGGTCTCTATGGCATTGAGTCTAATTAATTTCTTTATTTTATTTGCTATTCAAATTGGGATGGTAATGTTCCCGAGAGTTGCCGTATACGATGATCAGAAAAAAGAACGTTTGTATATAAAATTTGATGACTATTCTGTGTTGGTTTTGCCGATAATACTCTTTGGATATATCCCTTTAAGATATTTGCTGAATCATTGGATACCTCAATATGAAGAAAGTATACGGTGGATGCTTATATTTTTGCCATATATGGTTTATGAAATTAAGACGCAAATGGTATATAACATATACATAAAGAGTTATAGAGAGGAAAAGAAACTATTTGCTGTAAACTTAATTGCTCTATTACAGTGCGCTATAATTAATTTGTTTATTATATTTTTTGTTAAAAATCTAGAAGTCGCTTTTTGGGTAATAAATTTTGTAATGTTAGGGAAATCTTTTGCTCTATCACGAATAGTAGAGCATAGGATGCGACAGAATACAATCACCAAATTTATAGTTGAATCTATTGCGGTTTGCATAGCGTCTTTTTTTAGTTATTATTTCTTGAGTGCACTCCTTACTCTCACTATAGCAATTATATATGCTGCTATCGGAATATTATATTTAAGCGTTAAACGAAAACTAGAATGTAGACAGATCTAAAACTTGTTGGATAGAAGAAAATATTCTGGCCAAATAAGTAAGTGCACCCTTTCAGTAGTACTTTTCTACGGAATGGAGACTTGAGGGTGATGCGAGAACGTACACTTTAAGAGTTTTAGATAATCATTTACTTGTTTTACGCATTCTTCCTCTCGCTGTTAGAGAATAATATTGACAACATGGAAATGCTGTTACATCGGAAATTAATCTAGAATACTGATGGCTTTGCACTTGAAGGCTTGGAGATGGCTTTGGCGTATAACAATTCATCCCTGAGTAAAGCTTTTTGATTAATGCGATAAATGTTCGTGTCTGCCTTCATTATCGTAATTGATTAAAGAATTTTAGATTTGGATACATATGTAGAAAAAAAGGATGCTGCCAAAATCATTGATGCTTCGAATGACTACAAGAATAAAATCATCACGTTTGAAGATATAGTTATTAATATAATTGAATGGTCTTTGCCCTATGGCATGCATTAAGAGTGCTTGGACTATACGGACGATATTATTTGTCATTTAACGTTTTTGTTTATATGCTGAAGATTTATGAAGGATAACACCTAGATTGTTTACATTAATTCCAGATTGCATTGGTGAGATCACTCATAATAACGCGTCTAAATATCATTAGGATGAATTGAAAAAAGACTTGTATGATACTGTGTTCTGCATAAAACGTAGGTTTGATGAGATAATGTAGCTATGATTAGATCAGTTCATAACAAAAGAGTTTTGCAAAGGGTATTATATACTCTTTGTTTTTTTGCGTTTTGTATTATTGATTGGGTTAAAGTGAGTTTGAATGGAAGGGCACAGATGACTGCTACCAATGTAACTGGAGTGGTCTTGGCTGTAATAGTCATTAGTTCATTTAACGTCAAAAGGATAATTAATTGGAGTGCAGGAATTTGGCTTGTGGTGTGTGCAGTTGCTGTTCCACTCGGTATCCGTATGACCTTGTCTGTATATCCCTACAGGGGACAGGTCATTACTGCAACATTAAATATTGTATTATATGGTTTTGCTTTGATGCAGATAGTTGACTTGATAAAGCAGAAGAAAAACAAAGGAGTAAGAATTTCGTTTTTTTTGGAATTCTTAATTATGCTCTTGCTTATGTTTTTTTCGATTAACGAAAACATCTGGCCCATCTGGTATGCAGTTGCCTTTGGGACCTTTTATCTGACGGAATTTGATAAAGATATTGAGAATATTATTCTGCAGTCAATCCCTGACGGTATCATCCTTGGATTTTTTGTTATACAGGGAATGGCTTTGTTGTTTAGACCTTACGATATTGTGAGATATACCGGCTTGTATATTAATCCAAATTTTAATGCTCTGTTTTATCTGATGTCATATTCAGCATTTTTATGCAAATGGTATCAATTAAAAAAGGATGATAAATCTCCCACTCTGAGAGTGGTTTTCAGTGTGCTCGCTGCTTCTATGTATGGTTTTTGCATTTATACTGGATCTAAAACGGCTATTTTGGCTATGTTTGCAGCTACGATTCCATTTTCGCTGATGGTCTCGTTGAAGTGTAAAAATAAGTTGCTATCATTTATTGGATGCTGGTTGAATCTTGGACTTGTAGGGATTATATCTATTCCGATTGTATATGGAGCAATTAGGTATATGCCAACGATTCATCTTCATCCACTATATTTTGAGGGAGAGTATAGTATATATAAAGTTCAGCCTGGAGAACCAAGAGATTCTGAGAAGTATATTACTTTTGAGAATGCCATGGAAAGTAATGCTGGGAGAGTTTTTTACAATATTCCTATGCTCAAGGAGTATATGGATTCGTTTTTGACATTGAAGGTATACGCTGCGGAACTAGAAGATATACAGGATACTGAATATCTTTTCTCTGAGGAAGAAGTTGCTGAGGGAATTGATCCGGTAGAACTGAGACATAGAATTCATAAGTATTATTTTGAAAGGCTTAATCTTACTGGACATACAAATGATTACGAATGGGCACAGATAGACATTTACGATACTGCTCCACATGCTCATAATGTTTTTATACAAATGGCATTCCTGTATGGGATTCCAGCTGGAATAATGTTTATAGGCATGGTTGTGGCATTTATTCCGGGGGTGATTAGTCTGTTGAAGGTTGGGGGAGAATTTAGTGCGTGCCTTATAGCATGCTTTGTTACAGCGTTTATTGTGTTTGGTTTTTTTGAAATTGACTGGATGTGCGGCCAATTGCCATTTACACTATTTTTTGTACTTTTTAGAGAAGTCGTTAGAAAACAATAAAGGTAGAAGACATATATTAAGTGATTCAGTCGGCCCTATATGAGATAAACAAAATAGAAGATTTCTGGAACTCGGACATATATAATGTTCCCAATGAGAAAAAGCAATCGAAGCCAGGGAGCGTGTAACTCAGAAATTGGAAGAAAAATACCCACGCGCCATGAAATCCTGGGAAAAGAACTGGGATGTCATCAGTCCGATCTTTAAGTTTTCGTCAGATGTCCGATCGGTCATATATACTACAAACGCCATTGAAAGTCTGAATTCTACTTATCGCAAACTGAATCGACAGAGGAGCGTATTCCCGAGTGACCAAGCTCTGCTTAAGGCA
>JAEEGL015852901.1_pt1 | contig 23239 bp, 23 predicted proteins | sample 9134231 | NCBI WGS metagenome assembly JAEEGL01 (sample SAMN16246548, study PRJNA631951) | gut metagenome | biome: gut microbiome; feature: rumen; material: fiber-attached | host: Bos | place: Iran: Karaj | collected 2018-10
TAGTCGGTTGAAGCTGGAGAAGGGGAAATACATTCTCCTTTCAGCGCACCGGGAGGAGAACATTGATACGGAGAAGAATTTCCTGTCTCTATTTACGGCGATCAACCGGACGGCTGAGAAATATGATATGCCTATTCTTTATAGCTGTCATCCACGTAGCCGCAAGCGCTTGGAGGCTTCTGGCTTCCAACTGGATAAGCGCGTGATCCAGCATGAGCCGCTAGGATTCCATGATTACAATTGCCTGCAGATGAATGCTTTCGCAGTGGTCAGTGATAGTGGAACCCTCCCCGAAGAATCAAGTTTCTTCACCAGTGTAGGTCATCCATTTCCTGCTGTATGTATCCGTACTTCGACAGAACGTCCTGAGGCTTTGGACAAAGGTTGCTTTGTGTTAAGTGGTATTGATACCAAAGGATTACTCCAGAGTGTAGATATTGCTGTTGAGCTCATCAAGGATGGCAACCATGGCATTCCAGTACCAGACTACGTAGATGAGAATGTATCAACAAAAGTGGTACGCATTATTCAGTCATATGTTGGCGTAATCAACAAAATGGTTTGGAGAAAGGAAATTTAAGGATAAGTATAAAAGATTTAGATATTATGTCAGTTTTTAAAAACAAAGTCCTCTTGATAACAGGAGGCACGGGCAGTTTTGGTAATGCAGTGTTGAATCGTTTCCTCAGAACCGACATTGGTGAGATTCGTATCTTCTCGCGCGACGAGAAAAAGCAGGACGATATGCGTCATGACTTCCAGGCACGCATGCCGGAAGTTGCTAATAAGATTAAGTTCTATATCGGTGACGTACGCAACAAGAGCACATTAAAATACGCGATGAAGGGTGTAGACTATGTATTCCATGCTGCCGCTTTGAAACAGGTACCGAGTTGCGAATTCTTCCCTATGGAAGCAGTGAAGACCAACGTGATTGGTACAGATAATGTGTTGGATGCTGCTATTGATGCAGGCGTGAAGTGCGTTATTTGCTTGTCAACAGACAAAGCTGCATATCCTATCAATGCCATGGGTATTACTAAAGCCATCGAGGAGAAGATAGCCGTGGCCAAATCTCGATTGAGCGGCGATACCAAGATTTGCTGTACACGTTATGGTAATGTGATGTGCAGCCGTGGTTCTGTAATTCCACTCTGGATTGACCAGATTCGTAAGGGCAATCCTATTACGCTCACGGAGCCTAAGATGACAAGATTCATCATGTCGCTCGAAGAGGCCGTTGACTTGGTTCTCTTTGCTTTTGAAAACGGTAAAAATGGCGATATTCTAGTTCAGAAGGCACCTGCATGCACCATCCAGACGCAGGCTGAGGCAGTAAGGGCTTTATTTAAGCATCAGGCTCCTGATGGGACTGAACCAGAAATTCGGGTTATTGGTATCCGTCACGGCGAGAAGATGTACGAGACACTATTGACGAAGGAAGAAGCTGCTAAGGCCATTGATATGGGCAACTTCTATGCCGTACCTGCTGATAATCGCGATTTGAACTACGACAAATACTTCAAAGAAGGCGATACCAAGCGCGCCACCATTGAGGAGTTCAACTCCGACAATACCAAACGTTTGAACCTTGAAGAGACGAAAGAGAAAATCGCTTCTCTTGAATATATCCAAAACGAGCTCAACGGCATACCTAATCTGGTATAGTTTCCCTTGTTCGTTTATGATAGATACTAAAGTCTTACTTCGGGAGCAGAAAAGACCGCACAGCGGCAGAGCTGAGAAAGCTGTGCCCGTTTGCGGGCGTCGGTAGACCTTGCGGCGTAAGTCTCCAACCTTGCCTCTAGTCAGAACGCTCTTCGCCGGAGTACCGATGAACTAAAGGCCGCTTTAAATTGATGAAAGAGAAGCGAAAAGAGACATATCAAACTTTCTTCCAAAAGGGAATTGGAAATTACCACCATAAACCAAGAGTTCTTGAAAGATGGATAATTGAAGTTCCTAGTTTTTGCTATGGCTTTGCTTGGCTTGATACAGATACGCAAGATTCATTGACAGAGGCTTCTATATTTGTAGAGGTTATTGAGAAATGTCAAGGATTGAAGATGTCCTGCTTGGAAGGTATCGCCTATCGTAATAGTTGGACACGAGGAGAAGATAGCTTAATGACAGCATTGTTCTTTTTAATGTTATTGTATGTTTGCAAATGGGTAGTCTCAAATCAAGTCTCTATTCTGGTATAGCATATACGGCCTTAGCAAAATATGCCGGTTTAGTCATTGGGATAATTGTTTCAATGATATTAGCACGTCTAATATCCCCTGAAGATTTTGGTATTATTGCTATTGCTACAGTATTCATTAGTTTTTTTGCAGAACTCACAACAGTTGGTATATCGCCTGCAATAATTCAGAATAAAACTATAACAAAAGGAGAGATTAAACGAATCAATTCGATTACATTCTATTGCGCCTCTTTTTTGTCAGGCATCTATTTAATTTCATTACCAATTGTACTAAGTTTGTATGACAATAATGCAGTATTAAAAAGAGTTTTATTGCTTCTAGTAATTAATGTTTTCTTTTCAGTTGCATCTATAGTTCCCAATGCGTTAATTCTAAAAAATAAACTATTTAAATTCATTGCAATAAGAACATTAATAATTCAAGTGATTCTTGGTGTAATATCTGTGATTTGTGCGTTATGTGGAATGGGTGTATACGCCTTGGTAATCAATCCTATTGGAAGTAGCGTCATTCTTTTTATGGTGAATTTCTCTAAAATGCCAGTAGGTTTCCTTAAACCATCAAAAACAGCTCTTAATAAGATATTCTCCTTCTCTGTTTTTCAATCTCTCTTCAATTTTATTATCATTATATATCGGAGCATTGATAAGATGGTAATAGGTAAGACTGTTGGTCTTGATGCTCTTGGCTACTATGAGAAATCTTATAGACTAATGTTACTTCCTTTGGATAATGTTTCTTCAGTCATATCTCCTGTTCTTCATCCTATCTTGAGCGAATATCAAAATAACAATGAAGTAATATGGGACTCATATTTAAAAATAATTCGTACATTAGCAGAATTCGCTTTTATATTATCGTTCGCGTTGTTTTTCTTGGCGGAACCAATTATACTGATAATGTATGGTTCTAATTGGCAACCTGCAGTTCCTGTTTTCAAAGTTCTAGCTCTTAGTGCAGGTATACAGATTATTCAGTCACCAGTCGGGCCAGTTTTACAGTCCATCAATAAGGTAAAAGGCTTGTTTTATGGAAGTTTGTACATGCTACTATTTATTGTATTAGCATTATCCGTTTCTTTATTAGTAAAAGATATTTGTTATATAGCAATTGCAATGGTAATTGCGTTTTACCTGGGATTTTTTGTTTACCAGTTCTTTGCCGCACATTACTTTAATAAAAGTTCGCTTGATATTATTAAGACAATATTCCCGTTTTTTGGATATTCTATTCCATATTTTTTTATTTGTTATGTGTTTTCTCTTTGTATAGAAATTAAAAGTGTTTGGTTGTCACTTTTAATGTATTCCTTAATTACGGTTTTTTATGTATTTATCTTAATTCTTTTAGGGAAAATGCCTAATACAAAGGAATTATTATTATCCTTATGGATTAAAATGAAGCAACGTAATAAAAAGTAAAACATTATAAAATGATCAAGAAATTTTTAAGATGGTATCCTTTTGCTCTATTACGAGGGCTGTTGAGCATAGATGCATTATGTGACTTATTCCATATTAGAAGACGGCCTACGACTATTCAGATGCCTATCACGTCTCGGTGTAATTCGAGGTGTACTACATGTAATGTATGGAAATTTAAAGAACATATTGATATCAATCCCAGCAAATTACGAGAAGTTTTAAAACATCCTTATTTTGAAAAGGTGGAGTCTATTGGAATTAATGGGGGGGAATTATCAATAGTCCCATCCTTTAATGATATATTCGATGCTATTTTAACAGCACCGAACTTGAAAAATCTCTATCTAATTTCTAACGGATTGCTCCCCCAAAAACTATTACCACTACTAGAGGTCTGTAAAGTGAAATGTGATAAAAGGGGAATTAAGATGAACATTGCTATTTCAGTAGATGGTGTAGGAAAGGTTCATGAAGAAGTTAGAGGAGTACCTAACTGTTTTCAAAGAACAGAGATTGTATTGAATGAACTTAAGGATAATCCAAACAAATATGCTCATTCTGTTACAATCGGTTGCACTTTGTCACAAAAAAATATTGCATACGTCCATGAAATCGAAGAGTTTCTTGGTCATTATCCATTCTATGTACAATATCATATAGCTGTCCCTAATAAAAGAATTAATACTTTCGACTGTGCCTCTAACTATTACATACTGGACGATGAACGCTCAAAAATGTTAGCAATAGAGTATTTTTACGGAAAGTTCTTACAAGCAAAAAGATATGAACGATTTGCTTATTTTGCACAATATCAATTTCTCTTAAATAATGGTCATAAGCGCCTTACTAGATGCTCCTACAAATATAAAGATGTAACAATAGATGAGAACTTGAAGATGTATCTGTGTGCGACAGCAAGTGATGAAATAGGGGATTTTAGTTGTGAAACAATAAATAGTGTTGTTTGTAAACGAAGGATACGAGAAACAGAAAAAAAGGTATATAATTATTGTGACCAATGTGTTCATTATATGTATGATCAGCCAACATGGTATGGATTATTCGTATATTGTAAAGAAGCTTTTAAGAGTAGATTTGATTGGGGCGTTAAATTTGAATTATTAGCAAAATGAGAATTACAGTTATTGGATGGTTTGGTACTGAAACTATTGGAGACCGTGCTATCGTGGCAGGTATTCTGAATGTACTATCCAACTTTGATGAGAATATTTTCTTAAATTGGGGGTCAATTTTTGTTCCGCTTACAGAGAGATCCTGGAAGGAAGATGCTTCATTCTATAAAAAAGCCACAGGAGGGAAATTGATGGGCTGTGAAGTTTTTTACTCCTGTAATTGTGCAGAATTAGAGAAGTATATTAGGCAAAGTGATCTTCTTTTGATTGGAGGAGGTCCCCTTATAGAAGCACAATTAATGTACATGCTCAAATATTCATTTATGTATGCGAGAAAGCATAATGTTAAAACGATTGTCTTTGGCTGTGGATGGGGTCCATTAAATAATCCTAAATATATAAAAGTGGCAAAAGAGATAATTGGACTATCTGATTTGGCAATCTTTAGAGATGCAATTTCGGTGAAAGAATATCAGAAATGCATAAATGGTGATGGCGGGAATGAGACGCAAGGATTAATTGATCCGGCCTTTTTTGCCGCTCAATTTTATAGGGAATGTTCATCGGTTCCTTCAACGGGTGATTATATCGCTGTTAACCTCAGAGAATCATTTGTTACACAGAATAGAACAAACAAAAATTTTACATATCAAGATTGCATTGATGTGATTAATGGATTTTTGAATACTTATCCTTCTTTACCTATACGGTTAATTCCCATGCATACTTTTCATATTGGTGGAGATGATAGAATAATATCTAATAAGTTGGCACAGATTATTAATGACAAAAGAGTCTGTGTTCAAAATGAACCATTATCTTTAGAAGAAACTATGGCTACATATTTTAACGCATATGCATGCTGTGGTATGCGGTTCCATGCCGTGTTGCTTCAAAGTGTGCTAAATGGGAAGAATTATATTATGGACTATACGGAAGCACAGAAAGGAAAGATAATAGGATTGTTAAGACAACTAGACCTTACTAAAGAGTTTAATGGGCGTTATGTAAGTTGCGAGAGTATTTACTCCCTGAATATTGAAAAAGATGTTAGGAAGATTCAAATACCAGATGAGGTCATCAATTCTTATAAACTGCAATACATTAATTCAGTTAAAAAATTATTATCATGAAGATTTTATGGATAGTAAATATAGTTTTTCCTGAGGCATTGTCATTGTTAACAAAGAGGAATGACAGCTTAAAAGCAACTGGTGGGTGGATGCTTGGAGCCGCAAATGCATTACTGAGTCATCCTAACATTGAATTATGTGTAGTGTCTGTATCTCAGTTAGTCACAAAACTAGAAAAAATAGATGGTAGGAAAATTTCGTATTATCTAATTCCGTATGGGAAGGGGAACACTCACAAAAATTCTGAATATCGAAAGTATTTTAGGACCATCAAAAGTGAATATCAACCAGATGTTGTACATATACACGGGTCTGAGTACTCCCATGGGCTAGCATATGTTGAAGAATGTGGAAATGAAGGGGTGGTCCTTTCTATTCAAGGGATGATATCAGTTTATGCTAAATACCATTTAAGTGGTATTCCTATTATTGATATTATTAAGAATATTACGATAAGAGACTTACTGACATGGAATACAATTATAAATGCTAGGAATGATTGCCGACGGCAAGGGAAATATGAGGTAGAACTATTGAATAAAATAAGCAATGTCATTGGGAGAACATCCTGGGACAAGTCTCATGTATGGGCAATTAACCCTGATATCAACTATTTCTTTTGCAATGAAACCCTCAGAGACTGTTTTTATGAAGGTTCATGGAATTATGAAGATTGCGAAAAATACTCCATCTTTTGTAGCAGTGCCCAAGATCCTGTCAAAGGATTCCATCAATTATTAATGGCTATGCCAATTGTTCAAAAACATTTTCCTCAAGCTAAAATATATGTATCAGGAATAGATGTAACGCGGAGCAAAGATAAGTATGGTTTTTTAAAAAGAGATGGCTATGGTCATTATTTAAAAAAGCTTATTAATAAATACCATCTAGGAGATTCAGTTGTTTTTTTAGGAGCTCTTGATGCGGAAGGAATGAAGAAGCAGTATTTAAACGCAAATGTTTTTGTGTGCCCATCCTCAATAGAGAATAGTCCTAATTCAATCGGTGAGGCTCAAATATTAGGAACACCATGCGTTGCTTCATATGTAGGTGGAGTTATGGATATGATGTCAGGGGATGAGGGGAATATGTATCGTTTTGAAGAGATAGAGATGCTTGCATATAAAATATGTGAAGTATTTAATAACGGTGATTGTTCGAAGGATGATATAAGGGGAAAGGCCCAAGAACGACATTCACCAGTTGCAAATAGTAAAAGATTATTGTTTATCTACAACTATATAAAAGGACATAATCAACTATAGCGCTATTTGCTGAAATTTATGATTAAAGCAATTATGAGGTTTATTAGTATATGTAGGCAAGCACTAATAATTTTATGCAAATTTTATATTTAGGCTCATTCCCGGCATCAAGAATGATATCATTGTCAAATGGTAAAATTGATTCCTTATACAGAGATGATCATGCTTTAATTAAGGGACTTCGTTCAGTAAAAGGAGTAAACGTGAAAGTGATCACATTACCGGACATTAGTTCCTACCCTTCAAATCCGATATTTTTTAAAGGGTTTTATGATGATAAAGATGACGTCTGTTCATTGCCAATACTTAACCTGCCGATTATAAAGCTTTTTTGGACAGTACTCATATTATTCATAAGTGCATTTAAGTTTGTTAAGAGAAGGCCTGGCCCTGTTGTCACTATTACTCCATATATTGTCTTTCATCATATTTTACCATCTTATCTTTTAAAGTTGGTTTTTAGAAAACGAGTGAAGTTGGTATTAGTTGCTCCAGATATTTTTTTTCCAAAGGACTGGCGGAATCGAGTTTTAAATAAATTATCTGAAAAGATGGCCAATAAACATGATGCGTTTATTTTATACACAGAGGCAATGGGTGAATACTTAGGAGTAAGTAATAAGCCGTCAGTAGTAATCGAAGGATTCAATGAAATTAAACACCATGATATGAGACAAGAAGGGGATATTTTCAAAATATTCTATTCTGGGTCTTTGAATTTAGAGTATGGAGTAGGGAGACTAGTAGAATCTTTGAAGTTTATATCTGAAAAAGATATCGAGTTACATTTGCTTGGTGATGGTAACGCGGTCGATTTTATTAAATCAAGTGCAGAGAATGATCCCAGAATAGTATATAGAGGAAAATTGCCCAAAGAACAGGCTGTGCGTGCTCTATATGAGGCAAATGTCCTTGTTAACCCAAGGAACAGTTGGGATGGCGAATATGTTGCTTATTCTTTTCCTTCAAAAGATATTGAATATTTGGGGACTGGAATTCCAAGTGTTCTTTGTAAACTGCCAGGTATGCCCAAAGAGTATTACAAATATTTTATTGATGCAGGGAATGGAACATCAGAAGAGTTGGCGGTAGCTATTAAAAGGATATACAACATGAAAATAGAAGAAAGATTAGCAATAGGACAAAAGGCGAAGTCCTTTATCTCGCAGCGGATGGACCTGCATTGCCAAGGTTTGCGTATTGTATCAATGATTGAAAAAACTCTATAAAATTTATATGGGAAAATCAGCTCAAATTATTAATCTACCAAAATTTTTAGACTCAAGAGGGAATCTTTCTTTTGTCGAACAATTAAATCATATTCCATTCGAAATAAAGAGAACGTATTGGATTTACGATGTCCCTGGTGGTGAAAACCGAGGAGGCCATGCTTTTAAACAGAATGAAGAATTTATCGTAGCATTATCTGGAGCTTTTGACGTGGTTGTTGATGACGGCCTTGAAAAGAAGCTGTTCACATTGAACCGTTCATATTATGGCTTATATGTTCCAGCTGGACTCTGGCGAGAGATGGAAAACTTCTCTACTAATTCTGTAGCATTGGAGTTTGGTTCCATTCATTATGATGAGAACGATTATGTCCGTGATTATCAAGACTATTTAAAAATGAAAAAAGATGGCACGATATAATGTATTTGATTGCTCAATAATAGAGCTGGATAAGCATCATGAAGATCGCAGGGGAAACCTTACCGTTGTGGAGAATGGAATCACTCTCCCTTTTGATGTTAAGCGTGTTTATTACCTTTATGACATCCCTGGAGGAGAGGGAAGGGGCGCACATGCTCATAAGGAATTGGAACAATTAATTGTTGCTGCATCTGGCTCCTTTACAGTAACATTGGATGACGGAGAACGTAAACGTTCTTTCCTCTTAAATAGACCGTATCAGGGGCTCTATGTAAAGCCGGGACTTTGGAGAGATTTAGTGGATTTTTCGTCAGGAGCTGTAGCAATGGTATTAGCCAGTGAAGTGTATAAGAAAGAAGATTATATACGAGATTACAGCGTATTTTTAGAATTTAGAAAAGCATAATGGAAAAGTATTTTGTATTGCTTGGCGGCAATAAGCTCCTCTGGGGGCAGGTTTGCCATTTACGTGAATTGGGTTACAAAGTGATAGTGGTGGCATGGAACGACAATCCAGATATTAAGGGCGATTTGTTCCTTCAGTTGGATGTTAAAGATGCTCCAGCAATTATTTCAAAGTTGGAAGAGTTGGGCTTAAAAGGGAAAGTCGGTGGAGCACTCTCCAGTATTGACCTTGCCGCTCCTACTGTGAATGCTATTAACGGCTGGTGCGGTAACAAGACAATGCCAGAGAAGTTCAATAAAGTACTCTCCAAGGAGGAAATGCGTGATGCTTGGATGAAAGCTGGAGTTTTCAACCGCATTTCTAAAATGGATAACGAGTTCCCGTTGGATGAAATCTATGAGACCTCCCAAAAGATGAAACTCATATGCAAGCCTAATGTGGCGGCCAGTTCCCGTGGTATTACCATCCTGGATAAAGGTCAGACCAAAGAAGCCCTTACAGAGGCCTTGGCGAAGGCAAAAGAAACTTCATTTGATGGAAGATGCCTGATTGAAGAGTTTGTAGAGGGGGAGGAATTCACGGTTGATATGCTTGGGGATGCCTACGGCAACGTGAATTGTTACAGCAGCTCTATTCAGCACCATTCTCTCTATGCGTTAAAGAATCACGTAACAGTTATTCACCACTGGAATTCTCGAAAGTATGATGATGAGACTTGGGTGCGCATTGCCAACTTTGGTATTGATTGCTACAAGGCTCTTGGTCTTCACAGCATGTTTGGTCATCTTGAAATCATTATGAAGGAAGACGGTACTTTCACCCCCGTAGAAATGGGTGCCCGTTCCAGTGGTTTCATTTGCAGCCATACTGTTTGGAAGGCCTCTGGTCATGATTATTTGGGTGACTATTTACGTATGCTTCATGGTGAGGCTATTGAGCCAGGCAACTATATGAACGGTCCCGATGCCTCCATGTGGTTTGGCTATGACATTCCTTCACATAGCCATTCTGTGGCTAAGGCCAACATCACCGAGTTCCTTGATCCGAGAATCACAGTGCTTTATGAAAATCATGAGGGATTGAAAGTCGGTGTGGATTATGGTGACTATATTAACGACGGTGACCGGGATAAGTTTGGTTATGCCATCCTTTGCGGCCCACGCGAAATAATGACGTATGAGAGTGTACAGGAATCAAACGAAAAGTTCTTAGATAAATTCTTAGGAAGAAAGTAAGGAGGTTTTTTATGAATATCCCATTTTTGTCTTTAAAAGAGGTAACCGAACTTCACGGATTTGAAATAAAAGAAGCCGTTCTGAAGGTGATTAATAGCGGTTGGTATTTGCAGGGCCGTGCAAATGAGCAGTTTGAAAAAGATTATGCTGAGTTTATAGGGACCAAGTATTGCATTGGTTGTGCAAATGGCTTGGATGCTCTCATCTGGATATTCCGTGCATACATCGAGATGTGCGTAATGCAGCCTGGTGATGAAGTGATTGTTCCTGCAAATACCTATATTGCAACAATCCTCTCGATCACAGAAAATGGATTGAAGCCTGTATTGGTTGAGCCTAAATTTAACACCTTAGAGATTGATGACGATTTGATAGAGCAGCATATAACTCCGAAAACAAAGGCTATTGTCATTGTGCACCTCTATGGCCGCAATGCTTATACAGAAAAGATTGGAGCATTGTGCAAGAAGTACAACCTCAAATTAGTTGAGGACAACGCTCAGGCACATGGGTGCATGGTCCCAATTGAAAATGGAGAATTGACAATTGATAATTGTCATTACAAAATGACTGGAAGTATTGGTGATGCTGCTGGCCATAGTTTCTATCCAGGTAAGAACCTCGGTGCTTTGGGCGATGGTGGTGCAGTGACCACCAATGACCCCGACTTGGCTACTACTGTGCGTACTTTGGCTAACTACGGCTCACAGAAGAAATATGTGTTCAAGTATACGGGGCGTAACAGCCGATTAGATGAAATTCAAGCCGCTGTTTTGGATGTTAAACTAAAGTATCTTGTTGAGGACAATGCACACCGTAAGGAGGTGGCTCGTTACTATTATAACCATATCAATAATCCGCTGATTACTATGCCGGACTTGCTGCCGGATGAACAAAATGCTTATCACTTATTTCCAATACTAATAGCCGACGGGAAGCGCGATGCGCTGCATGATTATCTTGAAGCAAATGGTGTGGGTACTGTTTGTCATTATCCTGTAGCTCCTCACAAGCAGGAGTGTTACGCAAAAGAAATCTGGAATTTGCCACAGTTGAAACTTCCTATCACAGAGAAGATAGCTGATGAGGAATTGAGTTTGCCCATTGGGCCTGCTATTGCTATTGAAAACACGAAAAAGATTGTAGAACTAATCAATCATTTTAAGTAAATGTTACCCGGAATACCCAAAATATCAGTTTATATTATTACCTATAATCAGGAGGATGTAATTGAGAGAACATTGTCTTCTGTACTTTCGCAGATTGATTATGTTTATGAAATCTGTGTAAGTGATGACTGCTCTTCTGATAGGACTTGGGAAATCTTGCAGGAGTATTCCCACAGATACCCAGGATTGTTCAAATTAAATAGAAATGTCTCCAATCTTGGTATATTTGAGAATACCGAAAAAGTTTGGACTATGCCCACGGGGGATATAGTTCATGATTTAGCAGGTGATGATTGTGTTGGAGAAGGTTGGTTTAAGAGAGTGATAGGATATATTCAAGCGAATCATATTGATTACAAAAATGAGTTGTTCTGTATATATGGTGATTATAAATGTATCTTCCCTAATGGGGATGAAATTGTAATGTATAACGATGGAGTTGAAAAAACAAAAGGCAAATTAGCATTAAAAATGGCCTTACGAGGTGTGATATGTAACAGGTCAACTTGTTTTAGTATTAATATATTAAAGAATTTTGTCACTGTAAGTAAAGGACGATCTCATATTGCAGAAGATGCCCAGGATCGGCAGTTGCAGATTTTTTCTACTAATAATTATTATATACCTTATATTGGCAATGTCTACTATTCTGGTATTGGAGTTTCTACGCATGTAAATGATCTTGAGATAATTAAAGAAAGACTTCAAATAAGAGAATATGCTTTTGAACTATTTGAAAAGTGGCATGTCTCTATTGACGAAAAAGATAAGATATACTCCCTTGAATTCTTACCTAATTACAACAAACTGAGGTTAAAATTTAGTTTGTTTCTATTTTTGAAAACAGTGTACTTATTTATTAAAGCAAAAGATAAGAGAATTCCTCACAGTAAGAATAGTAGGATTAAACTTATATCTTTTGCAATAAAACGAAGGTTGCCTCATATGAATATATATCTATAATCATAAAATGTTGAGTGATATATAAAATATAAATACTCAAATTGGTAAATTACATTTAATCATCATAAACATTTCATTTAAGTCTATTATGAATTTTTATGGAAGATATATTATTTTACGATTCATTTTACAATAGATTTATTAAGCCTAAAATAGGCTTCCTTTTGGCCTTGATTATATTATTAATCTTATGGCCTTTATTTCTAATTATAGCTCTGGCCATAGCAATTGAAAGCGGTTTCCCCATATTATATAAACCACTGCGTGGCGGATACAAGCAAAAACCTTTTCATATCTATAAGTTCCGCTCTATGGTAAAGAATGCGGATAAGATAGGTGGTGGAACAACTGCACTACATGACCCGCGTATCACAAAGGTGGGTAACTTCCTGCGTAAAACAAAATTAGACGAGATCCCGCAGTTGTTAAATATTCTGTGTGGCAACATGAGTTTTATTGGCCCTCGGCCCGAACTGCTTCAATATACTGAGAAATACGAAGGAGAGGAAAAGCTTATTCTAGAAGTACGCCCAGGCATTACTGATTTTAGTTCAATTGAATTCATTAATTTGGATGAGATTGTGGGACAGGGAAATGCAGATGAAATGTACGAAAAGTATGTCTTGAAAAAGAAGAATCAACTTCGAATAAAATATGCCAAGGAGGTGTCGTTTGTAACAGACGTAAAATTGTTTGCCAAGACTGTATGGCGAGTAATTCAAAAAGCACTTTCTTATATTGTTCTGAAGAAACACAGATAGTATTATGGAATATATAACGCTGAGAAATACAGATTTAAAAGTTTCCCGTCTATGTATGGGAGGTTGCCCCATGGGTGGATATGGATGGGGCGACGTCCAAGAACAAGAACTGATAGATGCCGTTCACACCTGTTTAGACACAGGAGTAAATATGTTTGACACATCTGACACATACGGGCTTGGACAATCAGAAAGGACGCTCTCAAAAGCACTAGGGGAACATCGTAAAGAGGTAATTATCCAGACAAAGTTTGGAGTTCGTTATGCGAATGGTGGCTCTACTTATGATAATACTCCCTCATACATAGAGGAGGCATTAGAAAATAGTCTTAAGAATCTGAATACTGATTATGTGGACATCTATGTAATACATTACCGTGATGGGAAGACACCGATTATTGATGTCGTAGGAAAACTGGAAGATTTGAAGAAACAGGGCAAAATTCGTTACTTTGGCCTTTCTAACTATCACGGGGATGATGTTAACGAACTTATTCCATTCAAAGATAAATTTGTTTGCTGTCAGGACGAATATTCACTGGCTTGCAGAAAAAACGAAAATGATCTTTTAAGGCTAGATGGTGAGTTTGGAATGACGCCACTGACATGGGGTAGCCTTGGACAAGGTATTTTAACTGGAAAATATACAAAGGATGCTCTTTTCCAAAGCAACGATAGAAGAAGTAGAGACATCTATGTTAATTTTCATGGTGAGAAACTGTTGAGGAATTTGGAGATAGTTGAGACAATGAGACCAATTGCCGAGGCTCACAAGGTTTCTATTGCTGCAGTTGCCATTAGGTTTATCATGGATAAGTTAAATGATTCAGTTGTTCTTGTTGGAGCTAAACGGCCAGCACAAGTACTCGGTAATGTAGAAGCTGTCGGTTGGAAATTAACGGAAGAAGAACTTAAAACGTTAGACAAGATTTCTAAAGAATAATACGCCAATTTATGAAACATACAAGTGAACAACTTGCCTGGCTAATTAGACGCCATGGTGTTGAAATGACGCATCTCAGTGGTGGTAGCCATCTAGGAGCCATATTATCTGTCGCAGATATTGTAGCGACATTGTACACGGATGTCTTGAATTATGATCCGAAGAATCCTAAATGGGAAGGAAGAGACCGTTTTATTCTTAGTAAAGGACATGCTGGAGCCTCTATTTATGCAGCATTGGCTGAGAGCGGATTCTTCCCTGTAGAAGAACTGAAAACACACTATCAAAATGGAAGTAGGCTTTCAGGCCATGTATCACACCATTTGCCTGGAGTAGATTTTTCCACTGGTTCATTAGGACATGGTCTTGGTGCTGCTGCAGGTATTGCTTATGCCCTTAAGAAGGATGGTAGAAAAGAACGTTCGTATGTGGTGGTTGGAGATGGAGAATGCAATGAAGGTTCCGTATGGGAAGCAGCCTTGTTTGCCAATCATTTCCGTCTAAATAATCTTTGTGCTATTGTTGACCACAATCATATGCAAAGCCTCGATTTCAATGAGAATACGTTGGAGATTGAGGACTTTGGGGCTAAATGGAAAGCGTTTGGATGGAATGTGATTGAGATTAATGGAAATAATCATCAAGAATTGAAAGCTGCATTCAAGAAGGTTACAGAATTGTCAGAAACACAACCACACAAGCCTACGGTTATTATTGCTAACACAGTTAAAGGATATGGTATTCCGTTTATGCAGAATGATATTTTGTGGCATTATCGATTCCCACATGATGGCTGGGAGTATGATACGGCAGTAACAGAACTCCATAAGATTAAACCTGAGGGATGCGAAGATCCTTATACTCCTAATGGAATTGAGAATCCTATTCTGCCAACGGAAAAAGATGATATCTACTATGATCACACTTTCTCTTATACTTGGAACACTTCTTATCCTGAAAAGATGAGAAGGGTGGATGCTAAAATCGGAACTACAGAAAAGGTACATAACGTATAGAATATGAGAGATACTTTTGTAAGAACTTTGGTGCAATTGGCCAAAGAGAATAAGAATATCGAACTTGTAACAGGCGACCTTGGCTTTGGTGTGCTGAAACCATTCTGGGAACAATGTCCAGATCAGTTTACTAACGCAGGTATTGCTGAGCAGAACATGACCAGCGTTGCTGCTGGTATGGCGTTAACGGGAAGGAATGTCTTTACATATAGTATTGGCAATTTTCCTACGTTGCGTTGTATAGAGCAAGTTCGTAACGATTGTGCATACCATCATGCCAATGTAAAGGTCGTTTGTATTGGTGGCGGTTTTGTATACGGCTCACTTGGTATGAGCCATCAGGCAACAGAGGATATTGCCATTTTACGAGCTTTACCTGATGTTGTGGTATTAGCACCAGCTGACCTGGTAGAAGCAGAAGAATGTACAAAAGCATTGGCAAAGTATAATGGTACAGCTTATCTTCGATTAGGTCGAGGAGGCGAGAAACGTATTCATGACCATATTGATAACTTCCAGATAGGAAAGGCTATCAAGGTACATGATGGAGAAAAAGTAGCTATCTTCTCCACAGGTGCTATCTTTGAGGAAATACGCATCACAGAGGAGATTCTGAAAGAGAAAGGTATTACACCTGCCGTTTATACATTCCCGACCGTTAAACCAATTGATAAGGATGTTATTCTGGAATGTGCCTCAAAATTTGACTTGATTGCCACATGCGAAGAGCATAATTATATTGGAGGTTTCGGTAGTGCTGTTGCAGAAGTGTTGGCTGAGTTGCCTCGACATGCAAAACTACTACGAGTGGGATTGCATGATGAGTATTCTGTAAGAGTAGGTAATCAACATTATTTGAGAGAGCAATACGGGTTGGATGGTAAATCTATAGCCAAACAGATTTTAGATGTATTGTAGAAAATGAATTATCCTAAAATTTTAATAGTCTGCCACAACCTATATGATGTTACAAACAATATCGGGAAAACTCTTGTGTCACTAATGAACGGTTATCCAAAAGATAGAATAGCACAGTTGTATTTCAGAAATGACACCCCGAGTTTTCAATATTGTTCAGATTATTATTGTATTACAGACAAAAGTGTTCTGCAGTCGTTATTGACTTTTGGAATCATAAAAGCCGGAGGTGTTGTCGAAAAGAAAAGTGACTTAACAATAACGGGAGCAGAGAACAGTCTTTATAAGATAGGAAATCACCGTCACCCGTCTGTGAGTCTTCTACGCGATACCCTGTGGTCTTTCCCTGTTTGGAAATCCAAGAACCTTCGACAATGGCTTCAAGCAGTTAATCCTGATATTATATTATTCTCTCCAAATGATTATACTTTAGCCTATAGAATTGCACTTTATGTGCAAAAAGTGATTAAAAAACCTATTTTGCCATTCTATATGGATGATGCTTTTTATTGGCACTGTAATAGTTCGCTGATTGATAGTTATCGTCGCTGGCTATTAAGAAAGTTCGCAAAACAAATTCATCACCATTCAAATAAAATTTTGACGATATGTGAATATATGTCTGAAGAGTATGAGAGTCTCTTCTCTTTGCCGTGTCAGGCATTTGTTAATAGTGTCCATATAGAAAAGGTAGAAGAAAAGACGGAATTGAATGATCCTGTAGTGTTCTCATATTTGGGAAATCTTCATAGCAACAGATGGAAGAGCCTTGCAGAGATTGGAACCTGTCTTCATGAGATAGAGGAAATAAAAGGAATATCGTGTTACTTGGACATATATTCAGGCTCACTACTTGAGAATAGGATACTAAATGCCTTTGGTATGTACCCCAATATTAGATTCAAAGGTTCCGTACATGCATCGGAGGTACATGGCATACAAGTTAAATCAGATATTCTTGTTCATGTTGAGTCATTTGACTTAAGAAGTGTAAACTCCACAAGGCTTTCATTGTCAACAAAAATTCCTGAATATATGTCATCAGGAGTCCCTGTTTTTGCATATGGTCCTTCTCAAATAGCTTCAATGAGATATCTTAATGACAATAATCTTGCTAAGACTTGTTCATCCAGAGAACACTTGTTCGATACTATACTAAGTCTGTTGCAAGATAAAAATAAAAGGTCTGATTTCGTGCATAATGGAATGGTTCGAGTGGCAGAGAAACATGATATAGAAAAAGTTTCTCGACATTTCCAAAATATTATAATAGAAAGCATACAATAATGAGGATAGCATATCTGAATACATACTGTAACGGAAGTACTGGACGGATTATCGGTAGTTTGAGAGAAATATGTCAAGAATATGGTATTGATACTATGTCGATATATTCTAGAGGTGTAGAAGTAAGTAAACGAAACAATTCATTCAGATATCATAATATAATAGAGTTCTTTCTAGATGCACTCTGTACTAGGCTGTTGGATGCACATGGGTTGGGCAACATCTTTAATACAATTAGAATAATTAGGAGACTTAAGGAGTTTTCCCCAGACATTATACATCTGCACAATTTACATGGATACTGGATAAACTATATTATTCTCTTTCGCTTCATAAAAAAGTATCATATCAAGGTTGTTTGGACGTTTCACGATTGTTGGCATTTTACAGGTCATTGCACTCATTTTGATTATGTGAAATGTTATAAATGGAAGACTTGTTGCCATCATTGTGAACAGACAAAAGAGTTCCCTTCAAGTTGTTTGGACTTTAGCAAACGAAACTATTATTTAAAGAAAAAGGTATTTTCCTCAATTTATGAGTTGGTTGTTGTCACGCCTTCTTTCTGGCTTAAGGAACAGGTCCAGCAATCTTTCTTACAAAGATATGATATTGAGGTGATTCATAATGGTATAGATTTGAATGTTTTTTATCCCTCGACTAATAATCAATTGCGAAAAAGTATTATTGACCAAGGGTTTAAAGCAATAGTTTTGGGGGTTGCCGCGTCATGGAATGAACGTAAGGGGCTTTCTTTTATACAAGAAGTGGCTAATAAAAGAAAAGAATGGTATTTCGTGATAATAGGCTCAACGAGAGTTGAACAGAGGATACAGATGAGCAATATAGTGTATATTGACAGAACGGAAAATGTAAATGAGTTGAGAGATTGGTATTCTGCAGCTGATGTTTTGGCGCAACCTACTTTAGAAGATACATATCCGACAACCAATTTAGAAGCGATCGCTTGTGGCACTCCCGTTGTAACGTTCCCAACGGGAGGCAGCAAGGAAATTGTGAGAGAATCGGGTTGGGGGTTAGTCACAAAAGATTGTACCTCAACTTCATTGGAAGAGTCCTTGGTGGTGATTATTTGTGATAATAAAATTATGGACTTGGATTCTTCGTTTGAATTAGATTCTAGAAAGAATTATTTGAAATATATAGACTTGTATAATAGTGTATATAAGGGCGTTTAGGTGATTTTATGTCGAGTAATCACGATAAGGCTTTGAAAATAAGAGTTGCCATTATATATCTAATTATGGCAGCAGGCTCATTGGCTAGTGTTGGACTTATACAGCTATTTGGTTTCCTGATCTTCCTGATGTTTGTAATAAGGTCAAACGTTAAAGATGGGATGGCACAAATAATGATTTTGGTACCCAATATTGCTATTATGTCCATTTCATCAGGCTCTGGCCTTTTGGGGTTGGCTTTTATAATAATGATATTTAAAATTATTTCGGGTGGACAAAAACACATTTCCATTAGGCCCATGTGCGTAGTAACATTATCCTATTTGCTATCCCTTTCTTTTTTAAGGATATTTGATGGGAACTATTATGACTTTGCGCTTATTGTGCAAGTATCTTTAGTAGTTGTTACATGGACAAGTCTATTGAAAAGTATGACTGCAAGTGATGCTGTGGAATACATCGATTTTTTCAGATTCGGATGTTTGTTGATGGCAATAGGTATGTTAATTGGTTATCCTTTTGAGGGGGAAAGAATTGGAAGATTTAGAGCAATCGGTGATGATTGTAATTATACAGGAGCTATAATGTCTGTTCTATTAGGTGTTTCGTTATTAACCTATTGTTATAAACTCCCATTGAAGCATAATATGTTTTATATGGGGTTGGCGGGTTTGATGGGTTTGGCTACAGGTTCAAGAGGTTTTATGCTTTCAGTAGCAATATTATTGGTGTTATTATTATTAACACGTTCATTCGGAAAGAAAACGGCTAAGTTTGTTATTGTTGTCCTTTTTCTGATGACAGGTGTGTACGTATTGTATTTGGTTGGAGTGGGGCCTGTCGTTACAGTTTATAATAATACCGTTGGAAGAACAATGGAGTTGGAAGAAAATCATGTTGATGGTGACTTTATGGATGTAACGAGCGGAAGATCTGTGTTATGGGCATATTATATGGCACAAGCTTTAAGGGATCAGAGTATATTGTATTTTGGAAGAGGATTTAACGGATATTTCCTTGAGACAAATGGCGGTTTTGGATTGGCTGCACATAATATGTACATTAGTTCAATAATTGGTATAGGGATAATAGGAACTATACTCGTTTTACTAATGTATTTTTCCATTCTTAAATTTAGATTTATAAAAAGACGAAGGAGAGTCAACTGGGCGTTTTCTTCAATTATCATATCTTTACTTGTAAACTATTTCTTTCTAGATGGTATGTTGGAACTTCGCCTAATTACTTATCATGCCATGGTCGGAATGATGTTGATAATATATAGGAATAATATAAAGAAAGTCACTCAGCAATGAAGAAGCAAGAAAGATTATTCAATTTTGAATTATTAAGAGTTCTAGCAATGTACTTAGTAGTTGTTGGTCATTATATATTCCATGGACTTAAAGCCAATGATAGTTATATATTCTGGGATGTCTCGACCATCTTGGGAGGGGCAGAATATGTATTGACAGAATTGACGTATATTATTGCATGTATTGCAGTTAATTGCTATGTGCTGATTACTGGTTACTTTTGTATAAGCAAGATGGAGTTCAGGTGGAATGGAATTATCAAGACCATCTTTGCGACATTGTTTTATTCTCTTGGTTTTTTGTTAATAGCTTATTCTGTAGGGAAGAATATTTCAAAACAAATGATTTTTGATTCGCTGCTACCCGTGCGGCAGGAGCAGTATTGGTTTGTATCTGCGTATATTGGGTTGATGTTAGTAGCACCTTTTCTCTCCCGACTTGTTGCTGTGATAAATAAGAGGCAATATCAAATACTTCTATGCATTCTTTTCTTGTTGACTTTCGAGTATTTATATGGGAGTTTGTATGGCGGTGCTAGGTCTATTTTGTTTTTCTCTTTCTTGTATCTCATTGCAGGATATATAAAGATATACGGTGTTTCGCAAAAATGGAAAGAACACAAGGGATTAATTGTTCTTCTGATATGGGGAATGTTCTTTTCTATCGCTACACTAACGAACATGATTCTTTGTGATAAACACCATTTTCAATTAAGAAGCTCATCGAATGATTGCATGATTTTATTCCTATCTGTAGCAGTCTTCGTGTATTTTGCCTATACAGAGATAAAGAAACATTCTTTAATCGTTTTATCAAAGTTATCCCCATATGTTTTTGGAGCATATTTGGTTCATGACAATCCTTTTTTTAGAAAAGATTTATGGAATATATTGATTCCTAGCCAGTATTATATACCTATAGCTTGTCATTGTCTGCTTATCGCAATGATGATATTATTCATTGGTGTAGTAGTGGATTACATGAGGCAAAAACTATTTATAATTCTAACTGTCGACAATATGATAGATTTGTTAACTAAACGTTTGCCCAGCTTGTATGCATAATTATATGCTGTCTATGCATGTCTTGTTCAGAAAAGGACATGAGGATGGGTAGCGATGTTTATTTATTGAGGATTTAAATTTACCCAATATAGGATCGTCAGTAGTGATGATAGACTGTCCGAAAGAACTTACACTATTAGGTTATACAAGTAATCAGAAATTCTAGGTGTGGCAGATAACAAACGAACTAAGGATGCCGCATGTAGTGGTGTCGAGTATCTATATGGCACTACAACTGGCTGTATCACTAGTCGCGATTTATCTAATTCCGGATTCTATTGTGGCTCATTGGATATATTTTGTGGTAACGGCAGTACTGTTTGTAGCCGCTTATATGGCATTTATGATGAAGTATTATCATCTGCATGAGGAGTATCTAAATTCACTAAAGAAATGACAGAAAAAATAACTCAGGCTATACTTGACACTTTGACTGCCCAAGCCAAGGCCTCTCCGCGCTTGCGAATGAATTTGGATCTTCGTAATTCTACTGATGATCAATCGCAACGTATGCTGAATGCCATAGAACCAGGTTCTGTAATTCCTATTCATCGACATCGTAATAGTTCTGAGACGGTAGTTTGTTTGCGCGGCAAATTAGTTGAAGAGTTCTATGATGAACTGGATCGTTTGTGCACTGATTCTATCATTCTCACACCAAATGGTCAGACAGTCGCTTTAAACATCCCTATAGGTCAGTGGCATACGGTTCGGGCTTTGGAGAGTGGAACCGTAATCATAGAAATGAAAGATGGCCCTTACGAACCAACGAGGCCTGAGGATATTCTGACATGATGACGTACAATAAACCCAATGCTTTTCCGTTTTGATTAAGAAAAGCAATGGAAACAATAAAAATGCGTCACAATGCTCCAGGGTCCGCTCCTGGAATTCTTTTTCACTTATTTTCTTTCTTTACAGGCAGCAAGTCAGAACCTCTTTATGACCGACTGCTGCGTTATATCGATGAATCCCATCGCGATGGTGTGATGGGGGATGGCAGATATGCTGTGGCCCTAGGCAAAGCTGCCAAGTTAAATCGGTTTCTCATTATTATTGGACGATCATCAATGACGGCCAGTGAGTTTACAACCGACTTGGTTCTCGAGTTCCGCCAGCTCATTGCAGATGAGTACAAATATGTACCCCTCTACCCCGATCTTTATCCGCGATGGTCGGGACATCATTGGCCCAAGAAACGACTACGAGATACGACAGTAGTACATGACTTGAAACGTAAGCATTCGTTGAAAGATAGATATCAACTACTACAGGCAGCGTTTGGGATATAAAATAACAAGAGGCTGATGCTAAATTGCACCAGCCTCTCATTTTTTTATTCATCATGTCTCCCCCATTGTGGCCAGAAGAGGTAACTAATTAATTGCCAGATGGCTTTCAAGCATTTCATCTTTCAGTAACTATTACCTTGAAAGTTTTTAGAATCAGACCAAAATCATAGAAGAAACTATGTTTCTCAACATACTCCAGATACAATTTTATCTTCTCTTGCATGATGACCTCGATATAATATTTTTCGGGATCCTCAGCTTTCTCCATTAGTTCATTTTCATTCCTATATTTAATAGAGGCGGGATCAGTTATTCCTGGGCGCACATCGAGTACATGCATCTGCTCAGGTGTCCAATAATCTACATAGTGGCGCACCTCTGGACGAGGACCGACCAACGACATATCACCTATGAATACATTGATCAACTGTGGAAGTTCATCGAATTTATATTTCCGGATATAATACCCAGAACGTGTCACACGCGGATCACGGCCTCCAATAGTCACAAGGCTCCCTTTATCCGCACCTACTCGCATAGAACGGAATTTAAAGATTCGGAAGTCTTTGTTGTTACGTCCGACTCGAAACTGGCGATAAAAAACCGGTCCCTTGCTATCTAGTTTAATCCATATCGCCAAGATCAAAAAGAGCGGACTTAAGACAATCAGTCCAAACCCGCTCGCTAAAACGTCAAACAATCGTTTCATTAGGGATTTTTGATAATGTCAACGAAATTTGAGATGACGTAATCAACCTCTTCATCAGTTAACTTTGTGTGAAGAGGCAGAGTGATCTCATTTTCAAACAAGTGGAAGGCATTAGGATAATCCTTGATATCAAATCCCAATGCTTTATA
>JAEEGL010697772.1_pt1 | contig 23236 bp, 18 predicted proteins | sample 9134231 | NCBI WGS metagenome assembly JAEEGL01 (sample SAMN16246548, study PRJNA631951) | gut metagenome | biome: gut microbiome; feature: rumen; material: fiber-attached | host: Bos | place: Iran: Karaj | collected 2018-10
CACGTGCTACTTCTAGAAAAGGAATACGTGCGTCGGCGGCGACAAGCTTCAGAATCTGCTTGTCCAGTCTGTCAAGTTTTTCTTTTGCCATATGTCTAACTCTTAATTCTTAACTCTAAACTCTAAACTCTTAATTCTTAACTCTTAACTTTTAATTCTTGTTTGTTTTCTCTACTGCTGAATAATTGATTTTTAGTGCAAACGATTGCTGCAAGGCTTCTTTTACCTGGGCTATCATGCCGAATGGTACGTCGCGATCGGCTTTGATAGAGACTGTCATTCTGGGTTGGTCTTCAGAGTTCATCAGGGCTTTCTCTGCTTCTACGAAGGCTTTGATGTCCGACATGGTGGCCAGTTTGTTGTTTAGTTGGATGTAAAAACTATCGGCCGGCTGACCTGGCACACGACCAACGTAGATGGTGCTGACAGATGATTTATGTGTCAGCTTTCGTATTTCTGTTCCCTTGGGCACGTCATAGCGTACCTGTAAGTCAACATCCCTCATGTGGGTGACAATCATGAAGAAGAAGAGCACGGTGAATATCAGGTCGGGTAGGGCAGCTGTGTTCAGACCAGGCATCTCATGCTTCTTTCTGCGAAAAACACCACGCTTCATGACTCACCTCCTTCCTCTTCAAGAGCCTGTTCGCTGATGCGCTGGGGATAGACCAGGGCAATGGCGTCGCGCTGCTCTGCATTACATTGAGCGTAGGGGTGCTGGAATTGTTTGAGGGCCAATTCGTTGCGTAGGTGGTTGTAGCCTGCTACCACCGCATTCTGCATCTGGAAATAGGCGTCGTAGGTGGCCTTCGGACTGACCTCGACGATGATGACATGACGGTCGCTGACCTTACAGCGTCCCAAGAGGTGCACCTCGCGTACACTCAGTTCGGGCAGGGTGGGATCGTCGGCAGCATTTGCTACGAAATCTTCTACACGCTTGGACAAATTATCGATTGCCATAGGCTCATCATTGCAGGTGAGCTGATTATTGGCATCGAGTTTGAGGCAGAGGGCATTGCGTTGTTTGACTACCAGTTCCTCTTCCTTCGTCAGATCATCAGGCGGAGGCAGTTGGCGAGGCAATCCCCAATCGGTATCCATAGATGAGGTTACGAGGAAGAAGATCAACAGCATGAACGATATGTCCGCTGTCGATGTGGTGTTCAAACCTGGCATCTCCTTTTTTCTCCTCGTAAACATAACTGTAAACTATCAATCGTTATGGGTGGTATATTGGTGAACAATAGACCATATGACCAGACCTGCTAAAAGGCCCATCAAAACATAAATCGTATATAGTAGAAAGTCAACCATCTCCAACTCTTAACTCTTAATTCTTAACTCTTAATTCTTAACTTAGAAATAATGTCCATCAGGTTGATGGCACCTTCTTCCATCTGGGTGGTCAGACGGTCAATGCGAGAGTTGACGAAGTTGTAGAACACCTGCAGAATAAGTGCTACAATGATACCAAAGATGGTGGTGATCAGGGCAACTTTCATACCTTCGGCCACGATGGTAGGACTGATGTCACCCTCGGCCTGAATCTGGTCGAAAGCCATTACCATGCCAATCACAGTACCCAGGAATCCCAATGAGGGGGCAATAGCAATACAGAGCTTTATCCACGAGCAACCACGCTCCAGACGTGAGGTGAGCACCGTGCCATAGCTGATGATGCTACGCTCAATGTCCTCTGCAGATTCGTTGATATGTATCAGTCCCTGATAGCAGACGCTGGCCACAGGACCACGGGTATTGCGACAGATGGTCTTGGCGCCTTCTACATCGCCACTCTCTACTTTCTTTTCGATATCAGAAAGCAGTTTCTTGGTGTTTACCTCGGAACGTGTCAGATAGATGATTCGCTCGATACAAAGAGCCAAACCGATAATCAGAACAATGGCAACAAGTGACATGTAACGTGGGTCACCCTCAATGAACTTATTCTTCAATTCCTGATGCATGCCAATATCTTCTGCTGCCATCTCGGCCAGTTCTGCCATATCCTCGTTGCCAATCATCTCTTCTATAGACATGTCGGCATCGCTACTGTCAACCACAGCGGCCTCTGTCGTCTGTTTGGTTGAATCTTGTGCATAAACAGTTTGCCCCATGAGCAGCAATATGGCTGCAAAAAGGGCAATTGTAATTTTTTTCATTCTTTCTTGTTACAATTTGGCCGCAAAGGTACTAAAAAAAGGTAAAAATTAAAAGTGAATGGAAAAAAAAATGCTACCGACTAATAATTTTTAAATGTGTATTCATATTAGACGGTAGCAAATTATTCTTTTTTTACGTTTCTGCTATTCTTTCTTGTAGTCAGACTCTGTCATGAACAGATAAGACGGACGATAGCCTCCGAAATCGATAACGATCTTTTCGAATACGATGCCTGGATGACGGGGCTGAAGTTTCAGTTCGTGAACATCACCATCGCCAACAGGTAGCTCTACCACTTTCTCCACTACGCGACGGGCAATGGTGGGATAGAACTCAGAGTACATATAGGGCTGACGATCTACGAGGGTCTTGTTGAAATTGATGGTCTCAGACTTTGTATTGTCTATGCTGACAGCACACTCATGACCACCGATGTTGAGGAAGTCGAGTGTTGACTTTACCACAACGTGAACCTTTACGGTCTTTGGCGCATCCTTGGGGAGGGCGAAACGATAGGTTAGAGAAGCATCACCTACGGGCTTGGTGTAGGGCGTCAAAGCTACGGCACTACGTGTGCGACCATAATAGGGATAGACGCTCCACTGGGTCTCGCCATCGGCCTTGCTGGCAAAGAAGTGCTCGGCCTCCATAGACACATAGCCATTGCTGGGGGTGAAGATATAGCCACCCTGTCCCTTGTCTTCTACCGTCTTGGTGGCAGGCAACATATCATGACGGAAATTATCGTTCCATGAGCGATAGCCAATATGCTTCTGGGTCATCATACCGTCCCATTTGCCTTGACTCATCTCCTTATTATAATAAGCACAGAGCAGAGAGTCGCGCTTAAAGCAGTCGGCCACCTGTTGCGCCCATTTGTTGGCATCAGGACTATGACGCTCTGCCAGGTATAGGTTCATGGCCTGAGCATAGTACATGTCATAGAGGTTGGCCATTGCCTGAACGGGGAAGAGAATCAACTGGCGATAGACATCATGTTTCTCCTGTGGTATCTCAGCAAAGAGACGGAGGGCACGTGTCTCCAAGCGCTGATACTCGTCGGCCACCTGTTTCCATTCGCCTGTCTCCACATTATAGGTACGAGCATCGAGCATCTCTGGTGTGACGCGTGCCATATACTGACAGTTCTGGTTATAAATATCTGCTGCTTCTTTCGCAACCTTGCATCCCAAGGTGCGACGGAAGAACTTTGTGGTGTGCTTGGTGATGTTCTGCTGGGTATATTCTTTTGGATTCCAAGCCATATCCATAAACAGTTGGATAGGATACTCCATAGGTTTCAAGTCGCCCACATTCAGGATCCACATGCGTTGGATGCCATGATCATAGGCCAGCGAGAGTTGTTCGAACATCTGTTGTGTCTGAGTGACGTTGAGCCACTTTGTATTACGAGGCGCACCAACATAGTCTACGTGATAATAGATGCCCCATCCTCCCTTATGGGCACGTTCCTTTGCGTCAATAGGCACACGACGGATATTGCCCCAATTGTCGTCACATACGAGCATGATGACATCATCGGGCACACGGAAACCTGCATCGTAGTAGTCCTGTACCTCTTTGTATAGCGCCCATACCTGTGTGGTCTTCTCAGGCGCCTTACCTGTTACCTCCTTGATGATTTTACGCTGGTTGCTGACGATACGCTCCATCAGTTTGGTATCTGCCTTATCGCTCATGGCTTCATCACCATCACCACGCATACCGATGGTAACGATATCCTCAGTACCCTTCATGCGCTCAATACCCTCACGGAAGAACTGATCGAGTTTCTCTTGGTTGGTCTGATAGTTCCAGGCGCCCCATTCCTGACGATGACGGGCATATTCCTGATGGTTGCGTGCCATCGGCTCATGGTGTGAGGTGCCCATCATGATACCCATACGGTCGGCTAGTTTGCCATTCTCGGGGTCGTCGGCATAGAATGCCCATCCCCACATAGCAGGCCACATCATATTACCTTTCAGACGCAGGATAAGTTCAAAGACCTTCTCGTAGAAACGATGGTCGCCATAGTTGGTGCCGAAGGTGTTTTTCACCCATGAGGTCAGACAGGGAGCCTCGTCGTTAAGGAAGATACCACGAAACTCTACAGCAGGTTCACCATCGGTGAATACTCCTTTTTTGATATATGCTTTCTCATGTTTCTTGATGGGTACGTCGGCCCAGTAGTACCAAGGAGATACGCCCAACTGCTGGCTTAACTCATAGATACCATAAATGGTGCCCCGACGATCACTACCAGCAATGATTAGTTGATTGTCCATGGTAGTGATAATATATTTCTCGCGTTTGCCTTTTAAATCGGCAAGTTTCAACTTGTCAATGTCTTTGTTTTTACCGATAGTACCAATCAAGATATTTGCCTGATCGATACCCAAGGTATTCTTTAGGTCAGCTTGCAGATTGCGAATGGCAATTTTTACGCCCTCATAGTCGGATTCGCTATAACTGATAGTACCCGATGAAAGGAGCATAGCATCTGCCTCTGGTGTAAACACAACAAATCGTTCTGCGGCACGTGTCATTGTTGCTAGTATCAGAACTAGTAGAGATAAGATGATTTTCTTCATTTTTCTTGTCTGTTTTAAGTTTCGGCCACAAAAGTAATCATATTTTGGTGAATCACATTTTGTTTTTGTCTCAAAAATATAGAAAAATGAGGCGCCACACCTTTTATGTGTAACGCCTCACTTTTTATATTAGCAAACGATTATTACCAACCAGGATTCTGAACGAGGTTAGGATTCTTCTCCATCACTTCCAGAGGAATGGGGAACAACTCGTGCTTACCCTCCTTGAAGCCGACGGTATGACCATGATCTTTAGCGTCCTGAGTACCGATGATGTAGAAACGACCGTTAGTATGCTTAGCAAGTACATTGTCGCCTGCAGCAATAGGACGAGTCATGGTGTCGTATACAACGGGAACATTGGTACCTGCCTTCTTAAGAGTGGCAATAGCATCAGCATCCTTCCAGCGCATGATATCCAACCAACGGCAGCCCTCTGCCCACATCTCGTACTTTTTCTCATTCTTCAGTTCGGTCAAAGTAGCCTCAGTACTGATGTGCTTAGAACCTGCACGCTTCTGAATCTCCTGGAGATAAGGCAGAGCCTTAGCTGCTTCACCGCTCTGGATACAAGCTTCGGCATAGTTAAGGAGAACCTCTGCATAACGCATCACACAATAGTTGCGCATGGTGATGTTGTTGCCAGACTTAGCACCATCGGTATCTGATTCCTTCATGAGGAACTTCTTCTGCAGCCAGAAAGAGTTGCCATAAAGACCATTACCCTTCAGACCCATCTTATCGCTCTTAACAGCATCAGCATAAGGCATAGCGTTCAAAGATGCATCAGCATAGTTGCGGAAGTCGCCGAACACAGCCTGATCAATATTTACAAGCGTTGCCTTGAAACGCTGTGAGTCACCATCGTTATCATGGAAAGCGTCACCAAACTCCTGAGGAACGCCAATGCCACCCCAGCCACCAATGCCGGTATAAGCCATATAGGGAGCGCCACCTACGAAGCGGTCTTCACGCCACATCCAAACATTCATCTCCATCCAAGAAGACTGCTGGATCAGACCGGCCCAACCTTGCTTACCGTCATTATGTGCGATGTTACCTTCGAAGATCTTCTCCTCGTTGAGGTCACCCTCGAGGTGGAAGAGGTCCTCCCAGTTCTTGGCGAGAGCATACTTCTTAGAAGCAATCACTTTCTCCAGAGCAGCCTTGGCAGCAGAGTAGTTACCTGCGAAGAGATAAGCCTTACCAGCGAGAGCCTGAGCGAAGCCCTTAGACACACGGGCAGCCATTGACTTATCAGCGGTGTTTTCTCGCTCCTTCAAGTATGGTTCTGCCTCTTCACACTGCTTAGCAACCCACTCAAACAGTCCCTTTTGGTCGAGTTTGTAGTTCTCGTCGTTGTTGCAGTTATAAGGCAGGGCATCGCCAGGAAGTACGTGGTCTACCAGAGGAGGAGTACCCCAAAGGGCTGCCAGCAGGAAATAGTCATACGCACGCAGTACACGAGCTTCTGCTACATACTGCTTAACGGTGGCATTGTCTGCCTGACCAAACTGATCCATGACCAGGTTACAAGTATAGACTGAGAGGAACAATCCTTTATAAAGGAACCTACAAGTCTCAGCAGATGTGTCATAGCGGAACTCGTTAAGTGTGTTATTGAACTCGTGGTCGGTATAGTCACCACCAGCGCCGTAGATATCGTCAGCGCAAAGGTTCAACATATTCTTATACGGTGTATAGATACCAGGACCACCGAGATCTGGCTGACGGCCCAATACATTTCCAACGAATCCCTGGTATGCGGCAGTAAGTGAACCTAAGGCATTGTCGGGGTTATTATAGAAAACATCAGCATCAACGACACCTTTCTGCTCGATGTCCAACTGATCCTCGCAAGATGTAAAGCCAACCATACCGGTAGCCAATGCGAGTGCAAGATATATTGTCTTTTTCATTCTGTTGTACTGTTAAATTAAAAACTGTTTCTTGACACCTTTAATAATATAGGCTTAGAAGGTGAGGTTGACACCGAATGTCAGCTTCTTAGAGGTAGGATACTGACCATTGTCGAAACCACGGTTGAAGCCAGAACCCATAGAAGCAGTCTCAGGATCGGCACCAGGATAGCTCGTGATGGTGAAGTAGTCATCAAGAGACACGTACACACGTGCATTGTTGATGAGAGCCTTCTTAGTGATGCTAGCGGGCAGAGTGTAACCCAACTGGATCTGCTTGAACTTGAAGTAAGAACCATTGAATACTGCAGCACTAGAGCTAAAGAATGTCCAATCAGAACCAACAAGTTTCATATCAGGATACTTTCCTAGTGATATAATCTTACCATTAGCATCCGACTTTGTTGAGTTCTCCCAGAAGGTTGTCAGGCTGTTAACCTGCCAGTTCTCACCGCCAACCATGACGTTGTAGATATCGTTGCCTGCAACACCAGTACCGAATACGGTGAAGTCGAAGCCCTTGTACTCAAGGTTAATCGTGATACCGTAAGTGAAGGTAGGTATAGCGGAACCTACATACTGCTTGTCGTCATCAGTAGGAGCGTTGGTGATTTCACCGTCCTTGGTATAGTAGAGGGCCTTACCAGTCTCCTTCTCAACACCGGCGTACTTCCAACCATACATGTACCAGATGGGGTATCCCTTCTCAAAGAGAGGAGACAGACGGTTGTTGAAACCATTCAGAGCGGGTTCATCGGGTGAAATGCGGTCTGCTACGGATGCAACTTCCTTCACCTCGTTGTGGAGGGTACCGAAGTTAGCTGTCACGCTGTAACGGAGATCACCGACTTTGTCGCGCCATCCAAGTTCAAAGTCGAAACCATAGTTGTTTACCTTACCAGAGTTAGCATATGAGCTAGAAACACCTATTTCGGGCAGTGGAGCAATCTTAATCAGCAGGTCCTTGGTGTTCTTGTTGTAGTAGTCAATACCGAGACTCAAGCGGTTGTTCAGGAAGCGGGCATCCAAACCAAAGTCAATCTGTTCAGAGGTCTCCCATGTCAGCTCAGGATTAGCCAGACCAGTAGGCTTAGAACCGAGTGTTACATCTCCAGAATTACCATCCATCTGATACCAATTGCTGTTCAGTGAGATAGGAGCGGTGTAAGGATAGTTATTCAGGATATTGATATTACCGTTACGACCCCAAGAAGCGCGGAGCTTCAAGAAAGAAACGAGGTCCTGACTTACGGCATCCTTGAAGAACTTTTCATTACTGATAGTCCAACCTGCAGATACAGAGGGGAAGTTACCCCAACGGTTATCCTTCTTCAGTTTAGAAGAGTCGAATGCGTCACGACGGATGTTAAACTGGAAGAAATAGCGATCATCATAAGAATATGACAGACGACCAAAATAAGACAACTCAGTAGCATCGTTGGGTGAATTGGTAACACTCTTTGTTACGCTTGAGAGTACATAGCTCATGTACTGGAAGTTTGAGGCGTCACCAGACAGAATAGGATTAGTATCTTCTGCACTTGCAATGAGGTTGTCCGTATGGTTCTTAGTGAACGACATACCAATCATTGCGCCAATATTGTGCTTACCAATTGTCTTGTTGTAGTTTGCAAAGTTCTCCCACTGATAGTACAAACCTGTATTATTCTCAGCATTAATGGTGTACTTCGTATCATTAGCCATTGAGTTAATATAGAAGGGCTTCTGATAGTTGTGGTAGTTACTCTGCGAGAGGCGATAGCCAAGACGAGAGGTGATGACTAGACCAGACAGCGGTGTAAGGTTAGCAGCAATATTACCACGGAGGGTAAGACCACTACGAGCCTGATCGCGACGGTTAATCTGCCACAGGGGGTTACCTGCAGAGTGAGCAAGGAGCTTAGAACTGCCATAGTAGTTGCCATCAGCATCTACGGGGACATACTTACCTTCCTTGACAGCTGCATATTGACCCAGACCAAATGCACTCTCAGGAGCATCAGCAGGGATGGTTACCGGTGTCAGAGGATCCATAGCAACTACACCGTTCAATACAGAACCGTAACCATTGGTGACACCCTTGGTCTTCCACTTCTCGAGTGAGTTGTTGGTCGAAACGCTCAACCAATCAAAGAATTTATAGTCTGCATTAATCTGGCCGGTGATACGCTTGTAAACATCCTGGCTGCCTTTGACGATACCATTGTTGTCTACAAGGTTCAATGCAGTAAGGAGATGACCCTTGTCGTTGCCACCCTGTACGGTGATGTTGTGCTGTAAAGCCCAACTGTCCTCGAATACTGCGTCATACCAATCAGTATTGGTTCCATCATAATTGTAAACTTTCTCAAGGTCACCTTCCTTCAGGTCACCACGATAAGTGTGGTACTCGATGAATCCAGGGGCATCAAACAGTTCTGCCTTCTTGCCAAGAGACTGGCGAGATGCCTTGAACTCATAGCTAACAGAACTCTTACCTCCCTGAGATTTACCTGTCTTGGTGGTAATCAGTACAACACCATTACCAGCCTGAGCACCATAGATGGCTGCAGAAGAGGCGTCTTTCAGAATTTCCATGCTCTCAATAAGAGAGGGGTCTAGATACTGGATGTTGTCTACTTTCAGACCATCAACGATGAGCAACGGACCGATATTGCCGCTGTTTGAAGAGAAACCGCGTACGCGAATCTCTGCACCTGTGCCAGGAGCACCACTGTTGATAATCTGTACGCCGGATACTTTACCCTGAAGGGCTGCAGCAGCATCGGTCGTAGCAAGACCTTTGATGTCGTCAGCCTTTACGGATGCCACAGCACCAGTCAGGTCTGACTTTTTCTGAACACCATAACCGATGACTACGACTTCGTCCATCGTGTTAGTGTCCTCTACCATTACTAGTCGTGACAAATTGGCATCAGCACTCACTTCAAGGGTGTTGTAGCCCACATAAGAGATAATAATCGTTGCACCGGGTTTGGCTGTCACAGTGAAGTTACCGTTAGTATCGGTTACCGCACTGTTTTTTGTACCCTTTACGAGTACCGTTGCGCCGATCAGTGGTCCTTCAGAGTCTACCACATGTCCCTTCACAACTTTCGATTGTTGCACTTCAGCCACCTCGTGTGTAGAGTCGGCTGCCATCGTCTGCACAGGGATGCCACAACCAGCAGTTATGGCCAATCCCATCATCCATGCTTTTTGACTTTGGAAAAGATTCATACTTCTTGTGATTTAAGTTAGTTAAAAAGTAAATAATTGGTTTACTAAGTTATTGACTTATTTTATATTTTCGTTCGGTGATTAATTCCGACTGCAAAGTAAAGCGTTTTTAAGAACTTTTGCTTTCTTTTTTGATTCTTTTCATTGTCAATTTGTATCCTTATGGGATATTAACGGCAATTTTTCTCGAATTATGGTCATTGGAACTAGTGTTAACAAGAATCTCGTACTTACCAGGCTTTACATTCATGGTGTTTGTTTCAGGATCCCAAAACTCAAATGACTGCTTGTTGAGTTGTATCGTAGCAGTAGCTTTTTGACCTGCCTTCACGTCGATACGTTCAAAGCCACGAAGCGTTTTTAATGGTCCTTCGGCATCCTGAAGATTCCGGATATACACCTGTACGGTTTCGGTACCATCACGTTTGCCGGTATTGGCTACTTCTGCTGTCAATGTCCAGTCAGTTGGTTTTGTGCCATTCTTTTCAACTCCAGCCTTTGTGATTTCAAAGTTTGTGTAACTCAGTCCATAACCGAAGGGGAATAGTGCATCGGTAAAGTAGCGATAGGTGCGTCCCTTCATAGAGTAATCCTCGTAGTCAGGTAACTGGTTGCTGTTTTTATAGAACGTAATAGGCAGTTTTCCACTTGGGTTATAATCACCAAAGAGTACATCAGTTACAGCCGTACCGCCCTCCTGACCAGGATACCATGCTTGCACGATAGCGTCGCAAGTCTTTGTTTCAGGCTCCAGTGCGATGCAAGAGCCTGAACAGTTAACGAAGATGATGGTCTTGCCAGCATCCTTTAGCGCTTTGAGGAAATCGCGTTGTACCTTTGGCAACTCAATATGCGTACGGTCGCCCCCCTTGAATCCATCAATATCCACAGGCATCTCCTCACCCTCCAAAGCTGGTGAGATACCTCCCACGAAGATAACCTTATTGATACCCTTCAACTGATTGATGATGGTTTGATAGTCGATGGGATATTCCTTGGCGATGTTAATTGCCAGATTAGCATTATAAGTAGGTACGTGCGAGAAGCGTACCTCTATATTATAGCTCTTCCCCTTCTCTGCATTGATTACGATATGATTGGGCGTAGTGCGCCAGATGCGATGGTGGAACTGACGCTCGCCGTCAAGGTAGAGTTCAAACTCTCCGCAACCATCTACGTTCACCACGTATTCACCTGCCTCATTGGGGATGAATACAGTCTCGTATTTCGCAGAGAAATCCTCGAGTTGTACACCAGGGGCGAAGTTGTGCATACCGAAAGTGGTCACGGCCATCGGTTGAGTGTAGTACTGTGTGGTAACAGGTTTTCCTTCCATCTTACGGTTGTTCCAGAACGTACCCTTCATACCTTTCTTTCCGTCGAAAGAACACTGTGAGGCCAGCAGACTCTCTAATACTTTATCGTAAGTCAGGTCGCAACCTTGTGTATAGAATAGTTTCTTATGCTTAGCCTTGATGCCATCAAGAATTGTAATGGTGTGGTTGGGCTGACCATTATAATTACCCCACATCATGGGCGTATTGTCGGCATTAGGACCAATGACGGCAATTTTCTCTTTCCCTTTTTTCAAGGGCAGAATATCTCCACTATTTTTCAGTAATACAATGCTCTGGCGAGCCATATTTAATGAAAGGTTGGCTGACTCCTTTGTTGACATAGCTGAGTAGGGAATCTTTGACCATTCTACTAATGATGGATCGTCCATCTCACCTAAGTCGAAACGCCCCTCCAGCAGACGAATAACGTGCTTGTCAACCTCGGCTTCAGTCATAAAACCGCGTTTTACAGCCTCGGGGATACTTCTGTAAGCATAGCCATAGCCACACTCTACATCAGTACCAGCGATTGTAGCCTTAGCAGAAGCATGTGCGGCATCGCTTGATGATTTATGTGACTCGTAGAAATCGCTCACAGCACCACAGTCGCTTACTACCAGATACTCAAAGCCCCACTCGTCGCGCAAAATCTGTTGCAACAGACGTTGACTACCACAGCAGGGATCGTCATCCAAACGCTGGTAGGCACACATCACCTCGCGGACTTTGGCATCTTGTACCAATGCTTTGAAAGCTGGCATGTAGGTCTCCCACATATCGCGGGGTGATACGTCGGTTAGGTTGGCTGTGTGACGGGTGTATTCTGGGCCACTATGTACGGCATAATGCTTGGCGCAGGCCCAGAGCTTACGATACTTGGCATCTTCGGGACCTTGCAGACCCTTGACCACCTGTACACCCATGACAGATGTCAGGTATGGGTCTTCGCCATAGGTCTCTTGACCACGTCCCCAGCGTGGGTCGCGGAAGATGTTGACATTGGGTGTCCACACAGAGAGACTATGGAATTTTTCATCCTCACCTTTCAGGTCGTACATACGATGGTTGTATTGGGCACGGAACTCTGTACTGGCCACATCAAATACTTTATACACCATGTCGGGGTTCCAAGATGCAGCCATAGCGATAGGCTCTGGAAAAACAGTTACGTTGCCCATGTTAGCAGCACCATGCAAGGCCTCACTCCACCAGAAGAATTTCTTGATACCCAGTCGGGGAATGGCCGGACTTTCGTCAAGCATAAGTTTCGCCTTTTCTTCAAGCGTCAATCGTGAGCAGAGATCCTTGGCTCGTTCCTTAGCGCTAAGGGATGGATTCTGGTAAGGTAGCACCTGGGCTTGCATACCTAAGCTGATTGTGAGCAACGTCAAAATAAGAGTCTTTCGTTTCATCTTTTTTTATAGTTTTAGAATTTTGCCACAAAATTACTATACAATCTAGATTTTTTCTTCTGTATTTGTTGCATAGACTTTATCGTATGTTACAATTGGAAAATCTCCGTGTACGCGCGTTGGACATATTATTTTTTTTAGTTACATTTGCATTCGATATTATAAACAACTACCTTTAATTAAAAAATATGAAGAAAACCTTAACTGTTTTGATGCTGGCTGTGCCATTAACTACAGCCGCTCAAAATCCGGTTATCCGTGACCAGTTTACGGCTGACCCAACGGCGCGAGTTTTTAACGGTAAAGTTTATCTCTATCCTTCTCACGACATTCTGCCACCTGCAGGACAACGTCAGGATTGGTTCTGTATGGAGGACTATCATGTCTTCTCATCAGAGAATCTGACAAACTGGACAGACCATGGGGTGATAGTGACTCAGAATAAGGTACCTTGGGTAAGAAAGGACTCTTATTCTATGTGGGCACCCGATTGTGTAGAGAAAAACGGAAAGTATTATTTCTATTTCCCATCTGCTCCTGCTGCCGGACGTGGTGGCTTTGCTGTGGGTGTGGCTATTGCCGATAATCCTGAGGGACCGTTTATTCCTGAACCAGAGCCTATCAAGGGTATCAATGGTATAGATCCTTGTGTGCTTCAGGCTTCTGACGGTAATGCTTATATCTTCTGGGGAAATGGTCGTTGTGCAAAACTGAAGCCAAATATGAAGGAACTGGCTGATGATAATCCCAAGGAGACCGTGAAGTGGGGTAACCGTGAAATGGAAATGGTGGGTGTTCATTGCCTGAAAGACCTGCCTAATCGTCAGGCAGAGGGGCCTTTCGCCTTTGAGTATAATGGCAACTATTACCTGACCTATCCTTATGTAAGAGAGAATACCGAGGTGCTGGGCTATGCCATGAGTAAGAACCCCATGGGTCCCTATGAGTATAAGGGTCTGATTATGGCTGAGCACGCTAATGGCTGTTGGACGAATCATCACAGTATTGTGAACTACAAAGGCCAGTGGTATCTGTTCTATCATCAGAACTTCTTCTCACCCAGCGATGATAAGCGTCGATCTGTGCAGATTGAGAAATTGTATTTCAATGCTGATGGTACCATTCAAGAAGTGAAACCCACGATGCGTGGTGTTGGTATCAACAAGGCTACTGAGAAGATTGAGATTGACCGTTATAGCAATGCCTCTGAGGGCGTGACTACAGCTCATGTGGATACAACGATTGCTTTCAGTGGAGATTATGCTACCATTCCTTCAAAGGGCTGGATGAGATATGCTGATGTTGATTTCTCTTGCCTGACAGACGGCTATCTGCAGATTAGTGTGAAAGCAAGTGATGATACTGAGTTCTGTATCCGTGAGAAGAGTGCTACAGGTAAAGTTATCGCACGCATCAAATTGACTGTACGCCCACCAGAGCCTACTTCTGGTGCAGCAGCAAATCCAATGATGGCTCGCTTCCGTCGTGATCAGAGAAATCAATGGCTCACCCAGACTTCTACGTTGGAGTACACACCAAAGGGCGTTACCGACCTTGTTATCACTAACGAGGGTGGGGGCGAACTCTCTGTTGACTGGATTTTGTTTAAGAACCGTCCGAAGTATTTCTCACCAGCTACAGCTACGCCTGCTAAGCCTGATAACGAGGGATTTATTCGTCGTTGGACACTCTTGGAGCCTATTGATAAGCCTAATAGTGGTAATACAGTGTTTACTGATACCTATTTGCGCGAACATTTCAATCGCGAATATTTCAAGGGCCAGCAGACGATTCTGCCGAAGGATGGTCAGAAGGTGAAGGCTGTTTTCCAACAAGAACAGGCTCCTGCTGGATTCGGTCGTGGTGCACAGCAGATGCCTGAAGGACCGACCGTGAAAACCGTGAAGCAGACGTTAACCTGGCATGCGTTGGATAGTGAGAACTTCAACGTGAAATTGTTCCGCTTTGCTGAGAAATGGGGTGAGAAGGTTTATGGCGTACTCTTCTGGGGTGTGACCATCATTGACTGTCCTGAGGATATAGAGAATGTTCGCTTGGCAGTCGGCTCTAACTCCGCTTCAATGTGGTGGCTCAATGGTGAAGAGGTACTTCTGCTCTCTGGCGACCGTCGTATGGTGAAAGATGATGCTGTTTCTCATCGCCTGACCTTGAAGAAAGGTCGTAATGTCCTGCGTGGCGCCATCATCAATGGTCCTGGCATGAGCGACTTCTGCGTTCGCTTCATTGACGAGAAAGGTAACCCTGTAACTAACTATTCAATCATTAACAGCAAATAATTATGCAACGTTTACATACAATCCTGGCTGCACTGGCTATTGCAACAGCAGCCAATGCACAAATTGGACAACCATATATTCACGACCCTTCGACGCTCGCAGAGTGTGATGGTAAATACTATACCTTTGGTACCGGTGGCGGTGGTATCATCTCTGATGATGGCTGGTCTTGGCACAGTGGCGCTGACCGTCCCGGTGGTGGTGCGGCTCCCGATATGATTAAGATTGGTGACCGTTATCTGTGTATCTATGGTGCTACAGGTGGTGGACTAGGTGGTGGACATAGTGGTCGTATTCTCACGATGTGGAATAAGACACTTGACCCTAAATCACCTGATTTCAAATGGAGCACTGCTGTGGAAGTGTGTGCTTCTGATGGAATGGAAGATCAGGACGCCATTGACCCAGGTGTACTGCTTGACCCTACGACAGGTCGTCTGTGGGTAAGCTATGGTACTTACTTTGGAACGATTCGTCTTATCGAACTGGATCCAAAGACTGGTTTCCGTGTGAAGGGAAATAAAGAGAAAGATATCGCTATCGACTGTGAGGCTACCGACCTTATCTATCGTAATGGCTGGTACTATCTGTTGGGTACTCATGGCACTTGTTGTGATGGTGTGAACTCTACCTATAATATAGTGGTGGGACGCTCACGTAGTGTGGAAGGTCCTTATCTTGATAATGTAGGTCGCGATATGTATCATGGAGGTGGTAAGATGGTGGTGGCTGCAGGTGACCGTAAGACGGGTGCCGGACACTTCGGACGTACTATTATTGATGATGGTATTGAGGTGACATCATTCCACTGGGAGGCCGACTTTGACCAAGGTGGTAGCAGCGTGCTTGCTATCCGTCCGTTGCTGTGGAAGAACGACTGGCCTTATGCTGGCGACCATTTCAAGGGTGGTACTTTTGAGATTGAGTCAGAGCGCCGTGGTTATTCTTTGGAACTTGCTGTTGACTTCGTTCGTATGAATGTCGCACGTCGTGGTGGATTTGGACGCCCACAGGCTGATGCTACTCCTCCAAAGCCTGTAGAGAACCAAACTCTGGATCAGGTAAAGGGTACTTGGCCCGAGGGTGATATCGCCGTGCGTTGTGGCGATTATATGTTCCGTCCTCATCAGCTTTGGACGATTACACCCGTTAATGAGGCTGGTGGTTATCTGAGTAATCCTTATTTCAAGATTACCATCTCTGGTACTGACCGTGCACTCTGCGCTACTGCTAATAAGGAAGTAAGCACGGTCCCTGCCTTTACAGGCGCTGATGAGCAATTATGGCGTATCGAACAGGCTGTTGATGGTACTTTCCGTATTATGCCTAAGCGTATTCCTGGTGAGACAGATGTAAACAAAAAACTCTGTCTCTATAGTATCGCTGACTCAACACCTACGTTGGCTGAGTGGGACTTCAATACTGATAACTCGAAATGGAATCTGAAAGAGCTGAGATAATCAGAACAACATAAAAAGAAACGGGGCGTTTCTCAATGGAGAAAAGACCCGTTTCATTTTTTATACTTTTACAATCTTTGTCTTAGGTAAGTCCTTGTTGCGACGGTTCACCACCGTAACAACGGCCTGAGCTAAATTGAGGAAAGCCTGACCTGTTACCGTATCTACCTTTGTGGCAGCAGGAGCTCCCACGTCGCCACTCTCGCATATGCTTTGTACGAGTGGTATCTGTGCCAAGAGGGGTACGTCCATCTCTTGCGCCAGTTGCTTACAACCTTCCTTGCCAAAGATATAGTATTTGTTCTCTGGCAGTTCGGCAGGTGTAAACCAAGCCATATTTTCAATAAGACCCAGAATAGGCACGTTGACCTTCTCATTGCGATACATATCTATTCCTTTACGGGCGTCAGCCAATGCAATCTGTTGTGGTGTAGATACGATGACGGCACCCGTGATGCTGAGTGTCTGCAACAACGTGAGGTGAATATCGCTGGTGCCTGGAGGTGTGTCCAAGATGAAGTAGTCCAGTTCGCCCCAATCGGCATCTGCAATAAGTTGCTTCAAGGCACTCGTAGCCATACCTCCGCGCCAAAGTGTTGCCGTGTCGGGATTCACAAAGAAACCAATGCTAAGCAGCTTGACACCATATTGCTCGATAGGTTCAATGAGGTCACGACCGTCTTTATTGATAGCGTATGGACGTGCATCTTCCACATGGAACATCTTTGGCATTGAAGGGCCGAAGATATCTGTATCCAGCAATCCCACCTTATAGCCCAGACGAGCCAAGGCTATAGCAAGGTTGGCAGATACTGTACTCTTGCCAACACCGCCCTTACCACTACTTACGGCAATGATATTCTTAACTTGTGGGAGTAGTTTCTCAATTTCTGGACGTGGCTTCGACTTGAATTCTGTTTCGATGGTCACCTCAACATCCTGACCACAATGATATTTGATAGCGGCCTCTGCTGCTTTTACGGTGGATTTCAGGAATGGGTCTGTGTCACGTGGGAATACCAGAATGACCTTTACTTTCTGTCCGTTGATAGATGGGGTATCAGCCACCATCTCACTTTCTACTAAGTTTTTCTTTGTGCCCGCATACGTTACCGTTGCAAGGGCGTCCATAATCAGTTTTGGATATAATGTCATTATTCGTTTGTTTACTGTTCTACAATCTTCGCCATTTTCTTCCAAGTCTTATCCTCTGCATAATTTCTTTTTGCACCTCTGGGCACGGAGACAACGCAGGTTGCCGTTACTACATTTCGGAAAGAACTGCTGCTGATAGAAGGCGGTATGGGTGAACTGAATGCTATCTCACGCAATGAGGCGCATTTAGCAAATGCGTTACCACCTATCTTCTTTAAGGCTGCTGGGAACTCAATACGTGCTAGTCCGCTACACTCACGGAAGGCAGCACTACCTATCTCTGTGCAAGCAGCTGGGATAATCATCGTGGTAAGTGAAGAACACTTCTCGAAAGCGTTGTCTCCAATTTCTGAACAAGAGATAGGTAGATCTATAGCATAGAGTGAACTACACTGCTCAAAGGCATTGTCGCCTACGCCTTTAATAGAAACGGGGAGTAATACCACACGTAGTGAGTGGCAGTTGCGAAATACTCTGTCATCTAGTTCCTCTACAAAGCCCTCGATATTGACGCTATCCAGCGAGATACAGTTCTCAAAAATACCACGTCCCATTTTTTTTGTGAGTTTAGGAATATAGATATTCTTTAGACTGGAGCATTGGTTGAAAGCTTCATCGTCAATCCTTGCAAGAGATGCGGGCAACTTGATGTCTTCTATTGATTTGCAATCAGCAAAAGCTCGTTTACCAATAGTTCGGATACCATCTGGGAGAATAACAGACGACAGACTGGTACAGCCCGAGAATGATTCGGCACTGATGGTAGGCAGGTTGCCGTCTATATTTATTTCTTTTAGACTGAGGCAGTTCTGAAAAGCGCCTGGTCCCATACGTTTTAAATTATCTACTTTGAAACGCTCTATGCTGCTGCATCCCTTGAAAGCCTCACTACTGATGGCCGTAACTACATTTAGTTGTATTTCGCGCAAGTTTCGACAATCTTCGAAAGCGTTGACATTAATTTCTGAGAGCACTTCTGGAAGTTCTGCTGTCTCCATAGCTATGCAACCCTTGAAAGCTTCGTTACCAATATAGGTTACAGACTGTGGCAGGGTAATACTTTTCAGATGTTCGCAACCAGAGAATAGGTTGTTGTTGACACGCTTTATCTGTCCTTCTATATTAATGGTCTCCAGGGCCTTGCAGTTGTTAAAGGCAAATGCGTCGATATTGTTAACAAGTTCTGGAATATCGATGCAAGTAAGTGAAGCGCAACCATCGAACGCATGTCCTTGTATAGACTCCAGACTTGCAGGAATCGTGATGTCTGTCAAGGTCTGACAACCACTGAATGCATACTCTCCAATCAGTTTAAGTGTCTCTGGTAACTCTATAACTTTCAGGTTGACGCATCCGCTGAAACAACTGCGACCTATCTCTACCAACGAGTCGGGCAAAACAACGCGTTCCAGGTCTTTACAGTTAAGAAACAAAGCTGCAGGTAATGCGTTGGCACGCATACGAACAGCACCTTTCGTTTCAGGGATACTGGCCTCAGAGAGGTCGAGCACCAAGAGGTGATGATTACTGGCACGCTTAGGCTTCATACGTCCGGCGATAGTCTGTAGCAGTCTGAGGTCATTGCCGTTAAGCGGACCGCAAACCTTCAGTTCCGACATAGAAAAACGAATGTCGTCCGTCAGCTTACTAGCCAGTTTTCCAACGGAATCAACTTTTACAGTAAGCTGTTGTGCTGCGCAATATGATAATTGGCAGACCACCAATAGTATGCTTATCAGAAATCTTTTCATGTTATATTTCTTATTTTGCCGTTTCCAGCGAACTGCGTTTCGAACGGTGATAGCTACGATAGTCGTCCAGTTCGATCTCTACATTAGGTTCTTCTAAAGCGCCTTCATGGGGAAGGTGAAATTTCAGATACTTGATGTTTAGCCCACGTGCCAACCACATGGACTCATAGTAGGTCTGGATGGAGGCAGCCTCAGCAAAGGCTGGGTCTTCTTGTTTGTAGAGATCGTCTGTCCGTAAATCAACAGGCAGATGATTATGATCTACCATATAGTTTGTGTAGGTTGCCAGGAAATTGGAGTCTGTCTTCAAGTGGATGATGCCGTTGTCTGTTAAGAAACGACGATAGCGCTCCATGAAGTAAGTACTACTCAGACGCTTGCGTGGATTCTTCATCTGTGGGTCGCTGAATGTGAGCCAAATCTCCTGCACCTCATCGGGAGCAAAGAAACGATCGATAATCTCGATGTTAGTGCGTAGAAATGCTACGTTCTTCAATCCTTCCTGTATAGCCTGTGTTGCACCTGTCCACATACGTGCTCCTTTGATGTCAACGCCAATGAAGTTCATTTGTGGGTAGCGTTTTCCCAGCCCTACAGTATATTCACCCTTACCGCATCCCAGTTCGAGAACGATGGGGTTGTCGTTCTTAAAATATTGCTCGCGCCAATGTCCGCGCATGGTAAAAGGAACATCACTCACTACCGAATAAGGGTATTGAAAGACGTTATCGTATGTTTCCATGTCGGCAAACTTAGCCAGTTTTCCTTTACTCATATGTCTATTTTTGCGCAAAGTTACCTATTTTCTACTAATTATGACCTCGTTTTTTGATTTTTTTATTAAAATAATTTGCCGATATGCTATATATTACTGTTTTTTTGCTATATTTGTACCCGAGATAAAGTAAATTAGATGTCTAACTAAAAACAAAAACAACTATGAAAAAGTATGTGTGTAATGTGTGTGGTTATGTGTACGACCCTGCAGTAGGTGATCCTGATAGCGGTATTCCCGCAGGAACGGCATTTGAAGATATTCCCGATGACTGGGTTTGTCCTGTTTGTGGTGTAAGTAAGGAAGACTTTAGTCCAGAGGAATAAGCTGCAATGAAGATAGTTATCTTAGATGGTTACTCGGCCCAGCCTGGAGATTTATCTTGGCTGGGTCTTGAGAATTTGGGCTCTTTGACGGTTTATGATCGTACAACACCTGAACAGACTGTTGAGCGGGCTAAAGATGCAGAAATAGTACTTACGAATAAGGTCGTAATCAGTAAGGAGGTGATGACCCAATTGCCACGATTGAAATATGTCGGAGTATTGGCCACCGGCTATAATGTGGTTGATGTTGAGGCTGCTAACGAATGTGGTATTGTGGTGACAAATGTGCCTGCTTATAGTACGGAGAGCGTAGCCCAGATGGTATTTGCCCATTTGCTTACTGTGATGAATCGTACCGAGCATTATGCCCTCCAGAATCGTCATGGTCGTTGGAGTGCTAATCCAGATTTCTGTTATTGGGATACGGAGTTGACGGAGTTGGCAGGTAAGACCTTTGGCATTGTGGGATTGGGTAATATCGGTCGTCGTGTAGCTCAGATTGCTATTGCCTTTGGCATGAAGATACAGGCACTGACGAGAAAGTCACAAGAGGAACTGCCTGATGGGGTCACGAAAGTTGATCTCGATACGTTGTTGGCTACCTCTGATGTGCTATCCTTACATTGTCCTCTGGCTGACAACACCCGTCATCTTATTAATGCGGAGACATTAAACTTGATGAAGTCTTCGGCCGTTATTATTAACACTGGTCGTGGACCGTTGGTTGATGATAAGGCAGTGGCTGATGCCCTTGAAAGTGGACGTATTTTTGCTTTTTGTGCTGATGTGCTTACGAATGAACCGCCAAGTATGTCTAATCCGCTTTTGAAGCAGCCTAATGCTTATATCACCCCTCATATTGCATGGGCAACGAAAGAAGCTAGAACGCGCCTAATACAGGTAGCTACTGAAAATGTGTGTTGTTTCCTGAATGGTTCTCCTCAGAATGTAGTATCATTATAATAAGTAAACAGATATAAGAACGTCTCAGGCGCTTTGTGTCGCTTGAGACGCTTTTTTGTCAATTAGATGCCAAGGAGTCGCATCACTTTTTGCGTATTTCTGCTGCGGGTTGCATCGGAAATAAGGAAGAGATCTACGAGCCACCAGATATCACAACCGCCACAGGTTATGAGTTTTCCTATGCCGATGCCTATATCACCAATATAAAAGCGGCTAATACCATGAATTTGGATGAAAAACTCACATATAGAGATAATGAAGGCTGTTTGTGGGTCTTTCAAATCACAGAAAGCTGCAATAGCAGTAGAACGGTCTAGGTCTAAAAGTCTTTCTTTTATCGTCGGGATGTATTCTGGAGATAATTTTGAAGAATACAGCAAGATGATTTGCTCAGCGTCTCTTAATTCCATTGTAGAGATTGTTGAAAAATTATCCAAGGACAAGAAATACTTGCCCTTGGATTAATAATTAAATTGATGATAGAACTTTCTGGGCATTGTACTTTCTAGTACGACTGCCAGCGGTGAAAATGTCGATAATAGTCCAAATTCCACAGCCACCGCAGGTGCAGAGTTTTGCGATGCCTAAGCCTGTGTCGCCAAGCATGAAACGATCAACGCCGAGACCTCCGAGGAACCAAGCGATAAAGGTCATCAGAGTGCCACCCTTCAAACCAGAGAATGCAGCCTGAGCTACACCTTCGTCAACATTTTCCAAACGCTCACGAATCTGAGGAATGAATTCTGGTGCTAATTTGTCACAGTTCATGTCAATTAACTGATCAATCTGTTCTTTTGTCATAGTGTAATAATTTTAAGGGTTAATAAAAAATGATTTAGATATGTAATATGTTCCTGATAATAAACCAACTTGGGGCAAGGATAATCATGATGGTTGTCATAATACGTCCTTCTATAATATTTTTCCAGCGTTCTTGTCTTTCACCAATGAGAATGAATCTCTCTATTCCGAAAAAAAACATATAGGGTATCAGAACAATTAACATATAATTGTAATGTATTGCCTCAAGGAAGTTTCCATGCATGAAAGCATGTAGGAATCTTTGCATACCACATCCAGGACAATTCAGTCCTGTCATAACGTGGAAGATACATTTCGGTGTATAGGCCGTCTCTACAGGATTAAAAAGGTATAGCAGCGTCAGTACGACGCCTGTCGCTGCTATACCCAGTGTTACAGATAATCCTTTCTTGATGGTCATTTTTAATATCTTATGGCTTCGGCAATGCCTGTTATGCCATAAATTAGCATGTAAATAATGCTGGTAATAAAGCCTATAGCCAACAGAATAGAACTGATGATGTTGAGAGTCTTAGCTGTCTTTGAGGCATCTTGAGCCAATATAGCAGAAGACTCGCCCATCATATTATATTTGTTGACATCATTTGATTTCATCAGGGCGATGATTGACAGCACAAGGCTGACAATACCCGTACATGAGCAGCAAAAGAGGATAGATATCACCAAGTTTACGATAGACCAAACCTTGTAGTCGTTGGGTTGTGGCACGAATGTATTCTCTTGATAACTGTAGTCCATATTGTTTACGTTGATTATATTTATTAATGGTTATTACTCAATGACTACATTTGTCCAGCCATGCTTGTCTTCAATCTCGCCGTACTGGATGCCGCGCAGGGTGTCATACAGTTTCTTTGAGATAGGACCAGGCTGGTTGCCAAATGAATAGCGCTTGCCTGTATCAAGGTCATCTATATAAGAAATAGGTGAAATAACAGCAGCTGTTCCGCATGCACCAGCCTCTTCGAATGTCTCCAACTCCTCTTCAGGAATCTGGCGACGCTCTACCTTCAAACCTAAGTCTTCAGCCACCTGCATCA
>JAEEGL011544862.1_pt1 | contig 23235 bp, 20 predicted proteins | sample 9134231 | NCBI WGS metagenome assembly JAEEGL01 (sample SAMN16246548, study PRJNA631951) | gut metagenome | biome: gut microbiome; feature: rumen; material: fiber-attached | host: Bos | place: Iran: Karaj | collected 2018-10
AGCACCGCCGCCGCGCCGCCGCCGATCAGCCACGGTGCGCGCACCGCGGCAGACTCGGCCGCGCCGAACGCGAAGGAGCCGCCGTTGGGCAGTTCAAAGACAAGATACTGTCCGTCGGCGCGGGTGACCGCGCGGGAGAGCGTTCCGTCCTCGCCGAGAAGGTATACCACGCCGTCCTCCACCGCGCGCAGGTGCACGGTGAGCGTTTCGGTATAGTCGTTAACCAGCAGCGTGTAGGCGCAGAGGGTCTTCTCCAGCGGCGAGGCCGCCGGCACGGCGGTGAGGGTCTGCCCCTCGTAGAAAACACCCTCCACCAGCAGCAGCGGCGGCTCCCCGCCCCAGGAGAGCGCGGTGCCGGGGGCGTAGTACTTCCCGGTGACGGTCTGGCTGTAATAGATATGGCCGGCGTCAAAGTCGTCCCATTTCCAGTATTTTTCGCCGTCGTTGGCCACCTGGGGCAGCGCATCGATGCTGCCGCCGAAGGGGACGGCGATCTCCGCCACGGTCTTTTCCCCGGCGACAAAGGTCACCGTCAGCTGGCCGAAGCTCTCGGGCACGCCCTCCAGTGCCAGCATTTCCGCCTCCGAGAGGGCGTCTGCCTGGCCGTGGAGGCTCACGCCGTCCACACCGCCCCGGGAGGGCGCCACATAGAGATTGTCCTTGATCTCATCCTCGCTCCAGCCTGCCACGGCGCCCAGGTACTCGAGCCCCTGCTCAATGTGCGTCCAGGCCCGGCAGTCCAGGATGCTTCCGCCCTGTCCGGCCACGCCGCCGATGTATTTCTCTCCGGCGAGGACGGATCGTGCCCAGCAGCCGCGCAGGGTGCCGGAGGCGTTGCCCGCGACGCCGCCCACATAGTCCCCCTGGGCCGTGACGGCGCAGGCGGCCACGCAGTCGGCCACACAGCCCATGTCCATGCTGCCGACGACGCCGCCGGCGCAGTCCTCCCGCACGGACAGCGCGCCGTAGCCGGTGCAGCCGCGGATCGCCGCGAACAGGGACTCTTTGGCCTTTGAGGTGACAAAGTTGGATACGCCCAGCTGATCCTCCATGTCAAAATCCACCTCGAACCCCACGGTACCCACCACGCCGCCGCCGTTGACCTCCGCGGTGACGGCGCCGGAGCTGACGCTTCCGTCCACCGCGCCCAGATCGTGATCATAGGTCTCGGCGGCGGAGAGATCCTCGGTCTGGATCAGCGTGCCGTCGTTGAGACTCTGCAGCGCGGCGAACATGCTGGCGAGGACGCGCGAGGTCTGGTCGGAGATGCTGCTCAGATCCCCGGCCACAGAGCTCAGGGAGGAGCCGATCTTTTTGGACAGCAGCCGGGAGGCGGAGCTCAGCCCCCCCAGCGCGGCGGTAAGCGCGGAGGCATCCAGGCCGCTGAGGTCGATGTCGTCCAGGGTGATCTTCCCCGTCTCCGGGTCGATGTGAATCCTGTCGGAAAGGGAGCTCTCGTTCTCTTTGAAGCAGTTCACAAGCTCGGTGATCGCATCGACAGCGGCGGAGGTGGAGCTGTTCACCGAGGAGATGGCGGAGCTGACGGCGGAATCGATGCCTTCAGCGGAGCCGGCGGCGCTGTTGACCAGGTACTGCAGCGCACTGAGCTGCGCCTCCAGCTCGTCCATGCGTCCGTCGGAGAAATCCCAGACGGTGTAGGGGATCAGCTGCCCGACGATCCCGCCCACATCCCGGCGGCCGATGACGTCGCCGCGGTTTTCGCAGCCGTGAATATATCCCGAGCTCTTGCCCGCGATGCCGCCCACATTGTACGCCGTGCCCTTGAAGCCCACTGCGCCCGTATTCACCGAGGCGTTGATGACGCCGATGTTGTCGCCGGCCACGCCGCCGATGTCGGCGAGGTCCAGAAAATCGTCCTGGGAGAAGGCGGCGAGGTCAAAGCTCTTCTCCCCCTGGGGGGTGATAAGCACGGTGTTGACGTCCCCGGCGTTGACGCAGCCTTCGATCACGCCCCTGTTTTCCCCACAGATGCCGCCTACGCTGTGTTCGCCGGTGAGCCCGCCGCGGAAAGAGCAGTCTATGAGCGCGCCTGTCTCGCCGTTGGCGCCGGCCACGCCGCCCACACAGCGGACGCCGGCGACCTCGCCCTCAAAGGAGCAGTTGCTGATGCGGCCATAGTTGACCCCCGCGATGCCTCCGATATAGGTCTGCGTGCCGTCGGGGGCGACGGCGCCCCTCACCTGGAGATCGCGGACGGCGCCCTCCGCAGCCACGGTGCGGAACAGCCCCAGCCGGGAACCGTGCACCTCGGGGGCGAAGCCGATGATCATGTGGCCGTTGCCCAGAAAGGTGCCGGCAAAGTAGGGGACGGGGGCGAAGTCCGTGCCCGTCAGGTCGATGTCCGCCGTCAGGGAAAAGACGGCGCCGAGGGAGTAGCTGTCGGTGACGCAGTTCCGGGCAAAGTCGATCAGCTCCTGCGCCGAGCCGATTTCCACCGCTTCGGCGGTCTGCGCCGCGGCGTCCGCCTGCGCTGTGTCCGCAGCGAGCCCGTTGGGGGCCAGCTGCAGCATCAGCAGCAGCGCCAGCAGCGCGGCAAGCGGTTTTTTCATTCCTCGTCACCTCCCGACAGCGTAAGCGTAAAGGTGGTTTTCCGGATGGGCGTGTCAAACAGCACCAGCAGCTGCGGCAGCACCGTGAGCACCAGGATCACCGAGGTGATGGCGCCCCGGCCCACGGCAAGCCCGATGTGGCCGACATACACGTCGCTGACCCGATAGGCGATCAGCAGCCCCGCCAGGGTCATAATGGAGCCGGAGGTGAGCACCGTCGGGAAGCTCTCTCTCACGGCCTCCGCCATGGCCTCCTTCTTCGGCAGCAGGGCGCGCTGGTTCAGATATCGGTTCATCAGCACGATGGCGTAATCGATGGTGGCGCCCATCTGGATGGCCGAGACGATCATGTTGGTGACAAAGCTGGGCACCATATTCTGCAGATAGGGGAAGGAGAAATTGATCCAGATGCTGCCCTGGATGACAAACACCAGCAGCGCCGAGCCCAGCACGGTGCGGAAGGTGAACAGCAGAATGACGAACACAAACGCGACTGTCAGCAGCGTGATAAGCCGCGAATCCCCCGTATAGGAGGCGCGCAGGTCTCTGGCGCTGGTGATGTCGCCCACCACCAGCACCTTCCCTTCGCCGTAATACCGCTGGGCGATGGTGCGGATCTCCTCCACCAGCGCGGTGCTCTCCGCGCCCTCCACGGGCACGTCGGCGGTGAAAATGAGCCTGTTCCAGTGCTCGCCCCGCAGCTGTTCGACCCCCGTCTCCAGGGTGGTCCGCATGGCGTCCATAGTCTCCCGCATCTCGCCGGAGAGCTGCACCGCGCCCCGGTCGGACATGTCGAAGAGGAAGAGGAGAATGTCGATCAGCGGCACCTCATAGGTCTCCACCCCGCTGAAAAACGCCTGATATTCCTCGTGGCGCAGGCCGTATGCCTCGAAAATGAGTGCGGCGCGCTCAGCGCTGATATCCAGCAGCCCCGCCAGCATCCGGGGCGTGTAGGGGTCGGTGAGCATGTGCCCCTCCTCCACCTCGATATTGGCAAGCCCCATGGCGGAGTGGATCTCGGGCAGCGCCTCAACCTCCCGGAGCACGGCGCCCTCGGCGGCAAAGTCCTCCGCCGGCACCAGCAGCGCCACAGTGGTGGAGTTGGCAAAGGTGTCGGTGATCTTATGCATGGCCTCCCGGCCGGGGGAGCTGACCAGCTCGCTGACAGAGCTGTCGTTAAAGGCGTATTCCGTGTGCTCGGAGCACCAGATCGCCGCCGGGATCAGCAGCAGGAACAGCCACACGAAGCAGAAGCCCGAGCGCATCAGAAAGCTGCCCCAGGGGCGCACGTTGGGGATGAGCGTCCGGTGGACGCTGCGGCGGATCGCCTTGGGGAAGAACATGATGAGCCCCGGCATCAGCAGGAACACCGTCAGCAGGCTGAACACAATCCCCTTGGCCAGCACCACGCCCAGGTCGTAGCCCAGCCGAAACTGCATGAGCATCAGCGCGACCAGCCCGGCAACGGTGGTGAGGCTGGAGGAGGAGATCTCGATGATGGACTTGGCCAGCGCCTCGGTGAGCGCCTGCCGCGCGGTGGGGTAGTTGGCGGTCTCGTCCTGGTACCGGTGGGCAAAGATGATGGCGTAGTCGATGGCCAGCGCCAGCTGCAGGATCACCGCCACGGAGTTGGTGATGGTGGAGATGGTGCCCAGCCAGAAATTCGTGCCCATGTTCAGCACCGCGGCAAAAACGAACACCAGGAAGAAAATGCCCACCTCAAAATAGCTGCGGGAGGTGAAAAGCAGGATCAGCACGATCACGACGGCGGCGATGGCGACCACGCCGACCATCTCCCCGGCGAGCTGGGCGGAATACTCCTTCATGGTGACGGAGTAGGAATAGGTGTCATAGCCCGAGAGCACCCGGCGCACCTCCGCCTTGGCCGCGTCGGCGGCATCGTCCCCGTCGGGCACGGTATAGGCCACGGTGAAGAGCGCCGAGGCGTTGGTATAATGGGAAGCGGTATCGTCAAAGGTGACCGACTGGACGCACGCGAGCGCCTCGATCTCCTCTGCGAGCTCCTCCGCCCGGGCAAAGGTCACATTGCCGACCATGATGTTCTCGGAGGCGTAGGTGACAAATTCCTCCTCCATGACGGAGATGCCCCGGCGGGTCTCCGTGCTGTCGGCAAGGAAGATGGTCAGATCGGAGCTCACCTTCACACGGCTGACGGACAGCCCGCAGTAAACCGCCGCGGCAAGAAAAAGCAGCAGAATCACATACCGCGCGTTGATGATCGCAGCGGCAACGGTATGCATGATATCGGATTTTGCTGTCTCTTTTTGTGCCATGACGTGTTCCTTTCGCCGGTTCCGGCGGGTAAATGATAAACGGGGATGCGCTTGATTCGATCGGCCGCCGGCGGCGGCCTTCAGTTTCCGGATCCGGGCTGCACCCCGGTCAGATCGCGGAGCACCTCGGCGGCCAGCAGCAGCCCCGCTGCGGCGGGCACGCAGGCCGTGGAGCCGGGAAGATCGCGCCGGCCGCTCTCCCCCTCCTCCGGACGGTTCTCCCCGGAGGGCCGGACAGGCTTTTCCGGCGAATAGACCACCTTCAGGGCCGTGATCCCGCGCCTGCGGCACTCCCGCCGCAGGATGCGGGCCAGGGGGCAGTTCTCCGTCTCATACAGATCCGCCACCCGGAGGGCGCCCGGGTCCAGCTTGTTGCCAGCGCCCATGGCGCTGATGATGGGTGTCCCCGCGGCCTGCGCCCGCTCAATCAGCGTGAGCTTTCCGGTCACGGTGTCAATGGCGTCCACCACATAGTCATAGTCGTGAAAATCAAACTGCCCGCAGGTCTCCGGCAGGAAAAAGGTCTTGCTGCCGCGCACCCTGCAGTCGGGATTGATGCCGGCCACACGCTCCGCCGCGGCGTCCACCTTGTACTGCCCCAGCGTCCGGCGCGTGGCCAGAATCTGGCGGTTGAGATTGCTCAGGCTGATCCGGTCGTGGTCGATGAGGTCCAGCTGCCCCACTCCGGAGCGCGCCAGCGCCTCCAGCACATAGCCGCCCACGCCGCCCAGGCCGAAAATCGCCACCCGGGCAGCGACCAGCTTTTCCATCGCTTCCCTGCCGTAGAGCAGTTCTGTCCGCGAAAAGGCATACTCCATTCCCGTTCTCCCCGCTGCGGCCGGATGCCGCCGCGTTTTCCCTCGTTTCTTTCAGCATACACCTGTTGGGCCCGTTTCACAAGAGTGAAGAAAAAAGATCCGTGTTCCTGCCGCGCTCTCCGGCGCGTTTCCGGCGGGCCGGCCCCGGAAAAAGGCCGCTGCCGATCAAAAAACCAGACAGCAAGCCGGCGCTTGCTGTCTGTGTATTACCGTATTATATTTCGCCAGCCACGGATGTCGATGGGCTCAAAGCGGCGCTTGAGCTCCTTGACCATCCGATCCCGGTCCGCGTCTTCGATCACCACATCATACTTGCCGGGGACGCTGCCGAAGGTGACGGTCTCCCGGGTGCCCATCAGCCGCTCCAGCTCACGGCGCAGGGCCTCCCGGCTGGTATTCGCCTCAAAGACCTTCAGGAACGTGAAGCCCGGATACTCCGTCGGCTTCTTTACGATTCTGTACTCCCCCGCCCAGGGCTGTTCCAGCAGCTCCCGATACGCGGCCTCGACCCTCTCGTCCGTATCCAGGACCAGCAGGCACAGGATGTCCTCATAGACGTCCGTCCGGCCGGGGACAAAGCAGCGGTAAGGAGAGCAGCTCTTTTTTTCGAACAGCTTCCGCATCCCGTCGTTGGCCAGGGAATCGTAATAGATCAGCAGCTGATTGTCCTGGATCCGGGTGCTGAAAAAGGGCAGTTCCTCACCGCGTGCCCAGTCCGCAATCCGGCGGGCCTGGGCTTCGCTCATCGGCTTGGTCACCAGGTATTTCTGGCTTTTCATATCATACAGGGCCGCGCCGTCCATGGTGATAATGGGGCAGCGCAGCTCCACGCCGCCCAGCAGCTCCCGCACGGTGGCCTGGGTCTGGGTGGTGGCGATGCTGAGCTTGGCCCCGTCGTCCATCAGGCGGTTCAGCTCCACCTTGGAATAGGGGGACAGCTGATGGTTGCGGCCGAGAATCGTATCCAGCAGGCTGGAGACATAGAGCACGTCCGTATTCCTGCGGCGCGGCATATGGAAATGGTTGACCACCCAGGCGACTGCCACGCCGATCAGGGTGTCCACCAGGCGGTGGTAGCAGTAGATCCAGGGGTTGTCGTCCGTGACATGGGAATAGGCCACGACGAAAAACACGACTGCCGAGAAGTTCGCGGTTTCCTTCACGTTCAGCGCGACCGTGAAATAGATGACCACGCCCACAAACAGGCCCACCAGGAAGAAGTGCAGCAGCTCGTCGGGCTTTCCGCCGAACAGCGTGCCCTCCAGCAGGATCAGCAGCATGCCCCAGAACAGCCCCGTCAGGTTTCCGATCAGGCGTCTGCGCACCGAGGCGCGCGCATCCTTGTAATAGGGCTGGATGCCGGCAATCGCGGCCAGCACGGCAAAGGTCGGCAAGCCCCGGTGTCCGCGCAGCAGGTACACGGCGAGGCACAGCCACACCGCGATCATGGTCCGGAGAATCCGCTGCCCGGGGAACGGAAGTCTTCTGGTCGTTTTCATCTTCCACCTCCTTCAGTTCGTCAAGTATACCCCCGAACCGGACAGAAAGCAAGCCTTTTCCCGGCGGAAAACATTGATGTTTTCCGCCGAATGTGTTATGCTTTTGTTTCAGTACATACGGAGTGTGAACTGGGAATGAGAATGCGGAAGCGATCCAATCTGGCGCCGCGCATGGCGCGCTGTGCCGAGCTGCTCATCACCGAGCCCGAGGCCCTGCGCGGCCATTGGCTGCGGGATTTTCCGGAGCTGGACAGCCTCTATGTGGAGCTCGGCTGCGGAAAAGGCCGCTTCACGGCGGACACGGCGGCGGCGCTGGAGCACACCCTGCTCATCGCGGTGGAGAAGGTGCCCGACGCCATGATTCTGGCCATGGAACGGGTGCAAAGCCGCAAGCTTGCAAACGTCCGTTTCCTGGACATGGACGCCAGGCGGCTGCCGGAGCTTTTCGCCCCCGGTGAAATCGATCGTCTGTACATCAACTTCTGCGACCCGTGGCCCAAAAACCGGGACGCAAAGCTCCGCCTGACGGCGCCCGCCTTTCTGCGCCTGTACGCGGACGCCCTGAAACCGGGCGGCCAGATTCACTTCAAGACGGACAACACCCCGCTCTTTGACTGGTCCATCCAGCAGCTTCAGGACGAGGGCTGGGCCCTGTCGGAGCTCAGCTATGACCTGCACGCCAAGGGCCCCGTCGGCGTGATGACCGATTACGAGGCCAAATTCACGGCGGCCGGCATGAAGATCAACCGCCTGGTGGCGGAGAAAACCGCCGCGACCCTCGGCACGGCAGCCGGGGCGGTTCCCCGGCTGCGGGGCGCCTCGCTGACGGACGCCCGGGGCTATGCGGAGAGCATGGCGCATCAGCGGAAGGAGGAAGCATGAGATTTATTTCCTGGAACGTCAACGGTCTGCGGGCCGTACAGAAAAAGGGCTTTGAGGAGATCTTCTGGAATCTGAATGCGGACTTTTTCTGCCTGCAGGAGACCAAGCTCCAGGCCGGTCAGATCCAGCTGGACTTTCCCGGCTACGAGAGCTATTGGAGCTACGCGGAAAAAAAGGGCTATTCCGGCACCGCCGTGTTCACCCGGCACACGCCGCTCTCCGTCCGTTACAACCTGGGCATTCCGGAGCACGACACGGAGGGCCGGGCAATCACACTGGAATATGAGGACTTCTATCTGGTCTGCGTCTACACCCCCAACGCCCAGGACGGCCTGCGCAGGCTGGACTACCGCATGCAGTGGGAGGACGACTTCCGCGCCTACCTGCAGGAGCTGGATGCGCAGAAGCCCGTGATCGTCTGCGGGGACATGAACGTGGCCCACGAGGAGATCGATCTGAAGAATCCGAAGGCCAACATCGGCAACCCCGGCTTCTCCGACGAGGAGCGGGAAAAGTTTACCGAGCTCCTGGACGCCGGCTTTACCGACAGCTTCCGGTTCCTCTACCCCGACCGGACCGACGCCTACTCCTGGTGGAGCTACCGGGCGGCGGCGCGGGAGAGGAACGTGGGCTGGCGCATTGATTATTTCGTCCTTTCCGACCGGCTGCGGGAAAAGGTGAAGGACGCCTACATCCTGCCCGAGGTGATGGGCTCGGATCACTGCCCTGTGGGGCTGGATCTCTCATGGTGAGCATCGGGGGCGTCCAGCTGAGCGGCGCTTTTCTGCTGGCCCCCATGGCCGGGGTCACGGATTTCGCCTTCCGCGGCGTCTGCCGGGAGCTCGGCGCGGCGTGCTGCACCACAGAAATGGTCAGCGCCAAGGCGCTGGTCTACCGGGACGAAAAAACCAGAGACCTGCTGTTCATCCCGGAGGACGGGCATCCCTGCGCCGCCCAGCTTTTCGGCCACGAGCCGGAGGTGCTGGCCGAGGCTGCGCCCCTGGCGCTGGAGATCTCCTCGGCGGACATGATCGATCTGAACATGGGCTGTCCGGTGGGCAAGGTGGTTAAATCCGGGGACGGCTCGGCGCTGATGCGGGATCCCGAGCTGGCCGGTCGGATCATCGAGGCGGTCGTCAGCGCCGTGGACGTGCCCGTCACCGTGAAATTCCGCAAGGGCTGGGACGGCGGCAGCGTCAACGCCGTGGACTTCGCCCGCATCTGTGAGCAGGCCGGCGCCGCCGCCGTCACCGTGCACGGGCGCACCCGGGTGCAGATGTACGCCGGACGCGCCGACTGGGACGTCATCCGCCAGGTGCGGCAGGCCGTCTCCATCCCGGTGATCGCAAACGGCGATATCTTCACCCCGGAGGACGCCGTCCGCATCCTGCGCTATACCGGCTGCGAGCTGGCCATGATCGGGCGGGGCTGCTTCGGAAACCCCTGGCTTTTCCGGCAGGCCAACGCCGCTCTGGCGGGGACGCCGATCCCTCCCCTGCCGCCTCTGGCGGAACGGATGGACACGGCCGCGGCGCAGATCGAAACGCTGGCCCTGCGCAGCGGCGAGCGCCTCGCCTGTCTGGAGGCCAGGCATCACCTGCCCTGGTATCTCCACGGCGTGCCCTACGGCGCTTACTACCGGCAGCAGCTGGTGCATGTGGAAACGCTGGCGGACGTCCGCCGCGTTGTAAAAGACATCAAGCGCGATCTGCGCGATCAAACCCCCTCAGCAGGAGAGGAGTGAGCATGTGACACGAGAACAGGAAAACGCGGTGATCCGCCGCGTCCTCGACGGCGATGCCAACGCCTTTGAGGATCTGGTGGCCGCGTACGAAAAAAATGTCTACAACCTGGCTCTGCGCACCGTCGGCAACCCGCAGGATGCGGAGGACATGGCCCAGGAGGCCTTTCTCAAGGCATACAATTCCCTGTCCAGCTTCCGCGGGGACAGCAAGTTCTCCGTCTGGCTGTACCGCATTGTGTCCAATGTCTGTCTGGACTTTCTGCGCAGGCAGAACCGGCGGCCCAGCACGTCCCTCTCCGTGGAGGATGAGGACGGCGAGGAAAGCCAGCTGGACATCCCGGATGAGAGCCTGTCTCCGGAGCTTCTGCTGGAGCGCAGGCTCACCCGGGAGGCCGTGCAGCGGGGGCTGCAGTCTCTGAGCGGCGAGCAGCGGCAGATCCTGCTGCTGCGGGAAATTCAGGGGATGAGCTACGAGGAGATCGGCCAGGCGCTGGATTTGGAGGCGGGCACCGTAAAGTCCCGCATTTTCCGGGCGCGAAAAAAGCTGTGCGCTTTTCTTCTGGCAGACGGGAACATTCCCGATTCCTTCGCGTCTGGAAAGCTGGGAGGGGATTCACATGGGATGTATTGAATATCAGGAGCTTATCAGCCGCGTGCTGGACGGAGACTTGTCCCCCGCCGAGCAGACGGAGCTGAACAGGCATCTGGCCGTTTGTTCTGAATGCAGAACGCTGTATCAAAGCTTTTTGGCGCTGTCGGAGGCCGTAGGCGGAGACCTGGAGGAGCCGCCGGCGAGCCTGCGGGCAAATGTGATGGCGGAGATCCGCCGCGCGGAAATCCGCAAAAAGAATCGCCTCTCCCGTCCGGTAAAGGTGCTGCTCACCACGGCGGCCTGCCTGGCTGTGATCGTGGGTCTGTCCCTGGGCAGCGGTCTGCTGCGGCCCAAGGGCGCCGCCCAGAACTCCACCGTGCTGGCCGGCTCCAATTTTTCCCGCAGTCTGTATGAGGCGTCCCCCGAGACGGCCGCCGCTGCGGCGGATGCCGGCGGCGGGTATGCTCTCGCGGAGCGTGCCGAAAAAGAGGCTGCGGCCGCTGTGACCGGGGACGCCGCCCAGGCAAATCGACCCGCTGCGGCCAAAAGTGCGGCCGACGCCGCGGAGGCGCCCCGCCGGGATCTGAGCGGGCAGCTGAGCGCCGGGGAGCTGCTGGAGCTGCTGGGCGGCAGCCAGCAGCGGATCGACGCGGGCGATCTGGCCGGGGATCTGTGCTGTGTTCTGACGGTGGCCGGCGAGGACGGCCCCTGCGACGTGAGCGTCTATGTCAGCGGCGGGGCGCTGTATTACACCGATCCTGTCAGCGGCGGCATCCTGCTGGCCGACGCGGGGCCGGAGGTTTTGGATTCGCTTCCGGACGGCTGAGCCGCACAGGACTTCACGGGCCGCGGGTTTCTGCCGCGCCGGACTCCTTTGAACTTCTGAAAACGGGGTGTGAATGCAAAAGCATTCACACCCCGTTTTCTTTTTTATGCGCCTGATAAGCCGGGAGGCGGCACGCCCGGTTCAAAGGGAAAAGCTCCCCTCTTCCACCACGGCCGTGGGGCCGGTGAGAAACAGATCCCGCACGGTGTCTCCCTCGCGCCGCAGCTGCACATGCAGCTCCCCGCCGGGCATTTGGATATCCAGCCGGTCTCCCGGTATTCTCCCGCCCAGGATCAGGCTCAGGGCCACAGCGCCGCAGCCGGTGCCGCAGGCCAGGGTAAAATCCTCCACGCCCCGCTCGAAGGTGATAGCGCGCACGGTGTGCTCGCCCGTGATGCAGGCAAAGGTCACGTTTGCCCCCTTGGGAAACGCCTCGCTGTACCGAAGCGCCCGCCCCCGTTCCCGCAACGCGGCAGGGTCGTCGAAGGCGCTGAGGGGCACCTGAACCACCGCATGGGGAAGCCCGGGATCGCCCAGCTCCACATAGCTGCAGACGACCTGCTCTCCGCCTGCGGGGGCCACCCGGTGCAGATCGACCACCGAGGGGTCGTTGAGCCGAACCTCATACTGCTCCCCGGTAATCCGCCTGCCCAGCACCAACCCGGCCGCAGCCAGAATGCGGATGCTGTCCGGATCGGCCGCCAGGCCGTGCTCCACGCCGTAGCGCGCCAGGCAGCGCGCTCCGTTGCCGCACATCTCTCCCGGCGATCCGTCCGCGTTGTAAAAGCGCATGCCGAAGTCCGCCGTGCCCTCCGGCGCGGGAACCACTATGATCAGGCCGTCCGCGCCGGGCCCGATCCTCTCATCGCACAGGCGGCGGGCCAGGGCGCAGCAGTCCACGCCCGCCAGCTCCCCCTGCAGGGCCTCCGTCAGGACAAAGGAGTTGCCGGCGCCGTGCATCTTGGTATAGCGCATGCCGGCCTTTTACTCCGCGCCGTCGGTCCTGCGCTTCAGGGCGCGCTGCAGCCAATCCTTCCCGTCCACATACTTGGAGACGATATAGGTGGAGACATAGTCCATCGCCGCGTTTACCATGGTGGCGGGAGGATCGACCAGATCGCCCAGCGCCCAGGCGATGGGCAGGGCGATGCCGATCTGCTCGGGGAAGAAGATGGAGCACAGCACCATCTCGCCCGTGCCGCCGCCGCCGGGGATGCCGGACATGGCGACGGAGGAGAACACGGCCACGATAATGGCGAGGATCGCACGGCCGGTGGTAAAGTCCTGGCCGAAGATGCCGAAGAGGAAGGCGACCTTGATGATGGCGCTCATCGCGGAGCCGTCCATGTGCATGGTGGCCCCCAGGGGGATCACGATCTCGCTGACGTCCTTGGAGATGCCGGTATCCTCACAGGCCTCCATGTTGGTGGGAATGGTCGCCACGGAGGAGCAGGTGCCGAAGGAGACCGCCGCCGGGGCGAAGAGATGCCGGAACATCACCTTTTCCGCGCCCTTGCCGCCGCCGAAGCGGGCATAGATCGGAGCGAAAATAAACATGTACGCGAAGGCGACCACATAGTAGATAATCAGCGTTTTGCCGTAGGCGCCGATCAGGGACGGGCCGTAGGTGGCCACCAGGTAGGCGAAGAAGCCGAAGAAGCCGATGGGCGCGTAATAGGTGATGATGCGCATGGTCTTCATCAGGCATACGTTGATGTTGGCCAGCAGCTTTGCGGTCATGGTCTCCTTGCCGCCTGCCATCTGCACGCCGAAGCCGAAGAGAATCGCCGCCACGATCAGGGGCAGGATGGCCCTGCGGCTGAACAGCTCCGTAAAGTCGGGCTTGGTGAAGAAGTTGATAATCAGCGTGGAAATGCTGATCTCCGTGGCGTCCGCCGTGTCCACCGCCTCAAAGCCCGCGGGCACGATGGGGATGATGCGGACGATGACATACATGATGACGGCCGCGATGGCTGCGGTGCAGAAGAAGGTCACCACCGTGGTGCCCATGACCCTGCCTGCTTTTTTCACGCTCACCATGTTGGCAACTGCGCTGGAGATGGAGAAGAACACCATCGGCACCACAACGCAGAACATCATGTTGATGAAGATCGTTCCCAGCGGTTCCAGGCAGGTGGCTCCCGGCCAGACTGCGCCGGTGATTGCGCCTGCGACCATGCCCAGGACCATGGTCAGCAAAAACCAGTTGTTCTTGAAGAAATTGTTGGACTGCATTTCCAGGCCTCCTTTTTCATAATCCGTTTCTATTATATTGAAATGAAACACACAGTAAATTGCGAATCATGCTTGAAAGTTTGCAAAAAGTGCGGTATTATCGTTCCAACACCGCGTGCCGACGAGGGAGGGCAGCGCCATGGGCAGCAAAAACACGGTCAGCCGCGAGGGCTACCTGCACGAAAACTACCACTATTTCCATCTCCGGGACAGCGTCGGCCAGGAGCGCAGCTTTCACTTTCATGAATTTGACAAGCTGGTGCTGCTGCTGTCCGGTAAGGTGGACTATGTGGTAGAGGACACCAGCTACACCCTGCAGCCCTGGTCCGTGCTGCTGGTTCGGCACCATGCGATCCACCGGGCGATGATCGACGTCTCCGAGCCCTACGAGCGGATCATCCTCTATCTGGACAGCCGGTTTTTTGAGCGGGCGCTGCCCGACGCCGGGCTGATGGACTGCTTCGAGACCGCGGACCGGACCCGGCAGTATCTGCTGGTGCCCAACGCGGCACAGCGGCTGGCCCTGGCGGAGGCAGCGGCCGCCTATGAGCGGGAGGCCACGGATCAGGGCTTCGGCGCCCAGGCCCTGCGGGATCTGCTGATCATGCAGATGCTCATCCAGATCGGGCGCATGAGCGCCGCCGGTGCGGAGGGCGGGCGGCAGTATGACCCGAAAATCCGTCGGACCCTCAGCTACATCAACGAGAACCTCAGCCGGGAGCTGACCGTGGATGCGCTGGCCGAGCAGGTATATCTGAGCCGGTATCATTTTATGCGTCTGTTCAAGGCCCAGACCGGCAGCACGGTCCACGCCTATATCCGTCAGAAGCGCCTGCTGACGGCGGCGCGGCTGATCCGGGAGGGTGTTCCGGCCAACCAGGCGGCCGCTGACAGCGGCTTTGGGGATTACTCCGTGTTCCACCGGGCCTTCAAGGCCAGCTTCGGTATGAGCCCCGGAAAGCTTAAGAAATAATACGGCCGCTGCACAGCGGCGGCCGCAGACGGCAAAACCGCCTCCCGGCGGTTTTGTTTTTTTGCCCCATCTGCCGGATTCGCCCGGTTTTGCACAAGATATAGTGTATGCTTCCCATAGAGCACTACTACATAAGGAGGTTCTGGGATGCAGACCATCCGTACTCGTCCCGGCGTCCGGCGGGGCGCCATCCTGTATCTTCGCATTGAGGACATCTCCCCCAATCCGTCACAGCCGCGTCAGCGTTTCGACGAAGGCGCGCTGGCGGAGCTGAGTGAGAGCATCCGCAGCTACGGCATCCTCAACCCGCTGACGGTGCGGCTGCGGGCCGGGCGCTATGAGCTGGTCGCCGGGGAGCGGCGTCTGCGTGCGGCAAAGCTGGCCGGCCTGCGGGAGGTCCCCTGCATCCTGCTGGACATCAGCATGGAGGACGCAGGCCTGATCGCCCTGGTGGAAAACCTGCAGCGGAAGGATCTGGACTTTGTGGAGGAGGCGGAGGGCCTGCGGCAGCTGATCGACCGCTTCGGCATGAGCCAGGAGGAGGCGGCCCGCCGCATCGGCAAATCCCAGTCCGCAGTGGCCAACAAGCTGCGGCTGCTGAAGCTGCCGCCGGACATCCTGGCGTCGCTGCGGGACAACGGTCTCAGCGAGCGGCACGGCCGGGCCCTGCTGCGCCTGCCGGATGCAGAGCGGCAGCGCGCCGCCCTGGCGGTCATCCTGGAGCGGGGCATGGCCGTGGCGGCCGCGGACGCCTATATCGACGCCCTGCTCAGCGTGCCGGAGGCGGCGCCGGAGCAAAAGCACCGAACCTTTGTTCTCAAGGACGTGCGCATTTTCCTCAACACCCTCAGCCGCGGCATCGACCTGATGAAGCAGGGCGGCATTGACGCGGGCATGCGCCGGGAGGAGACCGACGAGGCTCTGATCCTGACCATTTCCATTCCGAAAGCCAAAAAAACGACATAAACCCGACAGGCCCTCCGTATATTGAAACTGAATCATCTTCCATCAACAGGGGGCCAGCCATGATCAGCTATTTTTCGGAGCTTCGCTATAAAGAGGTGATCGACGTACACACGGGCTTTCGCCTGGGCTATGTGTGCGATGCGGAATTCGATGAAAAGGAGGGCCGGCTGCTTTCCTTGATCACGCCGGGGCGGGCAAAGTTTTTCGGCCTGCTGGGGCGTGAGGACGACTACATCCTGCCCTGGGGCTGTATCGCGCGTCTGGGCAGCGACATCATCCTGGTGGATGTAAAGGAGGAGTTCTGCCGCCGCAAGCGGCAGAAGCGCAGACCGTTTTGAACAGACCGGAACAGAAAAGGGCAGGTCTTTTGGGCGTGCCTTCGGCCTGCATACGGGTCTTTGCGGCAATGTTCCGAAACGCAAGGGGGATCTGTGAAGGGGGACGGGGAGTCCCCCTTCACGTTCCATCTGCGCAAAAACGGGAACTTTTCGAAGTTCCCGTTTTTGCCGCTCAAGCTGTCGACGCTTCGTCGACAGCTTGAGGGCACGCCCAAAGGGCGTGCCCTCGCTGTTTCCTTGTTTACTTGGCGTAATCCACGGCCTTGGTCTCGCGCAGCACGTGGACCTTGATCTGGCCGGGATAGGTGAGCTCTTCCTCGATCTTCTTGGCGATGTCCCGGGCCAGCAGCACCATCTGATCCTCGCTGACCTTCTCGGGCTCCACCATGATGCGGATCTCGCGGCCCGCCTGAATCGCATAGGAGCTCGCGATGCCGGGAAAGCTCTTGGAGACTTCCTCCAGCTTTTCCAGGCGCTTGACGTAGTTCTCGATGTTCTCACGCCGGGCGCCGGGCCGGGAAGCGGAGATGGCGTCCGCCGCCTGCACCAGGCAGGCGACCACGGTGCGGGGTTCCACATCGCCATGGTGGGCCTCGATGGCGTGAATGACCGCGTCGGACTCCTTGTACTTGCGGGCCAGATCCACGCCGATGGTCACATGGCTGCCCTCCACCTCGTGGTCGATGGCCTTGCCGATGTCGTGCAGCAGGCCCGCCCGCTTGGCGGTGGCCACGTCCACGCCCAGCTCGCTGGCCAGCAGCCCGGCGATGTGGGAGACCTCGATGGAGTGGTTGAGTACGTTCTGGCCGTAGCTGGTGCGGTACTTCATGCGGCCCAGAAGGCGGATCAGCTCCGGATGGAGCCCGTGGATGTTGGTTTCAAACACCGCGCGTTCGCCCTCGGCCTTAATGGTCGCATTGACTTCCTTCTGCGCCTTGGCCACCATCTCTTCGATGCGGGCGGGATGGATGCGCCCATCCGCGATGAGCTTCTCCAGCGCCAGCCGCGCCACCTCCCGGCGAACCGGGTCAAAGCTGGAGACGGTGATGGCCTCGGGGGTATCGTCGATAATCAGGTCGCATCCGGTGAGGGTTTCGATGCTGCGGATGTTGCGGCCTTCGCGGCCGATAATCCGGCCCTTCATCTCGTCGTTGGGGAGAGGGACGACGGAGACGGTGATTTCACTGGTGTGGTCGGCGGCGCAGCGCTGGATGGCGGTGGTGATGATCCGGCGCGCCCGTTCATCGGCCTCCTCCTTGAACTGTGCCTCGATTTCTTTGACCTTTACGGCCATTTCATGGGTGACCTCGTCACGCACGCTGTCGATGATAAAAGCCTTGGCCTCGTCCACGGAAAAACCGGAGATCTTTTCCAGCATCTCCAGCTGGCCCTTCTTGATCAGGGCCACCTCCTGCTGCTGGGCCTCCACAGCGGCGATCTTGCTGTTGAGGGTTTCGCTCTTTTTCTCGATCGCGTCCGTTTTGCGGTCGAGGGTCTCTTCCTTCTGCTGAAGGCGGAGCTCCTGCTTCTGAATTTCGGCCCGGCGCGCCTTTTCTTCCCGCTCAAACTCCGAGCGGCTTTTGTGTATTTCTTCCTTTGCCTCCAGGAGAGCCTCTCTCTTCTTGCTCTCCGCGCTCTTTATAGATTCATTGATAATCCGTTTCGCTTCTTCCTCTGCGCTGGCGATTTCCCGCTCGGCCACCTTTTTGCGATAGGTAACGCCCAGAGCAAATCCCACAGCCGCACAGACAGCTGATAAAACAATCCATAAAACAGTTGGCATCGTAAGTAAACACACCTCCATTCTTTTAGAATTTTGCGGTGGTTTATTGCCCAAGATTCTGTTTTGATCTAAAGCAAGACGATTCATCAAGCGAAATCGTCGAAGTTGAAAAGAAATATACTATTGGGAGTCTCCCCAGGACTCCGCTAATATATCTAAGTTATTTTAGCCCCTCTGCCACGTTATGTCAAGTAAAAGCCGGACAAAATTTCACTCTGCCGCCGTGTATCGCGCACGCGGCGGCAGAGTCTTTTTCTTATTCCCATTCGACGCTCAGGATCGTTTGAAGTTATCCCTCTCCGGATTTACCTCCAGCACCACGCGGTCGTCCTCTACCCGGGCGCACACGCTGTCGCCTGCGGCGGCCTTTTCGCTGAGCAGCAGCTCGGCCGCCGCGTCCTCCAGGCTGTACTGCACCGCCCGGCGCAGGGGCCGCGCCCCGAAGCGCAGATCCGAGCCGGCCCGGGCCAGAAAGCGCGCCGTCTCTTCCGGCACCTGCAGACGGAGCCCCAGGGCGGCAAAGCGGGTCCTGACCCCGTCCAGCAGGGCGCAGGTGATGCGCAGCATGTCCCCGCTGTCCAGGCGGCGGAACACGATGGCCTCGTCGATCCGGTTGAGAAACTCCGGCCGGAATGTGGCGCGCAGCTCCTCCATGACCCGGCGCCGCCGCTCTTCCTCGCTGCGGTTCTCCCCGGTGCCGAAGCCCAGGGGATTGCCGTCGGATGTGATGGTTTTTGCGCCGATGTTGGAGGTCATCACAATGACCGTGTTGCGAAAATCCACCCGCCTGCCGGCGCTGTCGGTCAGGTGTCCGTCGTCCATGATCTGCAGGAGGATGCTCCAGACGTCCTCATGGGCCTTTTCGATTTCATCAAAGAGAACCACCGACCACGGCCTGCGCCGCACCTTCTCCGTCAGCTGGCCGCCGTCCCCGTAGCCCACATAGCCCGGCGGGGCGCCGATCAGCCTGCTGACGCTGTGTCTCTCCATATACTCGGACATGTCCAGCCGGATCATGGCCTGCTCATCGCCGTACACGGCGGCGGCCAGCGCCCGGCAGAGCTCCGTTTTGCCCACACCCGTGGGCCCCAGGAACAGGAAGCTCCCCACCGGCCGCCCCGGGTCCCGCAGACCCACCCGGCTGCGCCGGATGGCGCGGGCCACGGCGGACACGGCCTCGTCCTGCCCCACGACCCGCCGCTTCAGCTGCTGCTCCAGATCCTGCAGGCGCAGCTTTTCATCCTCGTCCATCCCTGTCACCGGGATGTTGGTCCACAGGGAGACCACCTGCGCCACCTCCGCCGCGCCGATGCTCCGTCCCGGCGCGTCGCCCTGCACATGCGCGGCCGCCGCCGCCTCGTCCAGCAGATCGATGGCCTTGTCCGGCAAAAAGCGATCCGGGATATACCGGACAGCCAGCTCGTAAGCCGCGCTCATGGCCTCGTCGCTGATGCGCACGCCATGGTGCCGCTCCAATCCGCCCCGAAGGCTGCGCAGCATTTCCATGGTCTGCTCCCGCCCCGGCTCCTCCACCTTCACCGGCTGAAACCGCCGTTCCAGCGCCGCGTCCTTTTCGATGTGCCGCCGGTACTCCTCCGGCGTGGTCGCGCCGATGATCTGAATCTCGCCCCGGCCCAGCGCCGGCTTGAGGATATTGGCCGCGTCGATCGCCCCCTCGGCGCTGCCCGCACCGATAATGGTGTGCAGCTCGTCAATGAACAGGATCACGTCTCCGGCCCGTTTTACGTCCTTGAGCACGGCCTTGACCCGCTCTTCAAAATCGCCCCGGTACTTGGTCCCGGCCAGCATGGCCGGGATATCCAGGGAGACGATGCGCTTGCTGCAGAGAAGCTCCGGCGCCTCGCCCCGGGCGAAGCGCAGGGCCAGGCCCTCGGCCACGGCCGTCTTGCCCACGCCCGGTTCCCCCACCAGCACCGGGTTGTTTTTGGTGCGGCGCGCCAGAATCTGAACGGCCCGGCGTATCTCCTCTCCCCGGCTGACCACCGGGTCGATCCCGCCGGCGGCGGCCAGCTCCGTCAGATCCCGGCTGTACTGATCCAGGGTGCGGGTCTCCGGGCGGCGCAGCGTCCCCCTGGCCGTACCGGACTGCGGCAGGCCGCGGCCGTTGGAGACGGGATTTCCGAACACCGCCAGCACATCGGTATAGAGATCGTTCAGCTCCACGCCAAGCCCGCGGAGAATCACGGCGCCGCCGCAGTCCGGCTGCCGCAGGATGCCCAGCAGCAGGTGCTCCGTGCCGATATAGCCCCCGCGCAGGATTTCCGCCTCGGCTGCGGCCCGCTCCACGGCGAAGTGCGCATGCAGGCTCAGCCCCTGGGGCGGGATCCCCGGCGCCCCTTTGCCGCAGCGCTCCACGATGCCGGCGTGCAGCGCCGCTTCCTCCAGGCCGCGCCGCCGCAGAATCCGGGCGCCCAGCCCCTCCTGCTCGGTCAGAATGCCCAGCAGCAGATGCTCCGTGCCCACATAGCTGTGTCCCAGAGCGCCGGCCGCCAGTCTGGCGTTTTCAATGGCCAGCTCCGCCCGCTGCGAAAACTTCTCGTTGCTCTTCATGCGTGTTCCCTCCCCTGAGGTTCTGTACCCGATTATCCCCCCGCGGCGCCGCCGATTGCGGCGAAAATGGGGCTGTCCGGAAAATTATTGCCAGATTTTCCCCCTTTTAACGCCCCAGAGAAATTTTCCGGTTGCTTTTTGCGTGAACTATGCTACAATGATGGTTGCCGAAACGGTAAACTACATAGAGGAGGTAACATCATGGCGTTTGTTATTACCGACGATTGCCTGTCCTGCGGCTCCTGCGCTGCACAGTGCCCCGCCGAAGCGATCGATATGGGCGAGCTGCACTACGAGATCGATCCGGAGAAGTGCCTGGAATGCGGCTCCTGCGCTGCACAGTGCCCTGCTGAGGCCATCATCTCCGAGTAATGGACAAGCTGCTGCCCGGGTGGTTTTTCGCCCGGGCAGCTATTTTTTTCAGGAGAGGACGACTGCTATGTCCGACTTTGCCGAACTCTGGCCCGGCGGCCCGCTCTTCTCCCCGGGCTCTCATTTTCCTCTGAGTACGGATTCCGTACTGCTGGCGGATTTTGTACGCACCGCCGGCGCCGCCCGGGGGATCGACCTGGGCTGCGGTTCCGGCATCCTGCCGCTGCTGCTGCTGGACCGCAGCGATACGCTGCATATGACCGGCCTGGAGCTGGACGCCGACGCCGCCCGGTGCGCCCGGGACAATCTGGAGCGCGGCGGGCTTGCCGACCGCTGCAGGATTCTCACCGGGGACATCCGGCGGCACCGGGAGCTTTTCCCCGCCGGCAGCTTTGATCTGGCCGTGAGCAACCCGCCCTACTATGCCGCGGGCAGCGGACAGCTGTCCCCCGATCCCGCCTGGGCCGCGGCCCGCAGCGAGACCTCCTGCTCGCTGGAGGAGCTCTGCGCCGCGGCAGCCTATCTGCTGCAGAGCGGCGGGCGTCTTTTTCTGGTTCACAAGCCGGAGCGCCTGGCGGAGCTTCTCTGCGCCATGAGCGCCCACCGTCTGGAGCCCAAGCGCCTGCGCCTGGTCTGTCACCGGGCGGACAGCGCTCCCTCCCTTGTCCTGGTTGAGGGCCGCCGGGGCGGCCGCCCCGGTCTCACCGTGGAGCCCGTTCTGTTTCTCCGGGATGCGGACGGCGGCGAAAGCGAAGAGTACCGCAGGATCTACCACCGCCCGGAAACCGCTCCGCCGGAGAACTGCCCTTGAAGCAATCCCCAAGGGAGGCCGCCCGATCCGGGCGTTCTCCCCTCCCATCCTCTGCGCCGGAAACATGGCGAGACGGCCCCGTCCTTTTTTGGGACGGGGCCGTCTCGCCGGCGCGGGAAAAATTGAAGATGAAAAATGCCCCGCCAGACGGCGGGGCATACCGTGTTTTACAGTTCCTTCAGCTTTGCAAGACAGGCGGCGCACACATTTCGCCCCTTGAAGCTGATGATATCCTTCACGCTGTCGCAGAACACACAGGATGCCTGGTACTTGCGAAGAATAACGCTTTCTCCTTCCACATATATTTCCACAGGATCCTTCTCCGCGATATCCAGAGTACGCCTCATTTCAATCGGCAGAACGATCCGGCCAAGCTCATCCACCTTGCGGACAATTCCGGTTGTTTTCATATTCTCCTCCACGTGTGACACTTTCTGTTGAAATCTGTCTTTTCACACCGTCCATACGATGATATTCATTATTATACCATAATCGTGATTCCGGTCAATCCCAAATTTGCTTTTTTTCTTCCCAATCCCGGAAAATCAGGAGGCCCCGCCCATGCCGATCGCCGCTCTTCTCCTTGCCATCTATCTGCTGAGCACCCTGGCCGCGCCCGCGCTGGGCCGTGCGGAGGCCGCCGGGGCCGCCGTACTGACGGGCGCGCAGGAGGCGATCTCCTTCTGTCTGCGTCTGGCGGGCGGCGTCTGTCTGTGGAGCGGCGTTATGGAGCTGATGGAGCGCAGCGGCATCGTCTCCGGCCTCTCCCGCCTGCTGCATCCCCTGCTGCGCCGTCTTTTCCCCCAGGCGTCCGGCGACCGCGAGCTGCTCTCCGCCCTGACGGAGAATCTGAGCGCCAATCTCCTTGGCCTGGGCAACGCCGCCACGCCCGCGGGCATACGCGCCGCCAAGGGCATGGCGCGCCGGAGCGGCGGCGCCCCCTCGGACGAGCTGTGCCGGCTTGTGGTGCTCAACACCGCCTCGCTGCAGCTGCTCCCCGTCACCATCGCCTCGCTGCGCGCGTCGGCCGGCGCGGCTGCCGCCTTTGATATTCTGCCCGCCGTCTGGTTCAGCTCCCTCTGCGCCCTGGCTGTCGGACTGCTGGCCGCCGGGCTGCTGCGGCGTCTCTGGCCGTGAGCAGTCTGCTGTCTCTCACCGCGCCTCTGCTCATCGCCGCGTCGATGCTGTACGCCGCAGCACGGGGTGTGGATCTCTATGACGCGCTGCTGGTCGGCGCGCGCAAGGGTCTGGCCGTCATGGCGGATCTCCTTCCGGCGCTGATCGTCCTCTTCCCCGCCGTCCGCCTGCTGGAGGCGTCCGGACTGCCGGTGCTGCTGAGCCGCTGGCTCTCCCCGCTGCTGGACGCCCTGGGCATTCCCCCGGAGACCACGCTGCTCATGCTGCTGCGGCCCTTCTCCGGCAGCGCCGCGCTGGGCGCCGCCGCCGAGCTCATCCAGCGCTGCGGCGCGGACTCCCTGACAGGGCGCACCGCGGCCGTGATGATCGGCTCCAGCGAGACGACGCTCTACGTGGCGGCGGTGTACTTCGCCGCGGCCGGCGTCCGGCGCAGCCGCTGGGCCATTCCCGCCGCGCTGTGCGCGGACATGGCCTGTTTCCTCTCCGCCGCCTGGATCTGCCGCCGGCTGTGGGGCTGAGACCGCCGGCAGCGAAAGCTGAAAAGGTACGGACGCCCTGCCGGACGGCAGGGCGTCTCAAGCGGTCGTCATTTTGCCGACCGCTTGAGACGGCAAAAACGGGAACTTCAGAAAAGTTCCCGTTTTGCGTTAATTGAACGTGAAGGGGGACTCCCCGTCCCCCGTTTCCTTTAGTTAAGGATACTCGTTTATAACTTAGTCGATCTTGCCAACGAAACGGAAGATGATTTCGATTTCCTGCTGTCGGAAGCCGAAGTCGTCTTCCGTTGCTTCATGAACAATGATCTTCTCGATCAGGGTATTCAG
>JAEEGL013015211.1_pt1 | contig 23235 bp, 19 predicted proteins | sample 9134231 | NCBI WGS metagenome assembly JAEEGL01 (sample SAMN16246548, study PRJNA631951) | gut metagenome | biome: gut microbiome; feature: rumen; material: fiber-attached | host: Bos | place: Iran: Karaj | collected 2018-10
GGATATAAAAGTTGAGTGACAGATACAAAACAAAGCACGGATATAAAGGAAGATTAATCGTAATTGAGGGTACCGATGCAGCAGGAAAATCGACTCAAATCGGTTTGCTCAAAAAATATCTTGAATATATGGCTTATGGTGTCCAAGTCAGTGAATGGAAATCCTCTGAGCTTATTGCAGGCGTTATTGATGATGCAAAAGAAAGAAACCTTTTCAATGCAAATACTTTTAGTCTTATGTATGCGGCAGATTTCGCTTTCAGATTAGAAAATCAGGTTATTCCCGCATTAGATGCAGGTTTTATCGTGCTTATGGACAGGTATACTTATACCGCTTATGCAAGAGATGTTGTAAGAGGGGTAAAACCTAATTGGGTAAGAAAGCTTTATGATTATGCACCCACTCCCGATATGACTTTTTATATCGATATTCCCGTAAAAATTCTTTTAAAAAGAATTATTGCAAATACGGGATTTGATTATTACGAATCGGGCAGAGATATAGGTTTGAGTACTGATTTTTATGAATCTTTTAAACTTTATCAAAACAAAATTATTGATGAATATAACAAAATGATAGATGAATATAATTTTATCAAGGTAAACGGTCAGGATAATATTAACACTATCCATGAGTTCATTAAGAGTAATGTAATCAGGTTGTTAAGCGATTAATCAGTTTTATTCTACCAAGGATAATCGGATTTTATTTTCCAATTATCACGCATAATAAGCGCACTGCAAAACATCCCTCTGCCGTTTTGTTTATTACATCCGTAATTTAGAGCATTACTACCTGTTTTTAAAAATTTTCTTGATGGTTGCATTTGTGCAGGAACAACGGTAAATTCACTTGTATTGATATAACCGAACGGAACCAATTTAATACCTTTAGTATCAATGGTATGATATATTCGATACATAAAAACATCTTTTCCAAACTGATTAGGTTGAGAATTACCATTAATATCTATAAAAATTGTAACAGACTCGTTCATACTGTCAGAAACAAAAACTTGTGCTCCACTTTGCAAATTATATTTTTTAATTTTTTTACTCGGACGTAATACAATCAATCCTGTATTATTACTTTCATAACCGTTCGAAATTTTTTTATAAGAATTATTTTGAATAGTTGAAATTTCTGTGCTTAAAATTTTCAAATATGGTGCAATATAATAATCAAAATATTTTGAAATAACAATATTTCTATCCCATTTGGACATATCTCCTTTTTCTATTTCAGATAATTTTATTGCTTCATTAATCTCTAAATAAGTATTTTTTAATTTAACTATGGTTTTTTCTTTTTCAACATTTTTAATAAGACTCGGAATTGTTACAGAAGCCAATATACCAATAATAGAAAGGGCAATCAAAATTTCTGATAAAGAAAAAGCTTGTTTATTTGAAAAATTTATATATTTTATTAATTTTAATATTTTCATAATTTTATATAATCAAAAAAATAATATTACATATTTATTTTAGCATATTTCATATACAAAACAATAAAATTAAAGTAATTATTTTAGTTCTTGTGATGTGGATTTTCTGTTTCTTCTGTGGCAGAATATAAAAATGAAGGTTGAGTTTATATGAAGAATTTCTTTAACAAATTTTTTAAATATATTAAAAATATAGACAGATTTGTTTCAACATATAACAAATATTCAAATGAAGTTGCTATTCCGTCTAAAGCATATTTGAATTGGGGAAAGCATCTATTTGATTACGGACATGTTAAAGAAGCTCTTGAAAAATTTGAAATGTCAGCAAACATTTCTTCAAATGACCCTGATAATTTTATTAATTGGGGATTATCTCTTGCAAGGGTGGGCAGGTTTAAAGAAGCCTTAGAAAAATTTGATAAAGCTCTTTCTATTGATGAAAATTTGGCTCGAGCTTATACATATAAGGGTTCGGTTCTTATTGAGCTAAACGAAAAAGAGGAAGCTTTTGAATGTTATAAAACTGCTCTTAAAATTGCCCCTTTTGATTATGAAACATATTCAAATTGGGCAGTAGCACATGCAAGATTACATGAATATAATAAGGCGGAGGAAAAATTTAAAAAGGCATTATCCTTATACAAACATGATTCAAAAGTGTATTTCTTATATGGCATTACCTTATATGAACAAAACAGAATACAAGAAGCTCAAGAAAAATTTAAACAATCAATAGAGCTTAATTCCAAAAACGGAGATGCTTTTTATTATCTTTCTTTATGTAATACAAAGCTTGAAAACTATGAAGATGCTCTTAAATATGCTAAAATTGCCCAATTTTTACAGCCTTTTAACGGTCTGTTTATGGTGAATTTGGCAGAATGTCTTTATGATGTAAAAAATATAAAGGGTGCAATAAAAATTTATCGAACTCTTTTAAAATCACCCGTTGAAATTTATGAAGTTTATGTTTCCTATGGTATATTTTGGCAAAAGGTTAAAAAGTACAAAAAATCAATTTTTTATCTTGAAAAAGCTTGTAAACTTAATCCTAAAATGCTTATTGCAAAATTTTATCTTGCAGGTTCTTATTTTAAAAATGAAGAATTTTTTAAAGCAAAAGAATTATTTAATGAAATATTAAAGCAAGATGCAACATTTTATGATGCAGAGGCTAATCTCGCATTGGTTTATAAGAAGCTTGGTGATTTTGACGAAGCAATAAAAATATTTGAAAATTTATTTAAAAAATCGGCTGCTCATAACAAATACTCTCATTTCCTAGCTGAATGTTATCTTGAAAAAGGAGATTTAACCAAAGCAATAGAAGCTTATAAAACTGCTATAGAATATAACCCAAATAATGCCGAGGTATATTTTAAGCTTGCCAATTTGTATTTTACGCATTTAAAAGATACAAAAAACGCTCTCCGTATTATCAGAAATGCTCATAAAATTGATGGTAACAGTATAAAGATTAAAACTCTTTTTGCTTTAATTTTATTAGAAGATGATTTTTGGCAAGGTGCTGTTGAAAAAATAGATGAAGCAATTAAGCTTGATGAAAATAATCTTGAAACATATTTAAGAAAAGCATTTATTTTAAAACAAGCAAAGCAAGTTGAAGGGCTTTTGGAATTAAAGGAATTCTTGATAAAAAAATTCCCTGATAAAACAGACTATATAAAAGATACAATAAATTCTTATTAATGGAGAAAACATGGAAAAGATAAAAAAATCATATTGTGCAGGTAAATATTTTAGCGAAAATAAAACAAATCTTCTTAATCAGCTTAAAACCTTTTGGGATAATAATATAGTTGATTATGAATACAGTACAAGATTACTTATTGTTCCCCAATCAAATTTTTCTGTATCGGGACAATGTGCTTCAAATGCTTATCAATACATTAATAAAAAAGTAAAAAATGTTTTTATTTTCGGTATTTCACATAATCAATTTTTATTATCGCCTGTTGTACCTAATTATATAGAATTTGAAACACCTTTTTATAATCTTTACGTAAATCAGCAAATAACAAAAGAGCTTGTGGAAGAATTCGGTTGCACTTATGTTACTGAGCCTTTTGAAAATGAACATTCCTGTGAAATTCAATTCCCTTTTTTACAATTTTATTTGAATAAACCGAAAATTATTCCTATTTTGATAAATGATACTTCAAGAAAATTGGTTGAACAGATTTTAAATAAATATTACGGTAATCCCGAAAATGCGTTTATTTTTTCCGCAGATTTATACAGGGGTGATAGCGAAGAAGAATGTAATAAATCCGATATAAATACTGTTTTCACTCTTGAAAATAAAGTTATGAATTATTTAGGAACAAGCAACAACACAGCTTTGCTTGGCTTATTAGATTTCATTACAAAAAAAGGATACTCGCTTTTAAGAGTAAATTTAACAAAATCCGTTACTGATACCGATAAAGGGAAAAGATATGCCGGCTATGGAAGTTTTATTCTTGTTGAGGAGGATATAAGAATATTCTTTAAAGAAAAATTCAAAAAGAAATTATTGGATTCGGTTGAATTTGTTGCAAAAAGAACATTGGAGGGTTATAGCGAAATTGATGTGGAAAGGCTTTTGCCTATTCCGGAAGCGCTTAACGTAATTATGAGTTGTTTTGTTTCGGTAGAATTTATGGGAAAATTGAGAGGATGTATCGGGACGGCAATGCCCTATCAACCGTTGATTTTTGATGTTTTAAAAAATGCAAATATGTGCATGAAGGATATTCGTTTTGAACCGCTAAAATTGGATGAGCTTGACAGAGCAGTATTCAAAATAGAGCTTCTGGGGGATTTTAGCAGAATACCTCTCAACAAAGAAGCCGATATTTATGAAAAAATAAGACCGAATATTGATGGAGTCCTGATTAGAGATGGTGAACATTCTGCTCTCTTTTTGCCCTCGGTTTGGAAGAACTTTCCCGATAAAACAATGTTTGTACACATGTTGAAGCATCAGGCAGGCTTATCCCCTGATTGGTTCTCTCCAAGTTTTGAAGCATATAAATTTACGGTTGTGGAGATTGTGTAATTTAATTATATAAGAGTAAATATGTGCATTTTTTATTAAAAAGATTTAAGAATTTCTCTTAATGCAGATTTATACTTTTCATTTGGATTTAGTTCAATAGCTTTGTTAAAATTTTCTATAGCTTTATCATATTGTCTCAATTTTGCATATGAAATTCCTTTTCTCTTATAAATGAATATCCTATTTTTTTATTTAATTGCATTAATACTCTCCCAAAAGTATTTTGACATAATATCAAAAATTAATTCACTATGTAAAGAAATTGATTAAACTACATAATATATATTCTCTAACATACAAAATATAAACTTGTAGGCAAAACTTTCCATTGACTAAATAAAATATTTTTTAATTTTTGCGAAAATCTATAACTGTATTATAATAAATTTAAGATTACAAATAACGGAAGGAATTGAAAATTGTTAAGAGCAGGAATTGTAGGATTACCAAATGTCGGAAAATCAACTCTTTTTAACGCATTGAGTACATCAAAAAAAGCAGAATCGGCGAATTATCCCTTTTGCACAATAGAACCCAATATCGGTGTAGTTATTGTCCCTGATGAAAGATTAAATGTTTTAAAAGACTTAGTTAAAACCGATACGGTTATCCCTACGGCAATAGAATTTTGTGATATAGCAGGACTTGTTAAAGGTGCAAGTCAGGGTGAAGGTTTAGGCAACCAATTTTTACACCACATAAGAGAAGTTGATGCAATTATTGAGGTTGTCAGATGTTTTGATGATGCAAATACCATTCACGTTAATGCAAAAGTTGATCCTATTGCCGACATAGAGATTATCAATACTGAACTTGCTCTTGCTGATATTTCCTCTTTGGAAAAAAGAAAAGAAAGAATTTTAAAATCAGTTAAAGCAAATGACAAAGCGGCTATTCTTGAGGATAAAATTATTGACAGAATAATGAAGTCTTTGGAAAATCTTGAGTTTATTAATATTAATGATTATACCGAGGAGGAACAACCTCTGATTAAAAATATGCACTTATTATGTGCTAAACCGATTATTTATGCCGCTAATGTAAGTGAAGACGATTTAGCAACTTCAAATGATTATGTAAGAAAAGTTGAAGAATATGCAAAAAAACAAAATGCAAAAGTCGTTGTTATAAGCGCTCAAATCGAATCAGAGCTTGCAGAACTCGATAAAGAGGAGGCAAAGAGCTATCTTCATGATATTGGAGTAGAAAACTCCGGCGTAGAAAGAATGATTAATGCAGTATATGATTTGCTTGGACTAAGAACCTTTATCACCGCAGGAGAAAAAGAAGTACGTGCTTGGACAATTCCACAAGGTGCTAAAGCACCGCAGGCAGCAGGTGTAATTCATACCGACATGGAAAAAGGCTTTATAAGAGCGGAAGTTACGGCTTATGAAGATTTTGTTAAATGCGGTTCTTATGCCGTAGCAAGAGAAAAAGGCTTAACAAGATTAGAGGGCAAAGACTATGTCGTTCAAGACGGTGATTTACTCCATATAAGATTTAGTGTTTAAGGAAAATTATGAATAAATATATTTCTATCAGGGAAATAAATAAAAACGGTAAAACGATTTATACTATTAATGCTTTGGCTCTTGAGCAAAAAGAGAAGGGGTTGGTAAAAAAGATACCTCATCCTTTAGGTAACAGTATTTTGGAATTTGATACTTTGGAGGAGGCTAAAAAAGCTATAGAGCTTGCGGGATTTTCCGCAATATTACCGAGCGGGGTTAAAGTTGTTGAAAAAAGTATAAATATTTCGTCAACAAATTATGAAGAAATGATTTATTCTTCTTTGATAGAATTAATTAATGATAACAATCCGAATATTGTTGCAAATACTATAGCTGCTTTAAGTGAAGTGGAAAGACCTGATTGTATAGATATTTTTATAGACAAAATGGGTGAAGATAACGAAAGTATAAGGAACAATGCGATAGAGGCTTTAATAAAATACGGACATTTTGCAATAAAAGATATTATTAAAGCTCTTAATGATTCAAATTGGGTAAGAAAAAACTCTGCTGTTATATGTTTGCAAAAACTTCATGAAAACGGAACGGTTGCTATTGATGATATTATTCATCCTTTATTAAAAGCACTTGAGGATAACAATCCGATTGTAAAATGCTCTGTTATTTCAGCACTGGGCAATATTTACAGAAATTATAAAAATCCCGAACAGAATTAATTTAGTCCTAATATATTATCTTATTATCAATGTTTTATTAAAAAAATTTTTTATAATAAAAATATGAATACTTGGTATGATTTATTAATAAAACCTCCTCTTGTGCCGCCCGATTATATTTTTATAATTGTATGGAGTATATTATACATTTTGATGGCAATTTCTTTTGTAATAATTCTTGCTCAAAGAAGCAAACCAAAAAAATTTGCAGTTACGATATTTGTTATTCAATTTATATTAAATATAATTTGGTCGCCTTTATTTTTTAATTTATACAGAATTGATTTGGCTTTTATTGATATAATTTTATTATGGTTTGCAATATTGCTTATGTTGTTTGCTTTTTATAAAAACTCTAAAATTGCCGCTTTTTTGCAAATTCCATATTTTTTATGGGTATCTTTTGCAATATACCTTAATCTCGGATTTTTGGTATTAAATTAAGATTATATATACAAATTGCTTTGTAAAATTAATATTATTCCGTTTGAAAATTAAAATATGAAAGGTTACCTAAAAAAAGGGACTGCTTGTTTAAAGCTTTTACTCAATTTTTCTATATATCAAAATATCCTTTAACTTCTGTTATATTATTTAACCCCAATTTTTCTTTTGTAACATTGAGAACAGTTGAATTTTCTTTTATTGCAAAAATAGGGATATTATATTCAAGTGCTTTAAATACCGGAATACAGCCCAATGAATTATAAGGCATAACCAATTTTTTTATATCAAAAATACTTATGGCATTTTTATTTTTTTCTTTACTGCTGATGAATTGAGGTGCATTATATAATCCTAAGATTATGCAGGGTAAAAATGTCGGGGTAATATATTCTGCGGCGGATTTAGGATTAACTAATTTTTTTGTTATTGAAATTTTCTTAAAAGCAGGAGCGTGAGCAACCGGAATATTAAACTCTCTCGATACAACATGAGAAATAATAGCTTCAACCCCGCCTACTATATCGACTCCTTTTCCCGATTGATAATCTTCATCCTCCTCATCATCTTCAAAAAGACAAACAACAGCCAAAGCATTACATCCTTTTTTTATAAGCTTTTTCCCTGCTTCAAAAAGAGTATCTGTATTATTGACATTTCCGCCTGAAATATTTGAAGAAGTAATATTAAATTCAACTCCGACTTTTTTTGAAGTAATTTCATATTCAAAATCTTTAATACCGTAAACCATTTTTATTGCGTTAAGAGTATTAAGATGAATATTCAAAACTCCTTTCGGAATGGCTTTATCAAAAATAATCCCGATTTTATTTGTTGAAGGCAGAAGATTTATTTCGTTTTTAAAAAATCTGTTTAATGCAAAACCCTCTGTATAAAGCATATTTTCTGTTATGGAAGAAAAACATGCGGCATTAACAACGTTTGGGTTCACAATAAGCCGATATTTTTTTGCAAGCTCTCTTACGACATAACCGCCGTCGCCTGCAAATCCGCCAATCGAAGCCCCGACTCCTGTCGGAATAATAACAACGATATTATCCATTAATTATCCAATTTTTCGTACAGTTCGCTGTCCATATCGAAATTAGAATAAACGTTTTGTACATCATCATGATTTTCGATATTTTCTAACAACCTCAGCAGATATTTTGCATCGGTTTCGTCCGTTATTTGGATTAAGTTTTCAGGTAATCTCGTTACTTCGTAAGATTTTAATTTATATCCGAGTTTTTGTAATTCTTCTGTGATTTTTTGAAGTTCGTTCGGATCGGTTGTGATTTTGTATTCGTCTTCTTCCTGTTCAAAATCCTGTGCTCCGCAATTAATTGCATCTTCAAAAAGCTTATCACTATCAACATCTAAACCGACCGTAATAAGCCCAACTTGTTTAAACATCCAAGAAACACAACCATTTTCACCCAAATTTCCGTTATTTCTGTTAAAATAACTTCTTATATCTCCTGCGGTTCTGTTACGATTATCTGTCAAGGCTTCAATAAAAATAGCTACTCCTGATGGTCCATATCCTTCATAAGTCATTTCTTCATAATTTTCATTTGCTGCAGCACCTGCAGCTTTATCAATAGCTCTCTTTATATTATCATTTGGCAAACCTGCGGCTTTTGCTTTATCCACCGCTGTTCTCAATCTGAAATTTCCGTTTAAATCAGGTCCGCCTAATTTTGTTGCTACCATGATTTCTCTTGAAAACTTCGCAAATTCTACACCTCTTGCTGCATCTATTTTGGCTTTTTTACGTTTAATTGTTGCCCATTTTGAATGTCCTGACATAAAACCTCACTTTGTTATTAAAACTACTAATGTCTGTATTTCCTTTTAACTTGTCCGCCCTCAACCTCATTAACTTTTGAAATTGAGATAAAAGCCTTTGGATCAATATCCAAAACCACCTCTCTCAATTTTGTTATTTCTAGTCTTGTAACGATACAATAAATAATTTTTTTATAATCACCGGAGTATGCACCTTTCCCGTCAATAAAAGTAACACCCCTCTTAAATTCGTGCAAAATGTTATCGGCAATTTTGTCTGCATGATTAGAAATAATCATGATAGACCTTTTTTCATCAATACCTTCAAGCACAACATCTATTGCCTTTGATATTAAAAAGTAAGTGACGAGAGAGTACATTGCTCTGTCAAAACCAAAAACAAATATTGCACTGCCGTAAATAAAAACATTTATGCACATAACCGTTGCTCCGACAGACAAAGGAATTTTTTTATTATAAGCAACAGCAATCATTTCTGTTCCGTCAAGAGAACCGTTGTTTCTTAATATTAAGCCGACTCCAAGCCCTACAATAACACCGCCAAAAATACAAGCTAAAATTGTATCGTCTGTTGCACTGTTTTCAGGAATTATTGTAACAAAAAGAGATAACATCGTTATTGAAAACAGGGAAAAAACAACAAATCTTTTACCTAACTGTTTATATGCTAAAAATAAAAACGGTATATTTAAGAAAAAGGTAAAAAGACCAAGCGGTAAATCTGTTAAAAAACTAGCCATAATAGATATACCAACAACTCCGCCATCAATAATTTCATTAGGAACTAAAAAAATATCAAGTCCGACAGCAACAAGTGCCGCACCTATAACCAAGCATAAAACTTGTTTTAATAGTGATTTGTAGTTCTTTCTAAGGTATTCAATAAAGTTATAACTTCATGATAACATTCTATACCAAACAAAACAGAGTTCAAAAGGTAATGAGTGTACTGTTCTGTTTCTATATTAAAATAATTAAATCAACAAAATTATAGTTCATATTCTTTTGGAATGGCATATAATACTGTTTCATAAACATCAGGTGAATATTGTCCCAATTTGAAAATATAATTTTCTAAATTTTCTGCAAGATATAGAGGAATATTAACAAAATCACTATCAGAATGATATGTAGAGATAGCAAGTTGAGGTCTGCATTTTTGTATGGTTTTTATGGCTGATTTAAGCATCGGCATTTCTGCTCCTTCTATATCGGTTTTTATTAAATCCGGAGTTATGTTATTTTCATTACAGAAATCATCAATAGTAGTAATATCTACCGTAATTTGTTTTAATTCTTTTTGGTTTTCATAAGTTAATCTGTCGGTAAAATCCGCAAAAGAATCATAAGTACGATTTGTATTTATATAAAAATTGGTTGTACCTTTCTTTTCTCCAACAATGGATTTTACAAATATAAGTTTTTCATTCAGTATAAATTCTTCAATCGGTGGATATTTGCAATATTCATAAATTGCTTCAAACGCATAGATATGTTTTAAATTAGGCAGAAGTTTGTTATAAGCAATAGCGTTAACACCATCATGAAATCCTAAATCAAAAATAACTTCAACCTTTTCTTTATTAATTTTTTCTATATAGTGATTTTTAATAGTTCTTGTTACAGGATAAATACTTTTATACTGCTCTTTAAAGTGTTCTCTAAGTATATTATCCGAAATAATATTTTTTCTGACTTTAAAAATTTTATCAAAAAGTATTTTATCTTCATTATATTGAAAAACATTTAATGCTTTATAATATATTTCATCATTTAAAACAGAGGGTTTCCCGCAATAATAATCTAATATAAATCTTGTTACCGGTACATAGGAAATATCATATACATCTAAAATATTGTTTACTGTGTGTTGTGCGCTTAATGAAGCAACAATAACTATTTCGTCATTTACTTTTCTGTCAATATATTTTTTTAAAGAATATATTGGTAAATTGCAAAATGTACCTTTTTTAAAATTATCAATAAAACAGGTTATATTTATATCTTTTCTTTTTAGATGTATATCATTAAGTATTTTTTCTCCAAGTTCTGCAGCACCAAAAATAGCAACATTTTTATTTAATTTAATTTTATCAAACAATTCCAAAAATAATTCTTCTTCTATCATTTTTAAATCTCCCGAAATGAATAAGTTGGATTATTTTTATTTACCATATACAAATCTTCTTTTCTATAAAATTCTATAACAAATAAAACTAAATTCAAATCAATAAAATTTAATATTAAATTGAAGTTTAGGTAATTCAAATGAGTTTTCTTTATATGATATTCACAATGAGCATTATAAAGATTTGCTCAAGTGTTCAACTTTAGAAGAAGCAAAACAGAAATATTCCGAAATTTGGCAAGCCATACCTGAAACAGCAAAAGATTTTTCTAATATGGGCAGAATTCTTGGTAAACTCGAAAACGGTATTCCTCTGACTAAAAATGAAATAATAAGACGAAAAACTTTTTAAAGAATGTGAATTAAGAGTACCGAGGTATCAAAAAATAGCAGGAGAGGAGTATCATAGAATTCTTGTTGAAAGAGGCTTAAAAAGAAAATAGTTTAGCAAATATACCTCATTATTTTACTAAAGGTCTTAATTTTTGTATTGATTCCCAAAAGGTTCTTTGTTCTTTTGATTTATCAATATTATTTTTATTGTTATTCTCGGTTTGAGAATTTGTTTTGGTAATGAAAAATTTTTTATAAATATCTTTGGAAATTTTATTAATAATCATAAAATATTTCCTCAAAAAACAATTTTTCCGATTTTTATATTTTCTATTACAGAAATTTCTTTTTCGAAATTATTTAAGGAATTTTCATTACCTGTAAATTCAAGAATTATTATTCCCCAATTTGTACAACTGTTATTTTCACTACTGTGTAAACCTAATCGTGTTTTTATCTGACAGCCGTATTCTGATAAAATTTTTTGGAATTTTAAACTGTTTTCCAATCTTTCTTCTAATTTTATGCCTAAAATTGTATTCATATTTTCTCCTTTATTTAAGCATTATAAAAAAATTGAGCTTAATATTAATCAGCCGAATGAATAATACGAAATATTTATACAATGAAAGTTTAATTAATATTTTTGTAATAAATACAAAAATATTTTATAATATAAAGAGATTTAACTTAGGGAGAAAATTATGTCCGAAGATGAAGAAAAAGTAGTTTCTTTAAAAAGAGGAAAAGAAAAAAAGCAAAAACATAATGAAGAACATCATGAGCATTGTGAACATAACCATAATGAACCGGTATATTGTTCTTTTTGTCACAGACCGAATACCCTTGTTGTAAAAATGATACAAGGTCCCGGAGTAAATATTTGCTCGGAATGTACAATGATAGCATTACAATATTTTATTCTTGAAGATAGAATACCATCTACCGAAGCGAGAAGAATTTTAGATGCCCTTTGGGGTGCAGGAAAAAAATAATTTATGTCAGACAGTTTAAATAAATTACAAATTAAGAGAATAATACTTGATGTTATAGATAAGTATGAAGATATAAGCGATTTCAGATTACCTATGCACAAGCAAAACATAAAAATTTTGAACAGTATCAATGCTCACAGTAGTGTTGTTGATATTTTGTTGAAAGAATTTTACAAGGCAGAAGATTTTAAAAGTGAGGTTATATCGTTTATAATATCGAGTTTTGCTTCATTAGAGGATGTTGAGGAAAAATTATGGACATATTTGCAGGACAAGAACCTTTCTGATGAAAAAAAACAAAAAATTCTTTCTTTGCTTAGAACAATGGGCGGAAAAATTGATACAACGGCACTATACGATTATTTGGATGATTTTGACAACGTTGTAAATAAAGAAACGCAGGATTTACTCGAAACTGCAACCATTAATATGGAGGCTCAGATTGATTTTATTGATTTTATATCAACCTTGCCCGAGGATGAACAAATTATGCTTTTGAACTGTCTTAAGGAAGATTATGACAGTGACCAAATTGTTGCGGTTTTTGCCCCCTGCTTAAAATATACTCAAAGCCCGAAAATTAAAGAGTTAATTATTGATATTTTGGGCAAATCAAAATCTTATATGAGTGTTGAAGCTCTGAAATTTGTTGCACAAAACAGTAATGATGAAAAAATACGCAGACTTGCAATAAAAGCTCTTAATCAGCTGAAAAAAGACGGTATTGATATTGAGGATGATGAAAAAGTTTATTTAAGAGAAAAAGAAATCTGCAAAGCTACAAAATTTTATAAGGCATACATTAGCGAAATAGACGGAAGCGGCGAACAGGGGGCAATGTTTGCCAGAATTAATGAAAACGGTTTTATAGAAGTTTTTAGTGTGGTTTTGAGTATTACCGAAGGTATTGTTGATTGTTTCGGCTTCAGTACCATTACAAAAAAAGAATTTCAAAAGGTTTTAAACAGATTTCGGAGTGAAAGTATCGTTGTTCCGATTTGTGCCGAAAATTTAAAATACAAATTAATTGAAGCTCAAAAAATTAATATAGAAAAGAATTTTCCCATTCCGTATGAATATATTTGCTGGAGTGCTTATTTATACGATATTGAAGAAACTCCAATAGATTATGAAAAATTATTTAATACAAATTCCGTCGATTTAGTTGACAAAGATTATGAATATCTGTATGAAAATGAAATCTTTGATACATGGTTTTTTGAATACGAAGATGATAAAACCGTTGATACATTTATTAAAGAGGTTATAAATTCGTTTGAAAAAACTCCCGAAAAAATAAACGATATTATAGAAAGTCTTATTGATAAGAATTTCGAAACGATTTTTACTGATGAAATGAAAGAGAATTATTCAAAAATGCTTGTAGAACAGGCTTTTATCTTTAATTCAAACAAACAGCCAAAAGAGGCAGATTTATGCTTTGCCCTTTCAAAAGCAATTCTTAATAATAATGACAGATTTTTGAAGGATGTTTTAAGACGTACAATTATTCAGTACGTTTCAAATCTTACTTTTGAAGAAGAAGATAAAAAAGTTGATATTCAGTTCAAATCAAAAAAGGAAAAGCCCTATCTTTCTAAAGAAAAAGCAATAAAGTTTTTAAACATTCTGCTAAATGAGGTTTAAAAACTTCAATTTGTATATAGATAGCAATAAATTTTATTCAGTTGTTTTGTATAAACATAATTATTAGTATCGGAAAGGCAGAAAATGAATATCTCAAGTCCAGTTTTGGCAACTGTTTTCACAAAATCATTAAGTAATAACATTGACCGCAATTCAGGCATGCTTTATAATAACAATGTCGGTGATAGGTTTATTCGTAAAAACTCTGTTTGTGAAAGCAATAAATTAAATTTATCTTTTGGAAAAAAAGGAGGAAATTTGGAAAAAGATTTCTTTAAAGAGTTGGTTGATATATGCAGAAAAGCCGTTAAGCCTGATAGTGATCCTGTTAAATGCTTAGGTGAAATTTGTATTTTGTTTAAAAAGACTCCAAAAGAAGAAATAATAAAATCTCCTAAAACAGATGCAGAAATAAATTTTTTTAACGAAATAGTGGGATATTATCAAGATATACCTTATAATTTACCTCCTGAAAAATACAAAGCTGATATATCTTCTTTTTTAGATTATTTGGATAAAAATAATTAGTAAATTATTTGGGAATTATCTTTTCATGCACAACCATAAATTATGTAAACAGATGTGTGTGAGGGTGGATAATTTTAATTATTTTATAATTATTGGTTGTCCTATTCCTATTGGGATAACTATATCTACAAATGTTTGTATTGTATCTCCACTGGATATTTCATATTTACCATTATTTTCTTTCCAATCAATTCCAATTCTAAATGATGCTGTTGGAAGAAAAGGATTAGGTATGGCAATAAATTTTTGTCCGCCTATTGTTTGATAGCATTTACCTTGTTTATCAATAGCCGAATAAATATAATCAATTAAAAATACAGCTTTTGCTTCATTAATACTACCGTCATCATTTATACAATCGGTTCTGTCCAAAAATCTCATTAAACCATGTTTTGTAAATCTGCCTAAAATATTTCGATTTTTTCCTATAAAAATATTAAGGCTGTCTACATAAGTGGGATTAATAATTTGTCTTGATGGATTAGTAGGATCAGATATAAAATAGTTGTGTCTGTATGGATGGGTAGGTTCACCTGATGATGTTATTCCGCCTGCAGTTTGGTTGGTTATTTCGCTACGAACGAAATTGTCATCTAAATATGTATTTTCATTCCAAGCAGGTACATTTTGATTAAATTTACTGTTTTCAGGTTTGTTTGAGAGATTTGCACTTTGTAGCATTTGAGTTAATATCTTGTCTGCATCTGATGTATTTTTGCTTGCCAATGCATTATATTTTTTAAAAATATCCTGAATTCTATCAATAGATACATTATCTTTATATGCTTTTATACACAACTCTGCTTTTATATCCGTATAATTTGAATTTAATGAATTTTTAAGTTTATTATAATATTTGTTAAAGAAATCTTTTGCATCTTCCAATGAAAGTTCATATTTAACCGCAAAAGCACATAATGCTTGTTCTTTTGCATTTGATATTTTTGAGCAAAGTTGTTTATCCTTAAGAATGTAAATTAATTGTTTTAGATGTGTAGTTCCTATTTCTTGACATAATTTTATTTTTTTTGAGTCATTTTTATCAAATATATCAAAAATTATTTTTAAATCATTTGCGTTAATATTATCTTCTAATGCTTTTTGACATATAGATAATTTGATATTTTTATTTATATCAGTATCGTTGATATTATTAACAATGTTAATTAACTCATTCAACTTATCTTGGGTTGCAGGTGTGATGACAGCATTTATATTTGCTAATAATTCTTCTTTTGTTATATTATCGTTGCTGACTGCACTGCCTCCTGCTGTTGTGTGGGAATTGCCGTCATCGACTTTGACCTTTTTTCCTCCATCAATTTCAACTTCTTTAACATCTGCTCCGCCTGCGACTACAAACCCTTTCTTTATAAGTGTTTCTAAATCTATAGGCATTATATTGCCTGCATTTGCCGTATCGTAACATTCAACATACCATTTCCCGTCTATATTTCTTATTCTTTTTATTTTTAAAGCATGATTTTCATTAGAACCTGTTTTTTCTTTACCTAACAGTCCGCTTATATCATCAGCTTTGCCTATCAAAGTTAAAAGTCCGCCGTTTTTCTGAATTTCTTTTAGCGTATTGCCGATTTCATCGACATTTTTATTATTGAGAGCTATATTTACCCCGTATTTTTTACCGAATACTTCTGTTGCCACTTTAGCAGCATCAAGCGGTACATTCTTTTCTGCACCCATTGCTTTTCTTATTGCAATTTCTATAGCCTGCTGTTGTTGCTTATAATCAAATTTCCCGTTTATTTCATTGTAGCCTTCTATATCTTTAGGATTTATTTGTACAATTTTATCATTTATCATTATTTCAATTTTAGAACCGTTTTTTCTTATCAGAATTTTGTTATCCAAATCACTTTTTAGCAGAACATCAATTACGCAATTATTATTTGCCATATTCTGTTGTTTTGTATGATGTCCCTGATATACCATCCAAGAACCGTCTTTTGGTAGGTTAGTTGTAGCATTTTTATCTATTTTTATTTGTTTATAATTTGGAGCTTGTTCATTTTCTGCAATAATTTTATTTTTATACAGTTCTGCCTGCATTTTAGGTCTAAATACTTTTTCTATATAATCTTTAACCTGTTTGCTGCAGTTTCTATCCAATAAAGAAGCATCTTCTAAAGCTGCATAAATAATTTTTGTCTGCTCACTGAGAGATTTTCCGATTAATTTACTTTGAAGTTTACCTGATACTAATCCCAAAATCATACTTCTTATGTTTTGAGTAAATTCATCTACAAAAGTTTGACTTAATGAACCATTTGCTATATCGAGCATATAGTCCACCGTAGTGCATATAGCCGCATCAATTGCAAATTCGGTTATTTTTGCTCCGGCTTGAGTCCAGCCTGCTTTTTGCAAATACTCACTTATTTTCCCTGTTTGACTGCCGATAGTATTAAATGTACCTCTTATTGCTGTTTGTTTTATAATATTTTGCCAATCTTCTTTAGTTATACCATCGGTTGTTCCGGCATTATCAATAATTTGTTTAAGTGTCAATGAGGCATTTGGAATTTGTTTTATTGCAAACATTAATACTTTTGCTTGTGCTGCGGTCATATTTGCACATATTGTTGATCCTAAAAATGCATTGCTAAGTCCACCCGAAGCAAGTGAAGCTGCTATGGTTATGGCAATATCAGCGGCGGTATCTATTTTTGTATGGAGAGCTATCATTTTATCCATGTGTTCTGATAATTCATTGTTACCTATCGCTGCCGATTTAGCGTTTTCATATTCCTCTTTTAAAATATTTTCTTGTTCTTTATCATAATTTAGACCTTGTTTTAATTCTTCTATTTTTTCCAGTCCTTTTTTTATTAATTCATTATCGTTATCCGTACCAAATTCTTTCTTTATATTCTCGATTGTCTTGCCTGTAACTTTTGATATTGCAGTAAGAAGTATATTTGCTTGTTCACTGGGTTTATAATGAGTATAATCATGTTTAAAAGTTCCTCCCGGAGCTGTTATCATATCGCCCGATGAAGGTTTTGGTTTTTTAATTTCTTCTTGAGCCTCAGTTAGCAAATTATATATTTTACCTATTCTTACATATTGTTCATATTTTTCCGTTGCTTTTTGGAATTTTTCAATAAGTTTCGGAGAGTAGTTTCTTCCCGTTAATTCTTTGAATTTTTTGCAAAATTCATCATAATCATCTCTACATTTCATTAATTCTAAAATTTTGGTATTTATGTCATTTCCTTTTATATCGGAGTTTTTGAATGTAAGTTCATTACCTATAAGAGCTAAAAATCCGTCATAGAGTCCTACTCTAAAAGAGCCTCCGTTAGCAGCATAATTACCTTCTTTCCTTAATGCAAGCATTTGCTCATCCGTAAGAGTTTCAATTGTGCTATTTTGTGTTTGCTGTGTTGGAATACCCAAAGTTTTACCTAATTTTATAAATAAATCCTTTGGTATAATCTTTTCATTCGCATAATTTTTACACCAAAAAGCGGATATTTTAGTATAAATTTCTTCTTGAGAATTTTTTAAACCTAAAAATTTGCCGTTTTCATCATATTTTGGTGCTAATAATTCTCGAAAAGAATTAAATTGTTCTTCACTCATGTTGCTATAATTTTTTTCAACATAGTTTAAAATATCCTTAAATGCACTATAAAAGGCACAATTATTTGTATGTTGATTATTATCCTCTTCAGGAGGATAATTTTTAAGATAAAGTTCATGTAATTGTTTTATCCCACTAATTTGAGTCATTTTGTCAGATGAAGTTTTAATAGTATTAAGAATATTATTAATTTGTTTGCCTTCTTCTATTTTTTTGGCAAGGTCACAATAATAACTGTTTAATAGCCTAAGCTCATCAGTTGCCATATAAATATCTATTGAGTAAATATTCTCTTTTATTGTATTAAATTCTTCTTTAGTCATGTTAGGTAAATCTTTTGCCTGTTCAAGGAGAGAAGCACCGATTTTTCTTATTTCTTTTTCTGTATCTGGAATAGTAACAATAAACATTTTGTTAGGATTTGGATTAAATAAAAATTTTAATCTGTTGTCATTTGCTCTTTCAGGAAAAATTTGATTTTCGGGATTAAAAAATTCAGCATATTTGCCTTCCATCTCGTCTTTATGATTTGCATAATAAAATCCGTTGATTTCTCCATCTACAGTTTTTACCAATGCTCGCTCTGAAACATTTATTTCTCCGTTTTCTCGTTCTTTTTGGATTTCTTGTGCCGTTTTAATTAAAAGTTCATTTAATTCTTCTGTGTCTTGTGATGATAAAGTTATTCCTTCCTGTTCAGGAGATTGTTTTGTACCAGCTAATTTGGGTTCAAATCTTTTTAAATTTTCATCAAGAAGTTTGTTCATATATGACTCTCTTTTACGATTTTTTTTCAATTGATTTGTTAACTCTTCAATTTTTTGGTTAAGTTCTTTATTATAATCTTTAATTGAGTTTATATTTTTTTGTTCTTCAACTATTTTAATGAGTCTTTGTACATTTTTTTCTACAAAAGAATTATTATTTTTTTGCCTGTTGTTAATAAATTTCTTAATAATTTGTTCGCGAAATTCTTCATATTTTTCTTCTTGCATATATTTTGCTGCTGCGGCAAGTAGATTGTTGATTACTTTTTTGTTATCTTCAGCATTATTGTTTGTCAAAATTTCTAATTTATTTTTTGTGGTATCGGTTGTTTTGTTTTCATCCAAAAAATAGTCTACAATATTTTTATCCGATATAATTTTGTCATTGTTTTTTAATTGTAATGTATCAAAAATTTTTTCTTTGAGTTTTTCTTTCATGGTTTCATTAGAAAACAAATCTTCTATATCATTATCAAAACTACTCAGTTCTTTTAATGTTACTTTTCTGTTACCTGATTTGTTTTCTAGAATTATATCTGTATTATTATATTTTGCTGCTTCCATTTGTTCCTGATTAATAATAAAATTTGATGTTTGTGTACAAAGAGCATCTAATATTAATAAGTATTTATTTTTTTCTTCTGCAGGGCAATTTTTATACAGTTTGAGATAATTTTGTGCTATTTCTGATAATTCTGCAGAGTTGAATACAACGAATTTTGTACTTTTTGTCAATAAATTTATGACCTTTTCAATTTTTTCAGATTCTCCATTTGTTAATACTTCCAAACGATTTTGATTTTTTCCCGAAAATTTGTTTTCGCTGAAAAAGTATTCTTTTATGCTATTTTCATTTAATAATTCAACTCCTGTATTTTGATAACGGGAAGCATCAATTTCTTTATTAGCATTCAATATCAATTCATTTTGTTGTTCTTCTTTATTCTGAATGTTTATTAATATTTGTTGAGATATCGTATTTATAATTTTTTTATTATTTTTTTCAAAATCTTCTATTTTTTTTGAATCTGTTATATCATAGCAGTCGTTTGCTTTTGCAATTGCTTTTTGTTTGTTTAATAGGGCTTCATATAATTCTTTAGGATTTTTTAATTTAGCGAGGACTTCTTTTGAGGAAAATAATACCAAAAATATTTCAGGCTTCATGTTTTGGATATCTTCAACTGTTAATGTTGAGTTTTCTATTTTTTCTTTATAATATTCAGTTTCTTTTTTGTCGGCATAGAAATTTTCTGCAAAAAATACAGATGTTTGTTGAGTTTGTAAAAAATTTTTTGGTGGCGGATCAGATTTACCCATAGTTCTATCAGTTATTTTGAAGTTGTTTAATTTTTCATTTAAATAATTAACGGGTTCGTTTTCAAAAATACTGTTATTATCTGTATCATTATCTAAAATACCGGTATTATTTTCACCGAAAATACTGGATTCCGTATTAGTGTTTTTATCGATACGTTGTTTGTTGTTAAGCGGATTATCCAAATTTTGCAAATTTTTAAATTTATCATCAAAATTGAAATTGGGCATTTCCTTTTATTCCTTACAAACAATCCCACTATTTTATATATCGGCATTTTTTTGAAAAACTTTAGGATTTTTATTGTAATCTTTACAATTGTTTACAAAAATTTTTGTAATAAAATAAAAGAAAAGAAAAAACGGGAGAAAATTATGAAAACTAATATAACATTAATAAAAGGAGACGGTATCGGACCTGAAATATCAGATGCGGTTGTAAAAATACTTGATAAAGCCAACGCTGAAATAAATTGGGAAGTTGAAGAAGCAGGAGCGGATGTTCTTGAAAAAACAGGCGAAGTTTTACCGCAAAGAGTATTGGAATCTATTAAAAAGAACAAAATAGCCCTAAAAGCTCCGGTTACTACTCCCATTGGAAAAGGCTTCAAAAGTGTTAATGTTACTTTGAGAAAAACGCTTGATTTATATGCTTGTTTAAGACCTGCTTATAATATTCCAAATGTAAAAACCCGTTTTTCGAATGTTGATTTGATTATCGTGAGAGAAAATACCGAAGATTTATATGCGGGAATTGAAGAAAAAATTGATGATGATACGATGCATTCAATAAAAATCATTACAAGAAATTCTTCCGAAAGAATTGCCCGTTTTGCGTTTGAATATGCGAAGAAAAATAACAGAAAAAAAGTTTCTGCTGTTTCTAAGGCAAATATTTGTAAACTTACTGACGGTTTATTTTTGGAATGTTGCAGAAAAATTGCACAAGAATTTCCAGAAATAGAATATAATGAGGTTCTTGTCGATAATTTGTGTATGCAGCTTGTTCAAAACCCCGAAAAATACGATGTTTTGGTATTGCCCAATTTGTACGGAGATATTGTTTCGGATTTGGCGGCAGGATTAATCGGCGGATTAGGTGTTGCTCAAGGGGCTAATATCGGAAAAGATTATGCGGTTTTTGAAGCGGTACACGGAAGCGCACCCGATATAAAAGGCAAAAATATTGCTAATCCGACTGCTTTATTATTAAGTGCCGTTATGATGCTTAAATATATTAATAAAAACGAGGTTGCTCAAAAAATTGAAAATGCTCTGTTTGAAGTTCTAAAAGAGGGAAAAACTTTAACGCCTGATTTGGGCGGAAAATCCACCACTACCGAATTTACCGAAGCTATAATCAGTAAACTGTAGGTTAAAATGAATATCTTAAAGCAGACAAAAACTCAAACAGGAAAAAATATTGAATTTTTAGGGCTAAATAGTACTGCTGATAACCCGAAAAATATATTATTTATTGGAGTTACTCATGGAGAAGAACCGCAAGGGAAATTTCTTATAGAAAATTTTATTAGGGAAATTAAAGAAAAAAATCTTTCTTTTAAAAATAATCTGTTTTTTATTCCTTGTCTTAATCCTGACGGGTTTGAAAAAAAACAACGGGGAAATGCCAATAATGTCGATTTAAACAGAAATTTCAAAACAAAAAATTGGATAAAAACTACCTTTGATGACGGAACTACCTCGGGAGAAAAACCTTTTAGTGAAAAAGAAAGCCTTTTTTTGGGAGAAATTGTTGATAAATACAAATTTGATATTATTTTGAGTCTGCATGCACCGTTTGAGATAGTGAATTTTGATGGCAATGCAAAAGATATTGCAGAAAAAATCTCGGAAATAATTAATTATCCCGTTCAAGAGAGCATAGGCTATCCTACCCCGGGTTCATTCGGTACTTTTGCAGGAATTGAAAGAAATATTCCGACAATAACACTTGAATTATCAGATAAAGAAAGTATAGAAACACTCTACAAAAGCTGCAGAGAAATTTTTATGTATTTGGCTACAGCATAGTTGCTCTGAGTTCTTCTCCTGTTTTGCTGCTTAAATATGCGGGAGGTATATCAAATATAGTTTTGCAGCCGTATTGTCCCTCATTGTTTAATCTGTAAGCCGCTCTTGCATAAGCAACCAAAACACTTGAAGTAAACTCGGGATTAGAATCAAGTTTTAAACTGTATTCTATAATATGATTTGTACCATCAGAAGTTTTTCCGCTTCTTAATACAAAGCCGCCATGCGGAATACCGGAATGGTTTGTTTTTAATTCTTCTTCAGAAATAAAATGCACCGTCGTATCATAATCAGCAAAATAATTCGGCATGGTAACGATTTCTTTTTCAATAGCAGCTTTATCGGCACCATCTTCAGCTACAACAAAACATTCTCTGATATGTTTTTCTCTTGTGGTTAAATCAGGATTTTGACCGCTTCTTGCGGCATTTAATGCTTTTTCAACAGGAATGGTATATTGTTTTGCATCCTTAACACCTTTTATTCTTCTTATAGCATCAGAGTGTCCTTGGCTTATGCCTTTTCCCCAAAATGTATAATCTTTCCCGTCAGGAAGAACAACATTTCCAAATAATCTGTTCAGAGAAAACAACCCAGGATCCCAACCTATTGAAATAATCGCTGTTTTATTTGCAGCTTTTGCAGAATTATCAACATTTTTGAAATGTTCAGGAATTTTGGCATGAGTATCAAAACTGTCTATAACATTAAAAAGTTTTGCATACTTTGGAGTTTGAACAGGCAAATCCGTTGCTGAACCGCCGCAAAGTATAAGTACATCTATTTTATCTTGCCATTGTTCGATTTCATCAACCGATACAACTTTTGCATTTGATTTTGTTTTTAAATCTTTGGGATTTCTTCTTGTGAAAATTGCACTCAATTCAACATCATTATTTAATCTGACTGCATTTTCCACAC
>JAEEGL013828272.1_pt1 | contig 23235 bp, 22 predicted proteins | sample 9134231 | NCBI WGS metagenome assembly JAEEGL01 (sample SAMN16246548, study PRJNA631951) | gut metagenome | biome: gut microbiome; feature: rumen; material: fiber-attached | host: Bos | place: Iran: Karaj | collected 2018-10
GACAGCGGTCGAAGCATGTTTGCGGTGAGCGGTTCCGAAAGCGTCCATGACGTAGCAGTCAGCGTAGGATGCAAGCACTTTTGCAAAGTCTTTCTGACGAGCCTTCATCTCTTTCTTGGCAGCTTCGTAAGCAGGATCTTCTTTCTCGATACCTACCGGCTTGCCTTCCTCTTCCGGATAGAAACGCAGGTTCTCGAGCAGCAGTACCTCGCCCGGTTTGAGGGCAGCAGCCTGTGCCTGAGCCTTTGCGCAGTCCTCAGCGAACTGAACGGGACGACCGAGCGCAGCAGCTACGGCATCTACGATCTGGCTGAGGCTGTACTTAGCCTGTACTTTACCTTTCGGCTTGCCCATGTGGCTCATGATGATCAGTGCGCCGCCCTCATCGAGGATGTGCTTGAGGGTAGGTAACGCACCGCGGATACGGGTGTCGTCGGTGATGTGACCGTTCTCATCGAGGGGCACATTGAAATCGACACGTACAATCGCCTTCTTGCCGGCGAATTTGAAATCTTTGATAGTCATAGTGTTAATATTTTAGTTGTTAGTTGGTATACCAGTCAATGGAGTTCAGGCGTCCCCGATAGACGTCGCTATAGGAGATGTTCGCGTCCTGTCCGCCGAAGAGGTAGATGTAGTTGTCGCGTACAATCGCCGTCTGTTTCTGTCTTGCGCTGTACACTTCCGGCAACTGGTTCTTCGTCGAGTCGGCTTTCGTCCAGTTGAGTCCTTCGTCGTTGGAGATCAGTATCTCGCGGCCGAAATAGTTCATCTTCTCGTCCACACCGCCGAACATCAGCAACTGGTCGTTATACCAGATTACCGATATACCTGTCAGGCGCGTGAAGCTCGGTCGGTCGATGGAGAACTCCTCGATGCGGTATTCGCCCTTCGGCAGGGGATGCACCGAGTATTCGAGGTTCCAGCGCGTGTTAAGCGACTCGCCGTCCTCGGAGTAGCCGCCGATGATCATCGCGCGTTCGCGCAGACTGGCGCTCTGGAAGACCACCGTGCCGAAGTCGCTGATGGGGAACGGACCGTTCGGACGCATGCCGCTCAGCGCGAGTCCTTCGGGCTCAAGGTACGCCAGTTCGTAGCCGTTGTTATCGACCAGCGCCCATACCAGACTGTTCCAGTATAGCAGCATCGTCACCACCGGATAGGCAACCGTCTGTGCCGTCCACGTGAGGGCGTCCGTACTGGTGTAGACCGTATTGCCTTGACCGTAATACAGCGTAGTGCCATCACTGATGATCTGCCGTACATTCGTACCGGCCGGCAGACCGGTGGGAGAACCCCAGTCGAACCATTCGCTGCCGTCTTCAGACAGATACGTACGCAGCGCGAAACCGTTGGACTTGATGAGCACGAACGACTGTTCCAACTCCACTACTTTCTGCTCGCTATCGTCGATCTCATATATCTGCGGCGTGAGGATGGACCATGTATAGAGGTCGGGATCCGCCTGGTGCACACTCGCGCGTATCTCATAGGTCTTGAGCGTCGAGCGGTCCGCCGAGCGGATGTTGAGGTATATCGGTCCTTTTGAGAAGTCCAGCGTGTCGTATCCCGTCAGCACGCATAGCGTATCCGGCATCTTCAACCATGCAGCACTCGGCGTAGCGGCGAAGGTAAAGCGCGGCACGACGCTATCCAGACGAGTGCCGAAGAGCATCGAGTCTTTGTTCCATACCAGACCCGTGTCGAGGCGCTCTTCAATGGTGAAGACTCCGGTCGACAGACCCGGGTTGGAGTCGTTCGCCGCAAAGTAGAAAGCGCTCAGTTTGGCTACGGAAGAAGGCGTAGAAGACTCGCTTGCTCCCTCGCAACCGGTGAGGCTCACGAGAAAAATTGCTATTAATATATAGAAATACTTGCGCATATCATTTTTTTTTTGTACCTTTGCAGCCGCAAAGGTAAAATCACTAATAACCATGTTATTCGACTCTCAAATACATGACTTTAAGTCCTGGCTCCCCTGGGTGCGCATCCGCCGCGAGCAGGCAGCGCTTCGCGCGATTGTGGAGCAGCGTCGTCGTATGTTAACGCCCGAGGAGGTCGCTGCGGATTCTGCGCGTATCTGCGAGCAGATTGAGCAGATGTCTGCTTTCCGCGAGGCTCATACGGTGCTCATCTATTATCCTGTTCATAACGAGGTGGACCTTCGTCCGCTGCTCGCTAAGTATCAGGACCAAAAAACCTTCCTTTTCCCCGTGACCCATCGTTACTCGATGGAGGCGCGTCCCTATGACGGCGAGGATATGATGCGTAAGGGTCGTTTGGGCGTACCCGAACCTCAGACGCCGACCTGGAAAGGTCCCATCGACTTGATGCTTATCCCCGGTGTGGTGTTTGACCACCATCGTCATCGTATTGGTCGCGGCGGTGGGTATTACGATAAGTTCCTTCGTAAGCACCCGGGAGTGAAGAAGATCGGCGTATGCTATGCGTTCCAGTTAAAGAAACACGACATCCCGCACCTCTTCCGCGATCGCAACGTGCATCGCGTTGTTACTCCTCAGCAGACCATTGGATAGTCGGCTGGCTGTCACGTATCTGTTGGATCTTACGGTCGCTCTCGGCCGTAAGTTTTCTTTCGCCCTTGCGGTAGTAGTATATCACGCCGTATAACTGGCATTTCATCAACTTCGCGTAGGGCAGTTGATCCTTATAGAAATCCTCGATGAGGTTCCATATGTTCAGGATGATCGCGTCCGCCTGTGCGCGCAGCGGTTCCAAGTCGCCGTGTACGCGCTCGGAGTTCTGTACGTGGAATGTGTGCTGACGCTGGTGCTCGCAGAAGATGTCGTAGTGCACCTTCACCTTGTTGATCGCGGGGTTGTAGATCGGGAAACCACCGTTGGCCATACGTTTCTGTTCACCCTCGATGATCTTCTTTCCCCATTCGAGCAAGTACTCTTCGGTGGACAAATCGGGCACCACGTGTTGGTGCGGGTCCAAGCCGTACAGCAACTTCTGCTCTTTCTTGATCTCTCCGCGGATGACAGCGAGGTTGAGTACCTGGATGAAATGCGAGATGTACATACGTGCGTTCTGCACGATATGACGGTACTGCTTGTTCGCATTGACAGTCGAGGTATACGTGTCTTTCGACTGCATCACGACGTTCTCGAACGATACGAGGAATCGTTGTGCTTCACTCAGCACTTTGTACGGAATCACCTGCTCGGTGAAGTCCGCTGTCTGTGCGCGCTGGATAGCGTTCTGCAGCGCGTGGAGGCGTGCTTGGTCCGTGTTTGGTAATCGACGGTAAGGCATATCTTTAATTCTTTAATTCATTAACTCTTTAATTCTTTCACTCTTTAATTCTTGCGAGTAATAAGTTGTTCTGCAAGAACACGCAGTTTCTCGCAAGCTGCATTCTGCGGCAACTTATCGAGTTGCGCGAGTGCCAGCGCAGTATGTCGCTCCATCAGGACTTCTACGCGCTCGCGAACGCCGATGCGGTTATACAGCGCGGTGACAGCTGCTATCTTCTCCGTGTCGCGGTCAGTCACCGTGAGCCACTGCTCCAACTCGGCTTTCGTCTCCGCGTCGGCTTGCTCCAGCGCCGTAAGCAACAGGATGGTCTTTTTGTTGCAGCATATATCGCCGCCGATCGCTTTGCCGAAGGTCTTCGGATCGCCGTAGACGTCCAGGATATCATCTTGGATCTGGAACGCCAAACCGATATGCAGGCCGTATTGATAGAGCGCTTCCTGTTGCGCAGGATTGGCTCCGGCGATATATCCGCCTGTCCGCAGCGCGTTGGCGATGAGCACCGAGGTCTTCTTCTCAATCATCATCATGTAGTCCTCGATGCTTACTTGGCGCTGGTGCTCGAAGTCCACGTCGTACTGTTGGCCCTCGCAGATAGCCGTCGCCATCTCGTTGAACCATTTCAGCACTTGCGGTAACTTGTCTGCCGGCACTTGCGCCAACTGCTTATAGGCCTCTATCAACATCTGATCGCCGGAAAGGATGGCGGTGTTGTCGTTCCACTTCACATGCACGGTCGGTCGTCCGCGACGAACACTTGCGCGATCCATCACGTCGTCGTGCAGCAGCGTGAAGTTATGGAATATCTCCAGCGCCAGCGCCGCCGGAACGGTATGTTCTATCGCATCGCCGTTCAGCAACCCTTCGTTCACAATCGCCTCCGCCGCAATGAGCGCGAGGGTCGGACGCAAACGCTTTCCTCCGGAAGCTAAGGTGTACGCGATCGGCTCATACAAACCCTTCGGCTCCTTGCTCCAATCCAGATTCTCTATTTCCTTAATGATATCAACCATTGTGCACTTTTCTCGTATCTTTACGAGAACTTATTCTCTATAATATCGGTCAGCACGTCTCTCATCTCCAGCCCCGCGGCCCGTACCTGCTGCGGAATAAAACTCGTCGGCGTCATTCCTGGCGTCGTATTCACCTCCAGCAGCATCAACTTCACATCCTCTAATCCTCTAATCCTCTCATCCTCTAATCCCTTTATGATCCAATCCACGCGGATGATACCTTGCGCGCCGATGATGTCGTACAGACGCAGCGTCTCGGCTTGGATCTTATCGCGGATAGCGTCGGGGATACGCGCCGGTGTGATCTCGTCTACCTCGCCTTTGTACTTCGCGTTATAGTCGAAGAACTCATTGTGCGTGACGACCTCCGTGATGGGGAAAGCGACGGCTTTGTCTTTTGTCTTATATACGCCGCAGGTCACTTCCGTGCCTTGCATGAACGATTCGCATATCACCTCGTCGCCCTCTTGGAACGCACGCTCAATAGCCGGATAGACTTCCTCAACGGTCTTCACCTTGGTACAACCGAAACTCGAACCACCGATGTTCGACTTGATGAAGCACGGCAGACCTAATGTCTCCGCGATCTTCGGCGCGTTCGGCCATTTCTGACCTGCGCGCAGCATCATGCTATTCGCGATATGGAATCCGAAATACGACAGATAGTGGTTGCAGGCGTATTTGTTAAACGTCAGCGCAGCTGCCAACACGCCGCAGCAGGAGTAGGGCATACCGATCATATCGAGGTATCCCTGCAGAATGCCGTTCTCGCCCGGCGTACCATGTATCGTGATGTACGCGAAATCGAAGGTGTGCTTCACGCCCCCGCGCGTAAAAGAAAAATCGTTCTTATCAATCGGTTCACCGGCCTCGGTGTGCCAATTCTTGCCGTCAAACACTACGATCGTGCAATCGTAGCGCTCTTTGTCCATAAAGGAATAGATACCAGCTGCCGAACGAAGCGACACCTCATGCTCGCTACTGTCTCCGCCGGCAATAATAGCTATGTTTCTTCTCATTTTCCGCCTAAAATACAAATTCGGGCACAAAAGTAATAAAAATTTTTGATATATGCAAGCGTTTTATGTATTTACATAAAAAAAAAGAGCCGCAAGGGCTCTCTTTCTGTTTATCGCAACTCAATTCTGCGGGAAACAGTCTCTCCGTCAACCTTCGCATAGAGGCGGTACGTGCCGCGATCTAATTCGAATTCTACGAAGTTTCCACGCTCTTTCTGGAGAAGTTTGCCTTGCATCGTGTAGATGCGTGCTTCTTCCATCTTTGTAGATGTCACTACCAGCGTGTTCTCGCGGAAGCGAACAGTGAAATTATCATTGTTTTTTGCGGCGTCCGCGAAGTTAACTCCAGCCAAAAGGCTGACAACGGTCAATACAATTAAACTAACCTTCATTCCAATTCTTTTCATAGTTAGTTCCTTTCTTTTTAGACTAATACCTGTTTTTCGTTCACACCAATGCGTGGGCGTCCCGCGACACTTCGCGTACCTTGAGAGCAGGTGTCATCGAAAAACGTTGCAAAAGTACAGCCTTCCGTGGACATGTGCAAATATATTCGCCAAAAACTGACAAATTTCTACAAAATGTGCAATCGAGTTGACAATTTGTATTTTTATCGACTTGCGCGAATATACAGCGGAATAGAGATCGCTAAGAAGACGAGGTTAGGTAGCCAAGCCGCCATGAGCGGCGACATGACGTTATTCACTGAGAATGTGGTACTTACGGTGGAGAAAAGGATATAGCAAGCCGTCAGAACAATACCCAAACCGAGGTTTTTACCCATACCGCCGCGCTGGCGCCGGCTGGACATCGTCACGCCGAGCAGCGTCATGATAAACGCACCTAAAGGCATCGCCCAGCGCTTGTGGTACTCGACCTCGAAGGGTTTGACGTTCCCGCTACCGCGTTGCAGTTGGCGCTTGATATAGTGCCGCAACTCAGGCGTGGTCATCTGCTGCGCCTGTTGTGCGGTGATAAACAGCTCGTCGGGAATGATCGGCAGCGTGATATCCTTGCGCCCGCCCCGCTCCAGACTCTCGCGCAGCCCCACAAACGTACGCTGCGTATAATGGTCGAGGTGCCAGTATTCCAAAGAATCGTAATAGATACGGTCGGCCGTGAGGCGCGAAACCAAAGTCTTCCCTTCGAAATACTCGATGGAGCAACGGTAGCCGATCTCCGAGCGGCGCTGGAAAGACTCGATATAGAGAATCGTTCCCGGTTCCACTTCTAACTGGATATTCCGGGCGTTCTCCGTCGTGAAATGCTCCACGTATTTGTCGGTGAAATTGAGCATTCGCTCGGCGCTGCGCGGGATCACCCATCCGCCGAGCAGCACGCCTAAGGCAAACAGAATAGTGGCCGAGATAGCGTAGGGCACCATCATCCGGTGGTAACTCACGCCCGCGGCTTGGATAGCGATGATCTCCGAATTTCCCGCCATCTTACTGGTGAAGAAGATGACGGAGATGAAGATGAACAGCGAACTGAACATGTTCATGTAATACGGGATAAACGGCAGGTAATAATCGAAGATGATCTCCTTCAGCGGCACTTGGTGCTCAAAGAAATCGTCCATCTTCTCCGTCATGTCAAACACGATAGCGATCGACAAAATCAGCACGATCGAGAAAAAGAACGTACCCAAAAACTTCCGAATAATATACCAATCTAACCGCTTCAATGATTCTGGGACTTGCTAGGAAAATTATTTTTCTTTTTTTTAAATTATAGTCTTGTCATAAGTTGCGGCAGAACGGAGGCTTTCCATTCGCTAAAATCGCCGGCAAGTATATGCTCCCTTGCCTGCGTCACAAGATCGAGATAGAACGCGAGGTTATGAATCGACAGCACTTCCAGCCCCAACATCTCCTGCGCGTGTATCAAATGACGAACGTACGCGCGGGTGTACGCATGATCTACGTAACTCGTGCCCGCGGGATCGAGTTCCGTGAAGTCGTCCTCCCATTTCTTGTTCCGCAGGTTCATCACGCCGTTCCAAGTAAATATCATGCCGTTTCTTCCATTTCGCGTCGGCATCACGCAGTCGAACATATCGATGCCGCGCGCGATCGCCTCGAGGATATTCCACGGTGTCCCGACGCCCATTAGATAACGGGGCTTGTCGGTCGGCAGGATGTCGTTGCACACCTCTATCATCTCGTACATTACCTCCGTCGGCTCACCTACGGCCAGTCCGCCTATCGCATAGCCGTCGCGGTCCAAATCCTTCAAGCGCTTGCACGCGTCTTGCCGCAAGTCGGTATAGGTACAACCCTGCACGATCGGGAACAGGTGTTGCTTATAGCCGTATAAGTCGTCTGTGCCGTCAAAGCGCGCGATGCAGCGGTCGAGCCAGCGGTGCGTGCGGTCCATCGAGTCTTTCGCGTATTTCTTATCCGCCGTGCCGGGACAGCACTCGTCGAACGCCATCATGATGTCAGCGCCTATCTCGCGCTCTATGTCCATTACGGATTCCGGGGTGAAGAGCAATTTCCGCCCGTCGATATGACTCGAGAAGCGTACTCCCTCTTCGGTCATCTTACGGATATCCGTCAGACTGAACACCTGAAAACCGCCCGAATCCGTGAGGATAGGCCGCGTCCAACCTTCGAACCGATGCAGTCCGCCGGCTTGACGTAGGATCTCCGTTCCCGGCCGTAAGAACAAGTGATAGGTGTTGCCGAGTATGATCTGCGCCTTGATATCGTCCTCCAACTCCTTGCGCTGCACACCTTTCACCGTCCCGGCTGTCCCAACGGGCATAAATATCGGCGTGAGGATATCTCCGTGGTCGGTATGTATCACTCCCGCCCTCGGCCCAACACCCTTCGCCTCGCTATGTAATTCAAAAAATTTCATTCTACTGTCATTCTCCTGTCGTTATACCGTTATACCGATATCCCGTTATACCGGAATTTTATTATTTTCCGGAAAAATAATACTGGGTTTGAAAATACGTGCTTCTTCCGGCGTCATCATCGCGTACGCCATGATGATCACCGTGTCACCCACGTGCACCAAGTGCGCCGCCGCGCCGTTGATGCATATGCACCCCGACCCGCGTTTGCCGGCGATGACGTAGGTCTCAAGCCGCGCGCCGTTGCTGTTATCCACTACCTGTACTCGTTCGCCGGCAACGATGTTCGCCGCTTCCATGAGTGCCTCGTCGATGGTGATGGACCCGATATACTCGAGGTTCGCCTCTGTCACCGTCACGCGGTGAATCTTTGATTTCAGTATATTCAAAAGCATAGAGCTGATTTTTATGCTAAATATGTTGTTTAACTTTTGCGGCTGCAAAAGTACTACTTTTTCTCGAAATACACAAATAAATCACGTGTATTTTAACAAAATTATTGTATTTATAATAATTATGCTTTCAATTATTATACTTATAATTATTCGATTTCAATAATTCATTTTGAATAATTATAGGTATTTTCTATATATTTTTCTTTTCATATAAAAAAACTATAGCCCGCATCGCTGCAGGCTATAATCTATGGTTATTTATTGCGTGTTATACGAATAATAATTCGTGAAGCGCTTCGTACACAACTACTACTTGTTCGCCGGAAGGCAAAGTCTCGATTTTGTATCCGAAATGGAAGCCCTCAACATAGTAGTCTTTGTATCCTTTTCGTATCCAAGGAATATGCCGTACGGGTGTGTCGTCTGTTAAAGCATACTTGCCCAAGTCCTTTAAGGCGCGGATGAGACGTTGCTCTTTCTTTAATACCGTAACTTCGTCTAACGCAGGATGCTTCTTGAGACTGAATTTATAAAACTCAGTTATATCAAGGAATACTCCATCATCTATGCGCACATCCAGTTTTTTCATGCATGAAAATGGTTATGGATGATCTCCTTCAACGTCGCATCCAGATCATCTACTGTATGCATACTATTCCATTTCTCCTCAGAGATAGTACCAAAGCACCCCTGACTAATCGGTTGTTTTAACGCGGCTTCCATAATTATCTGTTTTTAGTTGCCATTTAACTTTTGCGCTGCAAAAGTACAACTTTTTTCTGACATATGCAAGAGTGCAATTATTATTTTTGATATTTTTCTCCTTTGGAGAGCTATTACCGACGTTGGCGGTGAAGGATCGTCCTGGCGGACTACATTAAGTTTACTTATACGTAGGCTGGCGGGGCGAGGCTTCATGGACGCTGCCAAGCGCTATAGCTCTCGGAAGGTATTTTCTATATATTTTTCTTTTCTTAATAAAAAACTATAGCCCGCATCGCTGCAGGCTATAATTCACACATCTCGGCTGTTATCACGCCTCCCGTCTCCGACGGAAAGCAACCACCCCGCCAAAAGCGAGTGCGAATGCGGCAAGAATCCACGGCTCGCCAACAGGCGATTGAGTGGACTGGCCGGTATCAGCTCCGTAGTCAAAGAGATCGCCGTAATCGCTTTTAGCCCTACGCGGACCGTTTGCAGGCGAGTACGTGTCGGTGGTAGTTGTTGCCATCTCAGAAGCCGTTGTAGCACCTATTTCGGTCATTTGCGGCGAATAGGTACTACCCGAAGTCTGCATTACTGAGGTCGATTGCCACTCTTGTGCATTCTGGGCGGTTGCGGGAGCGCTCAATAAGAGCGCACCCATAACCATTAACCCATAACCTATAACCTTTATGTTCATAACCTTTTTCATAATATTTTTATAATCGTTCTCTAATTCATTAACTCCTTTACTCGTTACTTAACTCGCTTTCCTTGTGCATCGAATACCTTGCCATCTTTAACGATATACAATATACCATCAATCATGACTTTTCGTACACCATTCTCACCATTTTCACCATTGAGCAATTCAATGTCCGTTGGCGTCTGTTTAACCGGTGAGATCTCCAGTGCGAACCGCTTATCGTACGTACCCGCCTCTAAGCTAATTGTATAATCCATCAGGCCAAGGTTCGTACGCTCGCCTGTCTCGTTATCTACGAGAACGACGCTTACTCCGTTTGTACCTTCCGGCATCGAGAACGTGTACTCACCAACCTCAGTAATCTTCACTCCAACAGGTACAACCTTAGTTGCATTCACTTCTATCGGCATCACATTTCCGGCAACTTGTACGCCTTCTACGAATGAGTAGATGTTGGCACCGGAATTGAACTCTTTACTTATATCTTGACCAAAGTCGAAGTTCTCAGTTGCATTCTCATCGTTCGTCATACGTACGTAGGTGTGATCCATCTGTTCTCCATTACGCAGCAAGTTTAGTTTCCACTCATAGAAGCCAGCTTCACGACCTTCTACTCTGCGACGCACAATACTACTTGGCGTATTCGTTACATCGGTCCAAACAAGGACATCATCCGGGTACTGAACCAAGTAGGAATGCATAGCCTTGAATGTAACACTACTGCTCGAGGTAATATTAAGCGAGTTGTTTATACTATTCCATGTATATACATACGGAAGTTTGGTGTTCCAATCAGCCGGTACTGAAGTGGGAAGACCGGTACGTGTACTCTGAGCATAACTCGGTGCGCCGATACAATGCCAATAACTATCCTTAATGTCTCGGCTATCGCGAGTAATCTTACACTTGTAACCGACGGTGTCCATCTCTACATTAACGCTTGATACCTTCGATAGATTACCAATCTCATGGGCGGATGGGAAGTAAAGATGTACTGACGATATTTTCCCTCCTTCCCATACAGAGGAATACTCGCCCATGTTGCTCAACGCTAAAGCTAAGATATATCCCTCATTTGCTTTCAGTACGAATTCATCTTTTATTTCCTCGGTTACGAACTTCCAGTTGGGTTCGGATTCAGCCCAATAACCCTTTTCTGCACGACCTTTACCATCGTATAATTCAATGATCCAATGTTCTCCATACTTTCCGAAACCGAAGACATCACTCAAGTTTACATCAAACGGGAACGAAATCCAGTACAAGTTACGCTCAAAGCGAGGTAACGAATAATCATTGATGTAACTCTTTCGGAACTCCATTACACCATAGGCTGTTTTTACGTCTTCCAATTTACCTGCTCCTGAGAATGTAATAGAAGTAGCACCTTCTTGCTCTCTACGCAGCAACATAATATCCGCATCAATGTCCAATTCTCCGGTGACATCACTACTAGGTATCCATGCCGTCATCATACGGTTCGTCTTAAAGTCATACGTAATACGCATATGTTGCGGATCGCTTGTTCCGTCCATCAACTGTTCGGCATCTGCTCCTTCTCCCGTTGTAGCATATGCTGTTCCGGAAGTTCCTTTAAAATACTGCGTAGCACCATTAAAGTATCCCGTCACTTTAATAGGCGCTCCCGGACGGGCATATACATCGGCTTGATATACCCAGTTGCCATTATCCTTGAACTTCAAGGTGTCAACAGCAGCACCGTCCAATGATATGTTAGTACCTCCTAAGAGAGTATAGACAGAAGTACTTGTCCAACTCTTGTAGAGGTGCGCATTCGTTCCATCCTCACCTGTCTTATACTTAGTACGCAATAACATATACATATTGTCAGACGGACCGTAGGTGTACGCACGCTTGATAGTATTCGTCTCTTGATTGTACATGAAGCGTACGTTAGTAGCTGTTACAGTTACGTTTGTTCCGCTGGTTATTACATCATCGCTATCCAACGTGTCGGTGATGGCATAACTATAATCGTTGGCAACGCAGAATTTGACGATGGATGTACCCGAAATCCATTTTACGTAGTAGTGACTATACGGATCTGTTTTCAACGTAGTGGAGTAGTCCGAATACGTCATTGTGTGATCACTCTTTGAATCCCAATAGTTCCAATGATCGCTATTCACACAGTCTGTACGAATATAGAACGAACCTGTATATTTCTCCACCTTAGTGATTTTAGCCACCTTATTCTCATCTTGTGTGATAGTGAAGTTATAGGTGCCTGGACCTCCTTCGCTCAATATGGTTGCAAAATCTACACCATCTGCGTATGTCGGAGCAGAACACGAAGCTAAAGCCTTCCATGTGACAGCTGTTTTTGAAACGTTAGTACACGGTTGTATTTTCAAAGAACCACTTTCACCGGCTGCCACAAACATACTAACGATGTCTTCACTATTAGCGAGTTTCTTGACAACATTACCCGGGTGAGGCTTTGATCCTCCGGTATATACCAGACGGAAGTCACCAACTTCCACAGGATACGTTGCGCTTAATGTTACATTGCTGGTCAGGCTACCTCTTGCATCTCCTGAAGCACCAAATGTAAGTGTGAACTCGTACATTCCAACGACGTTGGTAGTGAACATAATGTTACGATCCCCTGCTTCCGTTTTGTTGATGGCTAACGATGGTGAAGGATTAGTAATGGTACCACCGACTTTACCCCAACCGGTGGTATTACCTTCATAGGCTCTAATATAGTAGTCGTAATTAGCTTCATCAAAGTAACGTTTTGCTTTGAAAACAAGACTACCCATCTTATCAGCCACAAACGGGCACCATGCCGAAGAGGTGCTCCAATCCCAACTTCCACGCAATGTCCAGCCCCAATTAACCAAAGTCGGTGCAAAGAAATAACGGGTGTAGTATTTCGCTTTTCCTCCATTTTTGGTCTCGTACGTTCCCGCCTCTGGTACAACCATATGATTAGTAGCATCATAATTGTGGTTTACACGTACAGCTTCAACATTCCCTCCGTTTGAACCAAAGAACTGATCTTCCGAGGTTTTGTTAGCAAAAACAAATGATGTACTGGCTGCTGGGAGATTTTCCGGTTTGCAATAGTAAACATCTGTAGTTCCATCAACCAAACTCATTTCAATATTTTTTGCGATACAATCTTTTTCATATGCATACGATGTTGCACCTGTTCCGTATGTGTTGTCCCAATAATTTTGTGTGTTATACTCATACAAATACACATTCTCCCAACCCAACGTATTTTTGAAATATATGTAGCCGCTTTGGCTGTAGTTTGCCGTTGCAGTACCGGTACCTGTAGCGCGAACTTCTACGGTTTTGTCAGTTGCTACATAGCCTGTTTTTAGATAGACGCTTCCGGTAAAAGTCCAGTTCACAAACTCTATACCTGGAATATCAGGAGCGGTAAGGGTGGCAGGATTGTTCCATGTGGCATTTGCCGTAGTGGAAGGACGCAGATCTACACCTTCGCTCTTATAGGAAACCGTCACAGTGTTCATTGACTCCACCTCGAACTTATATGTAGAACATGCACATGACGGATTCGTGGTATTACCATCAAAAGTGAAGGAATGACCAGGATCGTCCCATGAAGCGCTGGAACCGGGGAAGAGTTTAATTCCCAATGAGTATTCACCCGGGCTGGCAGGAACCGCAAAACTAACAGTATGAGCGGCATCGTCTTTATCCCACTCCTCCGGCTGAACGACAAGTGCTACACCGGCAGCAGTCGTCAATTTGTAGCATAATACATATGTTCCTTCAGGCTCACCCATAACGGAACTAAACGTAACTGTTGCTGTCACGTCACCTTCCGGAACCACGTTAGCAGGAGAGAAACTTAAATTATGAAGTTCCGGAGCATCATAGTATGCGTATAGAGTCACATTTGCCGCTTTCTTCCAGTAATAATGACCTCCATCCTCGTCAACATAATTGGTCAACTCTCTCCATGTGTATGTAACAGGATCTGCATTATAATCATATTTCCAAACATACTGCGACTTCCATTCGTTGCTTGTAGACCAGCACTCAAAATGGTAAGCATTCTTGATAGCGTGCGGCAAAGTCAACTCATCCAATACTTGGTCATAGGTTACATTGAGCGTCACTACACCTGCGCTACTCGTTGCACTACCCAAACTTCCCCAACTATCACCTCCATTGATATTGAAGGTAATGGTGTAGGTAATTGGCTCATAGATGGCATAATATGTTTTTGCACTTGTTACAGTTTCCGTAAAGGACTTGTTTGAGTTATATGCCGCACCGGTACCCGTATCGTTCGTGTACCATCCTTTAAATCTGTAACCGGTTGCTTCATCCGGAGCAGTAAAAGTAACACTGCTATTATAATCTACTTTTCCATCAGCATAACTTGCCGCCGAAATACTCGGCGTGCCGGCTGTTCCTGCACCATTACCTAAAGACACTTTAGTTGCAGTAACGGCAAGGCGTCTAATAAAAGATGCTGTAGCTGATTTAGTTCCCACCCACGAAGTAGGAGTGAGTTTCAAGGTGCAATCATCTCCATTACTCCAGTTTCCATCATTGGGAACTAAAGTAATCGAACCATCAGCTATAAACGGAGCACTCCCATCATTATTCTGAACGCTCCAGTTACAACCCGTACTTGCTTTATATTTTCCCGTATTAGAATAGGTGCCATCACCATTAGAAGACAATGTCATCCAACCCCAATTAGGCCAATCATAAAACTGAGTCTTGACATACATGTTGTCCGGACGATTGATGGTGATGGATTTTGTCTTTTGAACCGTTGCTAATCCAGAAAGCAGACTGTGAGCGTCACTCATCGTTACCGTAATTGTAGTACTTGGAGAATTAAAATAGAACGGAGCGGTAAATGTATTGCCATCAAAACTACCACCAAGCGAAGAACTATACGCATAACTATAACTTCCTGAACCTCCGGCCGCACCTGTAGGGCTCATTGTAATGCTTTGACCAGATTTAACAGAACTGCTTGATGCACCTAAAGATGTAAGGCTTAACGCATCTACTGCTGATTGTTTTATCTTTAATCTTGGATTACCACCATATTCACCATAAAACTCACATTCCAATTTTATATATCCAGATGCAGGAGAAGAAGAATAAGCAACAAGTTGATCATCAGAAGCGCCAGTACTCATTGATGAGTTATACCATGTGTCATTATTCAACCAATAACCACCAAATGCATATGAGCCGCCCCAATTCTTATCACCAGCATTATTTCTACCTAAATATATTCGCATTGCCCTATTAGAAGAGGAATACGGAAGATAAAACGTTCCTGTGTAGTGGTTCTCTGTACCAGAACTAGGATTCGGAGTAAACCACCACGCGGTATTGCCACCATCTGCCCAACTATTAAAGGAGCCGGTAATGGAAACATAGTTGATGTTATCAATTCCACTAGCCCACATTTGGTTAATACTCATTATCAATACTCCGATGAGTACCAATAATCTAAAATTGAATAATTTTTTCATAATATTTTTATATTTTTTAGTTTTTAATTTGCGATTTTTAAAATCACGGGATATATACTTTGTATATATTAGGTGTGGTAGGATACGTGTTGCCCCCGACATGCCCCCGAGATAACCCCGTTTACAATAGCACAAACACACACGGAACTATACACTAGTCCATGCGTGTTTAATGCTATTTCCTAAGTCTTTTCATAATACTTTTATATCTTTATATTTGTCATCCCCTCATACACACGTATATACACGTCGTACATATGTGCGCACAACAGATTTGGGCGCAAAGGTACAAAAAAAAATGCACACCTGCAAATTTATTTGCATTTTTTGTGCATTTTGCTCGATTTCCGATATGTTTCGAGCGTTTTTATTCTGTCTTATGAAAAATTAACTTATCCCGCCCACGTTTGTGGACTGCTTGCTATTAGCACTAACGCTAATACTAATAACTTTTTTCAAAAATTTTAAGTTTTTCATAATATTTTTATATTTTATTTGTTAATTGTTTGCTTTTCTTTTGCGCTCCGCGCTCGAACAATTATTAGTCTATGTTGACAATACAATATTTGTATTTAGAATTCATTGACTCATTCCACGAAATAGCATGAGATCTCAATAATCTAAATTTTTCTTCTTTGCCGTTATAATTTATTGTTTGCAACCCTGATGGTATTGAAGTAAATTTCTCCCAATGGGATGCTTTATTGGTTGCAAATACAATGACACATAAAATCTTATTATTCCTCTCTTTTAAGCATTGTAATTTGTATGCATCTCTCAATATTTCATCTTCGCTTAACGAGTTTGTTGATTTTGTAATATCTCCTTCTTTGTACTCTTCATCATATTTTACTTCTACGAAACAATAAAAATCTTCTTTATTAATACCCAAATCTATTTCCCATGTAGCTTCATTTATCGTAGGCGCTATTGGTAACTTAGCAACATCAATAGGACATCCTTTTCTTACTTTGTAGTTCTTCTTTAATCCATCCTTCAAATAGTCTTGAAGCAAAAACTCTGGCTTGGTTTCTTTCTTGTCAGCCTCCTTATGATAGCCATAAGGACACTTGCACAACAAGCATTTTATTTGTTTAAGTAGTTCTTGTTCCATAGCAACTTGACTTAAGCTTTTCATGATGTAATATATTTGGTTTGTTAATTATTTTCATTCTCTTTGGGAGTATAGGGCAACCCGATGCCCTATACCCGGTTAATCATATTTTTACAGAACCGTTTTTCTCCGGTTTAACATCGTTTACTAACGTAAAACATCATTTTTACCTATTTGCCATACTCTGTTCCCTTTCTTAATAGGATATTTTTTACTTTGTTTACACCCTCTACTCATATCCGTCTTTGACTTCTTCCTGTATTTCCGAAGCATATCTTGTAGAGTTAACTTATGATACTTTCTTGCCACACTGCCATTCGGGGGTTGTCGTCGTATCTCTACTTTTATTATTGGGTCAATTGGAGGTCGTACGCCTGGTGTCCCATCTGGAACGGACTCGTATATTGCATTATACTTCTTCATATTTATAATATTTTATGTAAGATTACTCTTATATTGGTTCGGGTGCATTCGTCCCGATATTCTTCGCCATCTGCTGCATCATATCCGCTTCCATCATATTCAATTTGCCTGTTAGATGGTTAAGCTGTTTGGATAATTGCTTTCCTTCTTCTAGTGTGTATTGTGTATTATTGTCTTTATGGGTGTTATAAGAACGAGCCATTTCTTCCTCCATATTTTTCAATGATTCCAACATATCGGCAGCGTCTGTTTTTTCAGTTTCCCCCAATATCTCTATTGTATTCAGTTTTTCAAAATAGTACCTTGCCCTATACACGATAATGTAAGCTGTATAGACCGTGGGCAAAGCAGGAGCACTCGTACGGAGTTCTTTTTCCACTTCTGTCAGTTTCTGCTCAATATAGCATATCTTCGTCAGTATTGTCTCTTCAATATGCGTTTTCTCAAATTGTTCCTGGCGTTTGGTTTCGCCGTAGTAAATAGCAGCTGTCAAGCCAATGAAAGCAATGATATTAGCGATTGCTATAATGGGAGATAGGAAATTATACCAAGTATCCCATGATGTATTATTTGTCACTCCATGCAACGCATTACAATAGTACAATAATGCCCCGCCAATAGAGAATGCACATATTACTATGCATAGTTTAATAGCGCATTTTGCTTTGTCGTATCGTTTGTTTTGTGTCATTCCTTTTACTTTTCTTTGGCTTCCCAAACCATGTTATATATTTTCCGTTGTATAGTAAGCATCAAGACAACACATACGTAGCATGCCACTATGATACAACATACATGTTGCTTTGTTTCAAAGGCAAACACAACAAGAGCTACAATCCATGTTTGCAGAAATGCTACGTGGCTTTCTAGTATCTCTATACGCTTGTTATAGTATTCCTGTTTGGCTGCAATATCATATTTGTCGTAATAAGTGGATAGTTCCTGCCTGTCCTGCATATAGAAAATACGCATCAACGGACCACAAATAAACTTCAACGGATCAAAGAAGATAATATCTAACCATCGGCATTGAGTAGGATCTCCACCGATGTTCAGTGCTTCTTCCCGTTCTTGCTTAATGATTTCCGTATTATTTCGGAACCACCAACTGCTCCAGAACGCTCCGACACTCTTCAATAGTAGCCCCACCATCAGCAAGACACCAAATTGAGCGATATAGTATTCCCATGAATCTATCTGCTCCATAGGAGACCAGCTATACTTATAGCACACCAACGCGCTCGGCACCACTAGTGTCACTACATCGTAAAATGTCATCTTTCCTATAATTGCTTTTTCTGCCATTTCTTGTTTTTCTATTTATGTATAGCACCAACTCTCAATCAAGTTCGCTATCTCTTCTGCCCAATTTTCATTAAAGTGCTCGCGAATTCCTTTGGGCGTTACGCGCGGGTTTGTCTTATCCTCAAAAAGCCGTGCGTTGGATGTCCAGTAAATGCGATAATCATTAGCCTTGGCATAATCCTTAATGATTTTTACCGTTGGTCCGGCATGATGGCAAGCCGCTACAATAATTGGACATTTCTCTTTTTCAATCAATTCTTTTAACCATCTCTCTTGGTATGAATCCGGATCTCCGGGACTTGAGATACCAACCGGAATCTTGTTGATAATGAATCTTGCGCACAAATCTCCGTGGTGTTCTTCCGGCTTGTAATAAAATGGCTCTTCGCTTTCGTCCAATGGTTTTAGCAACTCATACAGCTTCTTAATGGACTCGGTTTTCCCCAAGTTCGGATCTCCATAATTCGCTATGATTGTTTTCACTGTCATGTACTGATAGGTTTTGGCCCTTTATTAATAGATGTATTCATTAACTTAATTGTCCTATTAAGCGAAGGATTATTAGCACGTATGCCCATATGGAAAGGCAGATCTTAGACGCCCAGAAGAGCCAAGTGGGAATACTCCACCATTCCTTCTCGTTGACAATTATTTTCTCTTCATCCAGACCATTCTCATTCCCCGATTTTGCCAACTCTTCCTTTTTAAACGAAGCATACCTACAATACCAAATCAGCACGTGCAATAAAGATTGACACATGTCTAAGGTGAATGACGCTGCTAATAAAATTAAAGCTTTTAATAATTGTGGTGGTATGCCCGTTATTGATACATCCGTGCCGCCTTTGAGTATCCAAACGATAGCAATTCCACTAAATATCAACTGGCGGTTAAGTGTATTAGCAGAACCGGTACCATTCTCAAAAGCCTCTCTTATTTCTTTTAATTGCATATGTTCAAAATTTTAAAGTCGCTTACTTGGGTTTCTTGGTGACAGGACTTGGCTTAGGACCTATACTAAAAGTTCTGTCTGGTGTTTTTGTTATACTATTCGTTTGTCTCATTGGACCTCGTTTGGGTTGTGGACCAACACTACATTTGACTTGCTTGGCCATAATGTTTCGATTTTAGTTAATTATTTCTTGGTTGTGTGGTTAAGCGATAGCGGATATTTTGCGGCGATACGCTTAAAGTGTTGTTCCACACTGGTTTTGTTTAGGGATTCTAATTCCTCATGTGCCATTTGTAGTAAGATGGTAAAACGCTCTGTTCTTTCAACTCCTCGTTTGATCATTTCTGCGTTCAACACTTCCATATTAGATAGCACTATCAGTTGGTTGATAGTAGCTACGTCCCTAATGTTTAATCCTTTTTCTGCCAATTCGGGGTTTTGTTCTTCCCAATCTTTAGCTCTGCAACCAAATAATGCCAGATTTAGCATATCTGCCTCAGACGCATATACCAAATATTCCTTCTTTTTTTCTATAGATAATTGTGGTAAGATATTGTCCTTTATCGCATCCGTGTGTATCTGATAATTGGTTTTTGATAATATGCGTGTAATGTCCCATTGGAGAAGTAATGGATTATTTTCGGCGTCGACTAATCGCTGAAATTCTTTTACAACAAGTAAATTGAATTCTGGTGAAAGCCACATGCCGAAGTGGTATGCGATATCTTTGTGTGCATATGTCCCTCCGTAACGACCTGCCTTAGCAAATAAACCGATAGCATTAGTGCGCTCAATGAATTTGTTGACCGACATATAGAAACGGTTGCTACCTGCTTCCATTCTAATTCCCCCGAATTCGGGGGTTTTAAAATCAGGATTGTTTAACTGCTCCCATACGCCCAAAAAATCAATGGTGCTTTTGTTCGTAAGCCATTTTTCTATTAAACGCGGACCATCCTCAAAATTCTTGGTCATATCTGTCAAGCAGATATAATCATTCCGGTCTTTATTCAGTAGCACATTGATTTGTGCGCCTTGAACCTTTATGACGCGATTAGTTGCCATTATGATTGTTAATAGTATTTAATATATTTTATGCTTAGTTTCAAATCTCCATAATTCGCTATGATTGTTTATCCTGCCATCTCTCTTCTCTTTTTATCTTAGTTTTTGCTTCCTCCGTGCTTCCAACCGTTAGTTATTCGTTCGTTATTCCTTGGATATTGGTTCGTTGTTCCCCTTCCGTCTACCTAAGCTCCTTTATCTGTCAATTACCTTTCATTCTCCTGCTATTTACCTTCCATTTACCTGCTAATCCTAGACTTTAGTCCTTATATTGTCCTAATCTCATCCTAATAACTACATCTCATCTCTTTTAAATTTTCGCTGTGTCGCTATGTCGCTGTGTCGCTCTTTTTGAATTTTTGTCGTGAAACTTTGATACTTTGATACTTTCAAAAATTTGCTCTGTCCATATTGACCATTTTGTCCATTTTGTCTTTTTACTTGTTCCCTTTTTTATTTCAGCTTGTTCCTTTTTTTTGCTCCTTCTCTGCTCGGGGTTGTTACGGGGGCATTACCTGGTTAATACGTGTTGTCAATCTTTAGTCTCCTAGTTTCAATACCCTCTTACGTTCCTCCTCGTGGCAGCCATTTTCTCTTTCAATCCGCCTTCGTTTATCTTCACCATGATTACTGTTGGTTTTAGTTGTTGTTGTGTTTTTTCTAGTTCCCTAGGCTCCTAGGATCCTAGTTTCCTAGTAATTGCCTTTCTCTTTCCCCTCTCCCATGCACACGTATATACACGTCGTACATATGTGCGCACAACAGATTTGGGCACAAAGGTACAAAATTTATTCCATTCCCACAAATTTTTCTGCATAAAACTGCAAATTTTCTACATTTTGTCGCCGAAGGCGCAAAAAAAGAGAGACTTCCTCGGGGAAAGTCTCTCTAATCTTATCACTAGATTCCTAGAATCCTAGGCTCCTAGAACCCTAGTAAATCTAGGTCTCCCTGGGATCAAATCCAGCGGACGTAGCAGAAGTCCATGCGGTGCGGGAGAAGCTCGTTCTGCGGATACATACGCAGGCCGAATTTCATGCCGCCGGCATAGTCGAGCTGGTAGATATTCTCGAAGAAGAGATGGCTGCCTTCGCTCTTCACCAACTTCAGCGGCTCTACTTCGTAGAGTTTGTCGTTGTTGTGGGTCGAAGTACGGATCGCTACGAGCTCTACGCCGATACCCTTGTCGTTCAAGCCCTTGGTGTCCAATTCTACGGATACTTTGAACTTGTCACCTACGTTCAGGTTCTGGAGCAACTCGCCCGGTCCTTCTACCTTCACTACCTCGATCTCGTTCCAGTGATCCACCATATTCTCTTTCCAGGCTGCGATCTCCTTCGCTACCTTGTAGTTGTCAGCCAGCAGCAGGTTGTGACGCTTTGCGAGTTTGTTGTAGAATTTTGCGAAATAATCGTCGATCATTCGCTTCATCGTGAAGCGCGGAGTGATCTTCGTTACGCTGTTCTTGATGTACTGAATCCACTCGGGGCTGTAACCCTTGCTATTCTTTGCGTAGTACAACGGAATGATGTCGCGCTCGAGCAGCGAATAGATCGTCGCAGCATCCAACTGATCCTGGTGCGCTTGGTTCTCGTAGGTGCGCTTCTCGGTCAGGTACCAACCGGCTTTCTCTACATATCCTTCGTACCACCATCCGTCTTTGACGGAGAAGTTGAGCACACCGTTCATCTGTGCTTGCTCGCCGGATGGGCCGTGAGCCTCCAACGGACGGGTCGGGGTGTTGAACCGGAGGTCTACACCCGAAACGAGACGTTTTGCAAGACGCATATCGTAGTTCTCAAGGAAGATGATCTTACCGAGGAACTGCGGCATACGGCTGATCTCGATGATGCGCTTGATCAGACCCTGACCACCACCATCAGCGGGGTGAGCCTTACCGGTGAACAGGAACTGAACCGGATAGTTCGGGTTGTTCACGATCTTGTCGAGACGCTCGAGGTCGGTGAACAGCAGGTGCGCACGTTTGTACGTCGCAAAGCGACGACCGAAACCGATGATGAGGTTGTTCGGGTTCATCTCGGTGAGCGCCTGAATGATACGACCCGGATCTCCCTGGTTCTTCATCCAGTCCTCTTTGAACTGCTCTTTGATATAATCCATCATCTTGCGTTTCAGGCTCATACGTGCGTTCCAGATGATCTCATCGGGAATCTCTGCGTACGGCTTCCACATCTCCATGTTGGACTGATCGTTGATCCACTCTTTCGGCAGATATTTCTTGTAGATCGCCTTCCACTCCGATGCTGCCCAAGTCGGCATATGCACACCGTTGGTGACGTAGTCAACGTGCAGCTCTTCGGGGTAATAACCCGGCCATACGGGCGAGAACATCTTCTTGCTTACCTCGCCGTGCAACCAGCTCACACCGTTCGCCTCTTGGCAGGTGTTGAGCGCGAAGACGGACATCGAGAACTTCTCGCCGTTGTCCTCCGGATTCGTGCGACCCAGACCGATCAAGTCGTGCCACTCGATGCCGAGTTTGCCGGCATATTCGCTCATGTATTTGTAGAACACGTCCTCCTCGAAGTAGTCGTGACCTGCGGGAACCGGCGTGTGGCAGGTGTAGAGTCCGCTTGCGCGAACAACTTCCTTCGCCTGGTTGAAGGTCAAGCCTTCTGCTACCAAATCTACGAGGCGCTGCAGACCCATCAAGGCTGCGTGACCCTCGTTGCAATGGTATACATCTTTCTTGATGCCGAGTTTCTTCAGCGCCAGCATACCGCCGATACCGAGCAAGATCTCTTGCTTCAGACGGTTCTCGTTGTCACCACCATAGAGCTGGTGCGTGATCGAGCGGTCCCACTCGCTGTTCAACTCGTTGTCTGTATCTAAAAGATACAGGTTCATACGTCCTACCGCTACTTTCCAGAGGTA
>JAEEGL010140632.1_pt1 | contig 23234 bp, 20 predicted proteins | sample 9134231 | NCBI WGS metagenome assembly JAEEGL01 (sample SAMN16246548, study PRJNA631951) | gut metagenome | biome: gut microbiome; feature: rumen; material: fiber-attached | host: Bos | place: Iran: Karaj | collected 2018-10
GAAAATGACGAACAGAAAGATTTCATTCAGTCCCCCCGATATTTCCGAGCTCGAGATCGCCGAGGTATCGGACGCGATGCGTTCGGGCTGGATCACCACCGGCCCGCGCACAAAGCTGCTGGAAAGGCGTCTTGCTGCATACATAGAAACGGGGAAGACCGACGTAGACTGCGGTTCCTATGAAAACTCCAGGCATTTTGAAAACCGTGTGGTTTGCCTTAATTCCGCCACGGCGGCGGAGGAGTTGAATCTGCGTCTTCTGGGTGTCGGCCCGGGGGATGAGGTGATCGTGCCGGCCTATACCTATACCGCCACGGCCAGCGCCGTTCTCCATTGCGGAGCCACACTGAAGCTGATCGACATCGAAAAGGACGGAGACAAGGTCAGCCATATGCCGGAAATGGACTATGCCAAGTTGGAAGAAGCGATCACGGAGAAAACAAAAGCCGTCGTTGCCGTCGATATCGGTGGGATCGTATGCGATTACGATCAGATCTTCAATATTGTTCGGCGCAAACGGCATCTTTTCAAGCCTGTCGAGAGCGACGGATCGATCCTCGGCGATCTGAACGCAAGAGTACAAAAGTCACTGGGACGTGTCGCCATCGTGGCGGACAGCGCGCACAGTCTGGGTGCGAGCCGGGACTTCGGCGGCGTCAGAAAAAACTGCGGCGCGATCGCCGACTTGACCAGCTTCAGCTTCCATGCTGTAAAAAATATCACGACCGCCGAGGGCGGAGCGAGCACCTGGCTTCCGATGGACGGGATCGACGACTCCGAAATCTATCAGATGTTCCAGCTCCTGTCGCTGCACGGACAAAGCAAGGATGCCATGGCCAAGTCCAAACTGGGCGTTTGGGAATACGATATCATCGGGCCATGGTACAAATGCAATATGACGGATATCCTTGCGGCGATCGGCCTGCGGCAGCTTGACCGCTACCCGGTGATGATGCACAGACGCAAGGAAGTGATCGACATGTATGACAAGACCTGCGACGAATTGGGAATCTTCCATCTGAATCACCACACGGCAAAGATGGACAGCTCCAATCATCTGTACCTCGTTCGTTTCCCGGGCGCCGACGAGGCGAAGCGGCAGGAGATCATCAACAAGATGGCGCAGCGCTATGTCTCGACCAACGTGCACTATAAGCCGCTCCCGATGATGACGGCGTACGGGGCGGACTGCTCGGCCTATCCCAATTCCTATGACTATTACCGCAACCTCATTTCTCTGCCGCTCCACACGCTGCTGTCGGACGAGGATGTGGAATATGTCTGCGAAGTGCTGAAGGAAGCTGTCCGATGAGCCGCCTGCAGAGGGACGAGCGATGCTGACGAGTTGGGAGAAGCTTCCGGAGTGTATGCGCACCCCGGAAGTGAGACCGTATTATGATATCCTTAAAAGGCGGCGCTTTTCACTTCTGATCAAACGGGCATTCGATCTGGTCGCGGCTCTTGCGCTTCTTCTCCTGCTGGCGATCCCGATGATGATCATCGCCGTCTGGATCAGAGCGGACAGTGAAGGCCCCGTTTTCTACCGGCAGGAGCGGGTGACAAGGGACGGAAGGCATTTTCGAATCCACAAATTCCGCACGATGGTCGTCAACGCCGACCGGATCGGCACGGCCGTTACGGTCGGAAACGACAAGCGGATCACAAAGGCGGGGGAAAAGCTTCGCCGCCTGCGGCTGGATGAACTTCCGCAGCTCCTGGACGTGCTCTCCGGCGATATGAGCTTTGTCGGAACACGGCCGGAAGCGGTCAAATATGTGGAGCGGTACGAGCCGGAATATATGGCGACGCTGTTGACGCCGGCCGGGATCACCAGCGAGGCAAGCATCCGCTACAAGGACGAGGATCGTCTGCTCAGCGCGGCGGATGACGTAGACCGCGTGTATATGGAGCAGGTCCTGCCGGAAAAGATGAAGTGGAATCTGGACGAGATCCGCCGCTTCAGCCTGCTCAGAGAACTGGCGATCATGTTCAGGACCGTCGGCGCGATCTTCGGGAGCAAAGACTGAGCTTTCATCGGCAAAGCATTTCGCTTAACATGGGGGGATGGGAAACGTGAATACAGAGGGAAAAATATCTGTTTCCGTGATCATCCCGGTGTATAACGAGGAACGATATATCGATGGCTGCATGAGATCTCTGATCGCGCAGACCTATCCGCGCGAAGAGATGGAATGGATCGTGATCGACGGCAATTCCACCGACCGCACCGGAGAGATCCTTGCCCGGTATGCGGAGAACTACCCCCTGCGTGTCCTTTTCAATGAAAAACGTGCGACCCCGATGTCCCTGAATATGGGCGTCCGGGCGGCGAGCGGGCGCTATATCGTCCGATTTGACGCGCACGCATCATTCCCGCCGGACTATATCGAAAACTGCGTGGACTGCCTGGAAACGATCGAGGCCGACAATGTCGGCGGATATGTGGAAACGAAGGCGGAAGGCCTTGTCGGCGGCGCGATCGCTAAAATCCTCTCTTCCCGCTTCGGCGTCGGGGGCTCCGCGTTTCGGACCGGCGAAAGGGGCGGGTATGTGGATACGGTTCCCTTCGGGGCTTTTCGCAGAGAGGTCTTTGACAGGATCGGGCTGTTCAACGAAGAACTGCTGCGCAGCGAGGACAACGACATCAACGCGCGCATCATCGCAAGCGGAGGAAAGGTATATCTGTCAGAAAAGATCCGTTCCGTGTATTACTGCCGCGATTCTATCCCCGCGTTTCTCAAACAGGGGCTCCAAAACGGGAACGTGCTGTTCCGCACGATACGGCAAAACCCGCGCGCGATGCGCCTGCGTCATTTCGTCCCGTTCTTTTTCCTGCTGTCTCTGATCCTTCTGCCTCTGATTGGGATTAGCCTTCGGCCGATCCGCTGGCTTTTTCTGGCGGAGCTTGCCGTTTATCTGGCGCTGGACGTCTGCTTTTCCTTCTTCGACGGCTCACCGGACAAGGGAATCGTCACCCTGTGGCTGTATCCCTTGTATCATGTGACCTACGGGCTGGGATCGTTGCTCGGACTGTTCGAAATTCGTTTATGCTGAGGAGACAAACAGCAAATGGTCATCCTTCATTTTGCCTGTATCGACGAATCGCAGACAAACGGTGTCTGCGTGATCGTTCCGCAGCATGTCCGGGCGCAGAAACGCTTCGCTAACACGGCGCTGATCAATGTCAACAACATCAGGATCCCGGGCGCGGAGGGGCAGCTTCCTTTTGAAAAGCCTTTTGACCTTCGCCGCCTTCCCGAACCCTATGACCATCCGGATCTCGTAGTTTTCCACGAATGTTACCGGCCGGCCTATCTTGCCATCGCACATGTCCTTCGAAAAAACAAGATCCCGTATGTCATCATCCCCCACGGCGAACTGAGGGCCGAGGCGCAACAGAAAAAACATCTGAAAAAAGCCGCGGCGAATTTTCTTCTCTTTGACCGTTTCATCGACCATGCCGCCGCGCTGCAGTGCCTCTCCGATGACGAGATCAGGGCGACGCATTTCGGAAAAAAGAAGATCCTGGGTACGAACGGGATCGAGATGCCCCTGGTCGGGAAAACAGCTTTCCGGGAAAAGGGAGCGGAATTCATCTATGTCGGACGGTACGAGTGGCGGGTAAAGGGCCTTGACCTGCTGTTTGACGCGATCAAACTGAAAGAGCGGGTCCTCCGTGAGAACGGCTGCCGTTTCTCCCTTTACGGGCCGGACGTATACGGGCGTTTTGCCGAAGTCAGCGCCATGGTACGGGAGAGGGATCTGGGCGAGCTCGTCAGTCTGCACCACGAGATCCTCGGCGACGAAAAGAAGACCGCGCTGCTGGATGCGGATGTGTTTATCCAGACTTCCCGGCACGAGGGCATGCCCATGGGCATCCTGGAGGCTATGAGCTGCGGCCTGCCCTGCCTTGTTACAAAAGGCACCTCACTCGGAAGCGTGATCTCCGACGCTCACGCGGGATGGACGGCAGAGACGACGGCGGAGGGTATCGCCGCGCGCCTCGTCGAGGCAGTGGAGCATCGAGCTATGTGGCCGGAGCTCGGACGGAACGGGATCGCCGCCGCCCGCGAGCACTTTTCCTGGGACGTTGTTGCGTCTGATACGGTGCGGCAATACAAAAGACTTTTATCCGAGGTGTAATAAACGGAGATGCTCAAACAACTTTTCTCCTTGAACAACGAGCTTCCAAGCGCTCCGAAGGGAATCAGAGCAAGCTCATTTTTCCTGGCGCTTTATGTGGCGCTGCTTCCGATCGCGACCGGTCTGACCGGCCTGATCGGAAGCGTTTCACCGCTGAATTATATCGCAGCCCTCTATTTCGCTGCTTTTTGCATCGAGCAGGTTCTGCATCCCGGCCCGCTGTTCAGAAAAGAGTTTCTCTTTGTTTACTGCTATTTCTTTTATATGCTGCTCAGCTGCCTGTGGAAAAGCAATAAGGCGATCGACTGGCAGTTTACGACGTTTCTGACGACGGCTCTTCTGTTCCTGACGGCGGCAAGCCGCAGCTACAGCGATAAGGAGCTGAAGCTGTTCGTGATCGCCTCGATGCTGAGCATCGCGATCGTTTTTGCCGTCGTAGCGAAGAGCTTCCCCTCGCACAGACTCAGAATCAGGGTGCGCGTCGTGCAGCTGATGGATCCCAATGATTTCGGCTGCGGTCTCTGCGTGGTCATTGCCATGATCATGGCAATGAGCCTTCAAAAGAAAAACTGGTGGATGATCATCGTACTCGCGATGCTGTTCCTGACGGTCATTCTCTCCAGCTCGCGCGGCGCCATGCTGATGACCGTTGTGATGATGCTCTGGTGGATCGTCGCGGCCGCAAAAAAGAAACGGATCATCGTTCCGCTTATCCCGATCATTTTTGCCGCGATCTTCCTTTACGCGCTTGTCGTTATCTTCCCAAGCTATATCAAGCTTGGCCCCAAAACGATCCGATACATCCTCCAGCGCATGAATCCGGCGACCCTCTTCAAAGACGGCGGCGCCGGACGGATCGACATCTGGCGCGCCGCACTTGCGGCTTACACCGAGTCGAGCCCTCTGAGGATGCTGTTCGGATACGGTCACGGCGCGTTTATCAATACCGTTGAATACCTGTATCATGGAAAGATGGTATCGCCCGAGGCGCACAATATGTATTTGAAAGCCCTCCTGGAGGGCGGCGCTGTCGGACTTATCCTGCTGCTGCTTGCCTTTCTCCAGATGTTCCTTTATTCGATCAAAAACAACAACCTTTGGGGAACGCTTGCGGTGATCGGCTTCGCGCTGGAGGGCTTTTCCCTCCACGCGCAGGTCTTCCGCGTCTTTGCCTGGGCTTTTATCGTTGCCGCGATCTTCAAAGGAGGAGAGAGTTATGAAGTCTTGTTCTCAGCCGGCGGTGACGGTGATCGTCCCTGTCTACAAGGTTGAACGCTATCTCTCCCGCTGCGTTGACAGCATCCTGGATCAGAGTTTTCCGGATTTTGAGATCATCCTTGTGGACGACGGCTCGCCCGATCGATGCCCCGCCCTCTGCGACGCTTACCGGGAAAAGGACGACCGCGTCGTTGTGATCCACAAGCCCAACGGCGGGCTGTCTTCGGCGCGGAACGCCGGCATGCGGATCGCAAAAGGGGAGTATCTCTGTTTCGTCGACAGCGACGATTACATTATGCCCGACATGATCGAGCAGCTCACGGAAGCGGCGGCCGGAACGGGCGCACCGGTTTCCTGCTGCAGTTTCACAAGCGATGAGGCACTTCTCGACCGCGCTCTCACACGGCAGTTTCAGGTTTTTACCGCTGCAGAGGCGATGCGTGAGATCCTGCGGGACGGCGCGATCTGTACCTCGGCCTGGGCCAAGCTCTATGAAAGAAGCCTGTTTGACGGGATCGACTTCCCGGAGGGCAGCCTTTACGAGGACTACGGAACGACCTATAAGCTGTTCCACAGAGCGGGACGCGTCGCCTTTGCCGATACGAAAAAGTATTACTACACGTACAACGCAGCCGGCATCACAAAAAGCGCATTTTCCTCCGGACAGATGGACTATTTTACGGTCTCAGAGGAGCTGGAGCATTTCGCGAGGGAAAACTATCCCGGACTGGAGAAGCTCGTTCGGGCCAGAGAGACGGACATGGCGGTCTCCCTTCTCAGAAAGCTTTCCTGCACGCCGGAGAGAGATCGTTTCGCGCGGGAAGAAAAGGAACTCGTCAAGGCTGTCCGACGGGATGTCCTCGGTTTTCTGTTCAGCCGCTATCCGGCCGCCAAAAAGCTGTCGGCCCTTGCGCTGTCCGCGTTTCCGCACCTGACGCTCGAGCTGTTCGCGGCGCTGTTCTCCTCCCGATAACGCGATCCACATTTCCTTGAAAGGCCAGGCGGGAAACGCATGAAACTGTCTGTGATCGTTCCGGTCTACAATCTTGAACGATATATCGCCGCCACGCTCGACTCTCTGCTGGCGATCGAGTTTTCCGATGACTATGAGATCATCGTCGTCAACGACGGCTCGACGGATGGCAGCCGCGAGATCATCGAGGAGTATCAGAAAAAGGGTGAAAACATCCGTCTGATCAATATCGAAAACGGCGGCGTGTCCAACGCCCGCAATGTCGGGCTTGAATATGCGGCGGGAGAGCACCTCACCTTTGTCGACGGCGACGATACCGTGCAGCCGGACTTTTTTCAAAAAGCTGTTCACGAGCTTGACGCCGGGCGCTGCGACTTCGTCCAGACCAATCTCAGGATCGTCGCGGGAAACCGAATCGAGTATATCCAATTCAATCCCGAGGATCGGATCGTTTCCGACAGGGAAGAAATGCTGGGCCGTTTTTTCGGGCCGGCAAAGACCGTCAGCAATTCCGTCTGCGGCAAGGTTTTCCGGGCGGAGCTGATCCGAGGACTTGCTTTTGATCCCTCGCTGCGCATTGCCGAGGATCAGAAATTTGTTTTCGACGCGCTCCTTTCCGCCGAGCGGATCATGTTGCTTCAGATGGCCGGCTATGACTATTACCAGCGCTCCGCCTCGGCCATGCACGCGCTTGACAGGAACCGGGCGTCGGATATCCTGCGCGTGCTGGAATACTGCCGCGGAAAAGTCGGGCCGGGGCGGGTCCGCAGCTTGATCGACGCAGACCGGCTGGACGTCCTGTTCTTTATCTATCACGATTCTCTCGAGAACAATGAAGACTGCGAGACGGCCTTACGGGACATCCTCGCGCTGGAGCGTCACCTGCAAAGAGATGCGATGAGCCGTAAAACGCGCTTAAAGCTGGCAATCCTCAAACATGCGCGGCCCCTCTACGATCTGATCTACAAAAGCAGCCGCTGTCTGTCAAAAAGACCGTAGGGCAGGAGCCGCATAAAGAAGTTATTCCGAACATTTTTACTCCGGTGGAGATAGAGCCCAGTGGAAAGAGTGAATCAAAAAAAAGCGGGAGTACTGATCACATACCTTGCCATGGGCCTGCGTGTGCTCATCGGGCTGGTCTATACTCCGTTCATGCTGATGAAGGTGGGGGACAGCCAGTATGGCGTTTACTCGCTCTCATTATCCCTGATTTCGTTTATTTCGCTGCTTGATCTCGGCTTCGGCCAGACCATGGTCCGCTATGTCGCAAGGTCAAGAGCGCTTGACAATAAAGAAGAGGAAGCCGAACTCAACGGATTCTTCCTCCAGTTGTATTCCGCCATCGCGCTCGTCGCGATGATCGTCGGTCTCGCAGTCTTTTTCCTGTATCCGCTGCTGTGCAAAGAGACGCTGGCCGCCTCGGAGCTGCGGCTTTTCAAGGCAGTATTTCTCATCCTCCTGGCGGATACCGTCATTTCCTTCCCCATGTGCGTTTTTTCTGCGGCGATCAACGCGCACGAGCGTTTCTTCTATATGAAAGCCGCCGACCTTGTCACGATGCTTGTGAAATACGCTCTGATGACCCTGCTTCTGATTATGGGAAGAAAGGTCCTGGCCGTTACGATCGTGACGAGTGCGTCTTCGGTCACGCTGAAACTCATCAACTGCCTGTACTGCAGAAAAAAGCTCGCCATCCGCTTCCGATTCGGCGGCTTTCCCCGGGACCAGGCAAGAGAGATATTCCTGTTTTCTTTCTTTATTTTCCTTAATCTCATCATCGATTTCCTGTACAACAGTACGGATACGCTTATCCTCGGCGCCGTGCGGGGGACGCTTGCCGTTACGACCTACTCCTTCGGCGTTTATTTCGAATCCTATTTTCAGGAATTATCCACAGCGATGAGCGGCGTGTTCATGCCGCGCGTGGTCTATCTGTTCGAGCACGATCGGGATATGACCGCGCTGTCCGATCTATTCCTGAAGGTCGGGAGGCTGCAGATGGCCCTGCTCCTGCTTGTGCTGAGCGGCTTCGTCGCGTACGGGAAAGAGTTCATCTGCCTGTGGGTCGGGAGCGAGCATGCAAGCGCCTACTATATCGGCCTGCTCATTATGATCCCCGCGGCAGTCCCGCTGTCGCAGAATATCGGCATTTCCATCCTGCGCGCCATGAACCTGCACAAATACAGGTCGTACATGTATCTGGCGATCGCGGTGCTGAACGTGGCGATCAGCATCCCTCTGGCCAGACTTTTTGCCGGGATCGGGGCCGCGGCCGGGACCTGTATCGCCTGCATTGCCGGGCAGATTGTCTATATGAACCTCTATTACGCCAAAAAGATCGGCCTGAACATCAGACGGTACTGGAAGAATCTGATCCGCTTCTCTGTTTTCTGCATCCCGCAGATCGCAGCCGCCTTTTTGATCAAACAAGCGCTGCCCATTTCCTCGTGGGGCACGCTGGCGATCCATATCGTGCTGTTCAGTCTCTTTTACGGGGCCGTTTACTGGTTCCTCTTATCGAACGAGTATGAGAGAGATTTGATCAAGGGCCTTTTTGCCAAATTGCGGAGCGCGCGCCCATGATGATCATCTGGTTGGTTGCGTTGGCTGCCATGATCCTGTATCGCGCCCGGATCGTAAGCTTTCACGATGGCTTTTTGGAACGGGACGCGACAGAATCGGTAAAAGGCATCTTTATCTTCATCGTCCTCCTCTCCCATGCAAGGGGCTATGTCCTCCAGGGGGACGGCGCGCTCGATTCGCTGTACGCGTCGTTCTTTGAGCATATCGGACAGCTGATGGTCGCGATGTTCCTCTGTTATTCCGGGTACGGCTGCTATGAATCCTTCAAGAAAAAAGAAAACTATCTGGACGGATTCCTGAAAAAAAGAGTTCTGAAGACCCTTTTCAACTTTGATACAGCCCTGCTGCTGTATGTCGCGGTCAATCTTGCTTTTCAGATCCATTTCCCGGTAAAGTCGTATCTTCTTTGCTGGATCGGCTGGGAAGATATCGGAAACTCGAACTGGTACATTTTCGCGATCCTTGTACTGTACTGCACGGCCTGGATCGGGTTCACGCTGGAGAAGAAAACAGGCGCCGCGCTTTCGATCCCCGTCGTTTCCATTCTCAGCGCCGCCTACATCTGCTTCATGCACGGCGCGGGAAAAGAGTCATGGTGGTATGACACGGCGCTTTGCTTTCCCTTTGGCATGATGGTCTCACGATTTAAGGACCTTCTGTGCCGCCGGATCGCACGGCCGGCCGAGGGGTTTGCGTGGCTGGGCGCCGCGCTCGCTGCCTTTCTTGCCGCCTATCTCACAGGAGGCGTGGTATACTTTATCTGCACCTGTCTGTTCTGCTTGGTCATCCTCCTCGTTACGGCGAGGATCCGGATCGTAAATGAGCCGCTTGTCTGGATGGGGAGACATCTTTTTGAGATCTACATTCTGCAGCGAATTCCCATGATCATCCTCTCGCAGATGTCAGTCCGGGAGCCGATGCTGTTCACAGCGCTTTCGATCGCCGGGACGATGGCCCTGGCGGCCGTTTTCCACCGCATGATCCTTCCGCTCAATGCGATGGTTTTTTCGCAGGGGAATTCAAAGAGGGCTTGAAATGAGCAAAGTCAGACACGCAATAGAAGAATACAGACAGTTCGGACTCGCTCACGTGTTCAGGCATGCGCTCGACAGCCTGCTTGACGGGCTTTTCCGTGCGATCGGGAAACATTTTTTCACCAGGATCCCCCTGAAAGACGTCATCATCATCGAGAGCCACAATGATTTTGACTGCAACGGCGGCGCCTTTTACCGCTATTTGCTGCAGCGCGGGCTCAATGAGCGTTACCGGATCATATGGCTGATCCGAAACCCAAAGCCGAAAACGCTTCCGAAAAACGTCCGATGCTTTGACTTCTTCCGCCCGAGCCTGATCAAGGAATACTACTGCTGCGTTGCAAAACATATCCTGAATGATGATAAGTTCATCGGGAAGAGACGGCCCGGGCAGGTCTGCGTTTATTGCACGCACGGCGCGATCGGGCTGAAGAATGTCCGGGGCCTTATCGTCATTCCGGACGATATCGATTTCATCTTGTCTCCATCGGCCTGGTACGATCCGTACATGTGCCGCGATTATTCCGTCGACTATCCCAACGACCGCATGCTTCACATTGGCTTTCCCTCCAACGATCTGCTTTTCAACGGAACGGAGGACGAGTGTGCGCGCATCCGGGAACAGCACTATTCGAAATATATCCTTTGGATGCCGACCTTCCGATCCAACAGCAAAACGAGGAACGACAGCGATGCGACCTATCCCTTCGGGATCCCGCTCGTCAACACCCTTGAGGAGTTGGAGCGGATCAACAGCTTCTGCCGGGACAACGACAGCCTGCTGATCATCAAGATCCATCCCATGCAGGTTAAAGAGAGTTATCAAGCACTGAAGGACATGAGCAACGTCGCCGTCCTCGACGGAGAGAAGACGAAGCGTCTCGGCGTCGACAATTACAGGCTGATGCGCTGCTGCGACGCCATGATCAGCGATTATTCCTCCGCGCCGTATTCCTTCCTGCTTTTGAACAGACCGATCGCGTTTGATTTTTCCGATCTGCAGCATTACAAGATCGGACTTGCCGTCGACAATCTCGAGGATTTTACGCCCGGTGCGGTCATCTATTCGGTCGAAGAACTGATGCGTTTCCTCCAAAACGTCTGCTCCGGCAACGACGAATACCGCGATGAGAGGACCAGAGTATTGAACAACCTCTATGAGTACCAGGACGGGGATTCGAGCTATCGCCTTGCCCTCCATCTCGGCCTGCTGCAGGAGCAAGACGGAGGAGAACGGAAACAGGCGGATTGAGAGCATGATCCGGTTGGCATTTTTACGCTGAAAAAGGAGAACCGGCGAGCAAATGATGGACAGCAAAGGGCTGTATTCACGCTGCTTTGAAGAATACAGGCTGACAGACGAACAATTGAAAAAGCTCCAGCAGGAGCTGCTGGAGATGCTTGTTGACGTGAAGACCGTCTGCGACAAGTACGGGATCGACTATATGCTCTGCGGCGGAACGACGCTCGGCGCCGTTCGGCACCGGGGCTTTATTCCCTGGGACGACGACGCGGATCTCATGATGCTCAGAAAAGAATTCGAAAGGTTCAAAAACGTCTTCTGCAACGAATTCCCCGGGAAATACGAGCTGGTCGAGCCGCTGTCCGACCCGCTGTACGTCAGCAAGATGGTCAAGATTTTCAAAAAGGGGACTTCTTTCGTCGAACTCCCGACGGCGGGCGTAGGCGGCCCGGATATGATCTTCCTTGATCTGTTTCTGATCGAGAATGTCCCGGCGCCCGGATGGAAGCGCAGCTTGAAGGCGCTCATATACAATACGGCGTTCCGCGCGGCAAGCGTATGCATCGACTACCGCTACCCCTCTCCGCCGATCCTGGAAAAATGCCGCACAGATCCCGAACTGCGGCGCTATTACACCCTCCGCAGGACGCTCGGATTCTTCTTCTCGCTCTTTGGAAAGATCCCGTTTTACCTGAAGATCTGTGAATCGCTGGCCAAACAGGACCGGGAAACGGACTGGCTCGGGATCCCGTCCGACAGCGGGTATACGGACAGGATCTACCCCCGCGAGCTTTTTACGACGCTTGTCGAGATTCCTTTTTGCGGACATCTGATGAAGGTCCCGAAGGATTACGATACCTATTTAATTGGCGAATACGGAGATTACATGCAGATCCCGCCGCCCGAAAAACGGGAATACCACAGCGCTTTCAAGATTTCGTTCGGTAATTAGTTTCTTTAGGACGCCTCTGCGGGCAGCGCCCGTTCCGGCGTGATCCCCGCGCGAAGGCGCGACCCTTCAAACACAGCACATAATTACTCAGATCTCATTCGGCAAGGAGCGTTATCCGCTCAATCTGAAAAAAGGATGTAATGACGATGAAAGACTTTTCACGGGACCCTCGCTTTTCCGGGATAAAACGTTTCGACCAAAAGGTGTGGCTGTCTTCTCCTACGATGCACGGCGATGAACAGCACTGGGTCGATGAGGCGATCCAGACCAACTGGGTCAGCACGATCGGTGAAAATATCAGCGTGATCGAGAAGGAGATGGCGGCTTTTATCGGCTGCAAATATGCCGTGGCGCTGTCAACCGGAACGGCTTCACTCCACCTTGCCACACGGCTTGCGGGGGAGAGACTCTACGGACAGTCCAGACCCGACAGGGGAACGCTGCAGGGCCGCAAGGTCTTCGCATCCGACTGCACCTTTGCCGCCTCGATCAACCCGATCGCCTATGAAGACGGCGAAGCCGTGTTTATCGACACGGAAACGGACACCTGGAACATGGATCCGGTCGCGCTCGAAAAAGCCTTCGAACTCCACCCCGAGGTCAAGCTGGTCGTGATCGCCCACCTCTACGGCACGCCGGGGAAGATGGAAGAGCTGAAAGCCGTCTGTGAAAGACACGGCGCCGTGATCGTGGAAGACGCCGCGGAAAGTCTCGGCGCCGAGTACCGGCTGCACGGCAAATGGGTCGAGACGGGATCGCTGGGGCAGTTCAACTGCATCAGCTTCAACGGCAACAAGATCGTCACCGGTTCGGCCGGCGGGATGTTCCTGACCGACTCGAAGGAAGACGCGGAGATGGTACGCAAATGGTCCACCCAGTCGCGAGAGGCGGCTGCCTGGTATCAGCATGAGGAGATCGGCTACAACTACCGGATGAGCAACATCATTGCCGGCGTGGTCAGAGGCCAGATCCCCTATCTTTCCGTGCACATGCAGCAGAAGAGAGCCATTTGGGAGAGATACGAAGAGGGTCTGAGGGACCTTCCCGTCAAAATGAATCCCTGGGACAGTGAGAACAGCAAGCCCAATTTTTGGCTCAGCTGCATAACCATTGACGAGGATGCAATGGCTCCGATGGAGCGCAGCAGGCTGGATTATCTGTACAAAAGCAATCCCGGCAAGAGCTCTCCGCTTGAGATCCTGGATGCGCTGGCCTCCTTTAACGCCGAAGGCCGTCCGGTGTGGAAGCCGATGCACATGCAGCCGATCTATCAGGGTCATGAATTCGTCACGACCGAGGGCGTCAGCAGATCCTGCGGCGCCGTATCCGCAGATCCGTGCAGCAGGGATATCGGCGCGGATATTTTCCGCAGAGGACTCTGCCTGCCGAGCGACAACAAGATGACCCCGGAGCAGCAGGATCGAGTGATCGAAATCATTCACAGATGCTTCCTGTAAAAAACATTTCGATAGGGAGATCGATTGACATGACTCACAAGCCTTACGGCCCCTATGAGAAATACTTGAAACGACCGCAGGATTTCCTGTGCGCGCTGTTGGCAACCATCGTTCTTTCCCCCATCATGCTGATCACGGCGATCCTTGTCGCCGTGAAGCTTGGCAGACCGGTCCTGTTTACGCAGGAAAGGCCGGGAAGAAACGAAAAGATCTTTAAGATTTATAAATTCAGGACCATGACAGACGGACGCGATGAGAGAGGAAACCTGCTTCCCGACGAGGTCAGACTCACTTCCTTTGGGAAGAAGCTTCGCAGCACGTCTCTTGATGAACTGCCGGAACTGTTCAATATCCTGAAGGGAGATATGAGCGTCGTCGGCCCCAGGCCGTTGATGCCGAAGTATCTGCCGCGATACAACGCGCACCAGGCCCGACGCCATGAGGTGAGGCCGGGCTTTACGGGCCTTGCGCAGGTCCATGGGCGCAACGCCATTTCCTGGGAAGAAAAGTTCGACTGGGATATCGAATATGTTGACCATATCACCTTCCTGGGGGACTGGAAGATCATTTTTGACACCGTCAAAACCGTTTTGAAAAGAGAGGGCATCAGCTCCGGCACATCGGTAACGATGGAGGAATTCATGGGCTCGGATCCGACGAGCACTGCCTGATGCCGCCCAATGTCCGAACCGCCAAAACAAAGGGGCACTGAAATGCGCCGGGCGTGTGAGAACGAAGGATATCGCCATCCGGCGTAGTTTTGCCTGAAAAAAAGCTGTTAAATTCGGATAATCAAGGAGGAACAACCTCATGAGCAATACAGAAAAGTATCGTCAGGTTTTCGTGACCGTTTTCGGCGTTGACGAGAGCGCCCTCAACGAAGGCTTTACCTTCAAGGATGTTGAGGCCTGGGATTCTCTTTCCCACCTTACGCTGATCAGCGAGCTGGAGGATGCGTTCGACGTGATGTTCGAAACGGACGACATCCTTCATTTCGGCGGCTTTCTGAACGGGATGGAGATCCTGAAAAACTACGGCGTGGAATTTTGATCCGCTGCCGGGAAGCTGTTCGAAACAGGGTATTATGTTTAAAAGAAACGGATGACGCAACAAAATGGGTGAATTGTTAAAAGACAAGGTCTGCATCGTGACCGGCTCTGCGAGAGGGATCGGAAAAGAGATCGCGCTGCTGTTTGCCGCCGAAGGCGCCGAGGTCATCGTCAACGGGACGAGACCCGGTTCGGCGGACGCCTGGATAAGCGAAAGCAGTTATAAAGCAAATCTGCATCCTTTCTATTTTGACATTACCGACGCCGCGGCAGTCCGCCAGAACGTGATGGCCGTCAAAAAGCAATTCGGCCGCATCGACGTTCTGGTAAACAACGCCGGCGTGGAGTTCAACGAACTGATCGGGATGATTTCCTGGGAGAACATGGAAAAAATGTTCCGGGTAAATGTATATGGGACGATTGAAATGATCCAGGCGGTAAGCCGCATCATGAGCCGAAATGAGAACGGCGGCAGCATTATCAATATTTCCTCCATGGTTGGCCTGCGCGGCAATCCGGGACAGCTCGTCTACTCCGCAACAAAGGGCGCTGTCATTGCGCTTACCAGGTCTGCCGCAAAGGAACTGGCACCCAAAAAGATCCGTGTCAATTCCATTGCGCCCGGGCTCACGCAGACGGAGATGATGGAACAGGCAGATATCGAAAAGCTTCAGGGCAGGATCCAGAACATCTGCATGGGCCGGATCGCACAGCCGAGGGATATTGCCGGCGGCTGTTTGCTGCTGGCCTCCGATTACGCCGGATATATCTCCGGACAAATCCTTCCCGTGGACGGTTGTACGATCATGTAAACAAAGGAAACAGATCCTATGTTTTTAAACATCGATAAGCAGAACAAGAATTCACCGGCTCTGGTCGATCATGAAGGGAACCGGATTTCTTACGGGGCGCTTGCCGAACTGGCAGATACCGTCGGAAAGCAGGTCGCTCCGCGTTCGCTTGTTTTTATTCTTTGCAGGAACACGGCCGGATCCGTAATCGGTTATCTTGGCTTTGTGGAACACGACGCCGTTCCGGTGACGCTGAGCGCGAGGATCGACGGTGAACTGCTTGAAAGCCTTCTGCAGATCTATACTCCGGCCTATATCTGGGCTCCCGTCGAGGAGAGCGCCCGGTTCGGCTTTGAAACCGTTTTTGAGTGCTGCGGCTATGCGCTCCTGAAAACAGGAAATGAAAGATATCCGCTCAATGAGGAGCTCCAGCTTTGCATGACGACCTCCGGCTCAACCGGCAGCCCGAAGCTTGTTCGCTACAAGAAGGGAAATCTTGAGGCGAATGCGAAAAACGTGGCGCTTGCCTTTGGATGGACCGCAGCAGAGAGGGCTGTCTGCGATCTGGGGATGCAGTATACGATGGGGCTGAACGTGATCAACACGCATTTGTATGTCGGCGCCACGGTCCTGCTTACGACCAGCAACCTTATCAGCGGCGAGTTTTGGGAGTATATCAAAAAAGAGCGGGGGACAAACTTCACGGGCGTTCCCTTCAGCTATGATATTTTGTTTCGCCTGCATTTCGACCGAATGGATCTGCCCGATCTCCGCACGCTGTCACAGGGCGGCGGCAAACTGACGGACGCCAGATTTGAGCAGCTTGCCGAGTACGCGCAGAAAACGGGAAAGCGTTTTATCGCTTCCTTCGGCACGACAGAGACTTCCGCGCGGATGGCCTGTCTTCCGCCCGAGCTTGCGCTTGCCAAGACCGGCAGCATCGGCAGAGCGATCCCGGAAGGGGAGCTGTTCCTCACGGATGAGAAAGGGAGAGAGCTGACCGAGCCTGCGGCAGAGGGAGAACTGTGTTACAGAGGCCCGAATGTTACGATGGGATATGCACTCTGCAGGGAAGATCTTCTCAAGGGAGACGAATTTCAGGGAGAGTATCACACGGGCGATCTGGCCCGCAGGGACGAGGACGGCTGCTACTATGTAACGGGCCGCTTGTCTCGCTTTCTGAAGCTGCTGAGCTATCGCGTGAGCCTGGATCAATGCGAAAACCTGATTCAGCAGGAATTCGGCCTGGTCTGCGCCTGCGGCGGAACGGATAAGCGAATGAACATCTATATCACCGACGGAAACAAACAAGCCGAGGTGCGTGAGTTCATCGCAAAAAAAACAGGCTTATTCAGGGAACTGTTCAAAGTATTCGTCGTTCCCGAAATATTGAGGAACGAGTCGGGAAAGATCCGCTATCGGGAGATGGACGCCCTATACGCCGAGTAAGGAGAGAATATGACGGATATTATCATCATCGGCGCGGCCGGCTGCGGCCGCGAGGTCGCCAACTGGATTGAAGACATCAATAAAACGGAGCCGACGTGGAATATCCTCGGCTTCCTGGATGACAATCCGGACGCGCTGAAGGGCTTCCCGTGCAAATACCCGATCCTCGGCACCATAAAGGATCATGAGCCGTTGGAAAACGTGAGATACGCGATGGGGATCGCAAGCCCCGCGGTCAAGAAGATCATTGGCCCGGCCATGATGGAAAAGGGCGCGCGTTTTGCCTCTGTTATCCATCCCAGCGTGCGCGTATATTCGGAATTCGAGCCGGGCGTCGGCCTGATAGCCTATCCGAACGCGAAGATTGCCACCGGCTGCCGGATCGGTAACTTTGTTACGCTTCAATCGACGATCCTGGGACACGACGCGGAGCTTGAGGATTATGTGACCGTCAGCTCAAGCTGCGGCATCACCGGCGGAACCAAGCTGCATGAGGGCTGCTTTATCGGCGATCATGCCTGCATCGCGGTCGGTCTCGAGGTCGGGAAGAATGCATATGTGGGCATCGGCAGCGTCGTCATCCGCAGCGTGGAGGAAAACACGCGCGTGTTCGGGAACCCGGCCAGAGTATTTGCCAACAGGGAGTGAGACGCGCTGTCCCTTCCCTGTGGTCGAAGAATACACCGGAGGATGAAAGCGCAAAACAGCGCGGGGAAAAGATATTTCGAGCGTAAAGGCATATACCAAATAATGCGGGAGACGGAAATGGGAAAAATCGATTTTGTTATGCTTTGGGTCGACGGAAACGACCCGGCCTGGCTGGAGCAAAAAAAACAATACAGCCCTCCCAATGCGGACTGGGGTTCCGGAAAAAACCGCTTCAGGGATTGGGATAACCTGCAGTACTGGTTCCGCGGAGTAGAAAAATTCGCCCCGTGGGTCGATCATATTTATTTCGTCACCTGGGGACATCTGCCGAAATGGCTGAATACGGAGCACCCCAAGCTCAGGGTCGTTAAGCATACGGACTTTATCCCGGAACAGTACCTTCCCACCTTCAACTCGGATACGATCGAAACGAACCTTTTCCGGCTTGAAGATCTGTCCGAACAGTTCGTCCTTTTCAACGACGATATTTTCCTTGTCGATGCCGTCAAACCGGAAGATTTCTTCAAAAACGGTCTTCCCTGCGATTCTTTTGTGGAAAACCTGATTGCGCCTGTCGGGCGCTCCGGGATAACGCATACCAAGGTCGTCATCACGGACATCATCAATTCCCACTTTAAAAAGCGTTCCGTGCATAAGAAAAACAGGGCAAAAATCTACAACACAAAATACGGGCTGCAAAACCTGATAACCCTTTACTTTTCTCCCTTCAGTTATTTTACCGGCTTCAGAAACCCTCACATCGCGCAGTCGCATTTGAAAAGCACGTTCCGGGAGATCTGGGAGCAGGAGCCTGAAGCGCTGGACACCTCCTGCAAAAACAGGTTCAGAAAGACGAATGACGTTTCCCATTGGCTGATGCGCTACTGGAACCTCTGCAGCGGACGATTCGAGCCGCGGAGGATCAGCTTCGGCCGCTATTTCGAAGCCGGACGCAGCAACGACAAGCTTTGCTCCTACATACGAGAGCATAAAGGAAAAATGGTCTGTATCAACGACATGGCCGGGGATTTCAGCTTCGAAAAGGCGAGGGATGAGATCAACGCCGCGCTGGGAGAAATCCTTCCGGAGCCCTGCAGTTTTGAAAAATAAATCCTCAGACGCTGTCCGGCGTTCCTGATCTGCCGGAACCAGAAAGAAGGAAAGGGTAATCTGATATGAATCCAGTCAATCCCGTGGTCTCCGTTTATTGCATGACCTATAACCACGAAAACTATATCAGAGACTGCCTGGACGGCTTCCTGATGCAGAAGACGACGTTCCCCTTTGAAGTCATCGTCCACGATGATGCCTCCACGGACAGGACCCAGGAGATCATTCGCGAATACGCGGAAAAGTATCCGGATATCATCAGGCCGATCTATCAGAAGGAAAATCAAAGACGATTGAAGGTCTCTGCGATCACGACATATGTTTTCCCCGAAGTACGGGGCAAATACGTTGCCATCTGCGAAGGCGACGACTATTGGACCGACGAGGAAAAGCTGCAAAAGCAGATCGAGATCATGGACGCCCACCCCGAATGTCATTTCTGCGTCTGCGGGGTCCAGGAGGTCTCGGTGAACAAGACCCCGCTGGGTGTTTTTCACCCGGCGGTGGAGATAAAAAGCGAAATCATTGATCCTGAGGATTTTATCGTATATTCCAGCAAGTATTCGTTTCAGACCAGTTCCTATCTGATGCGCTATACCGACTGGGCGGAATACATTACCAAGCCGCCGGCTTTCAAGCACGTGTCCAATATGGGCGATATCACGATCATGCTGTACTTCGGAAGCCTCGGAAAGACGGCCTATATCGACCGCGTCATGTCCTGCTATCGCCGCGGCGCACCGTCCAGCTTCAGCGCGGACAGAAACCGCTGGTCTGTTGAAAAAAGGATCTCCCACTTTGAAAAACAGCTGAAAGTTTGGACGCTGTTCGACGAGTTCTCCGCGGGACGGTATCACAGCACCTGTGCGAAAAAGGTCTCCGATCTCATGTTTGGATACTGTATTCTCCGGTATGACGCGAAAGAGCTTCTCAAGGCCGAAAACCGTGAGTATTTTGCGGCTTACCCGCTTGCCAAAAAGCTGTTTGTGCTCGTTTCCTGCTGTTTCAAAAAGACGATGAAGACGATATACCTGAAAGTGATGAACAGAAGGGAAGAGAAAAAGCAGGCGCTGTGGGAGAACAGCTGACCCGAAACAGATCCGGCTTGGCGTAACGCGCGGCAGGACAGCGGGCTGCACCCGGTTTGACTACTTTTGTGAACTTGACCATAGGTGATTCAATGAGCAGATTAACTCTCAAATCCTTGTCGATTTTTTTCCTGTCGGCGAGTATGATCATTATCAACATCCCCAATCTGTCAAGAAAAGTGCAGGGGGCAGGGATCCTTTTCCTGCTGCTGCTGGTTTTCCTTATCAATAACAAAAAGTATCTGCGGCGGGGCAGTGTTCCCTTTGCGGCATTGGCCTGTGCGGTCATCTACATCGCCTTTGAATTGGCTTACGAGATTTTAGGCATCTCAAAGTGCGAATACATTTATTACTATTACACGATATCGTTTCTCTTTTTCGCCTTCATCGGGCCGCCCCTGATCGAAGACATGAACGAGCGTGAAGAGGGTTTTATCCTCGCTTCGTATTTCGGCTCCCTGCTGTATATCATGTACGCAAATCTGAAGTTGAAGCAGAAATACGGCTCCGCCTACGTCCGCCTCGGCGATATCTATTCGGCCAGCACCAACGTGATCTCAACGCAGTTCATCTCCGCGATCGTTCTGATCTGCGGAGCCCTGCTGGCACACTATCTTTATTCAAAAAAACGCAGGCTCGCTACGATGGTCGTTTTGGCCGTCACCGTCGCATTTGAAATCTTCGTCGGACAGAGGATGATTGCGATTATCCTCATGGCGGCGATGATGGCCGTGCAGATCCTTACCTGTCAGAGAAAACCGGGCGTAAAATATCTTGTCGTTCTCTTGGGGATCGTGGTCGCTGCGGTTATCCTGATCAATATCCAGCCCATTCTTCTCTGGGTGTCGGATTCGATGCATAACATCAGGATCACCCGAAGGGTCAACCAGCTGCTTTTCCTGATCCGCAACAGGGGGATCAAGGGCGCAGGGGGATCGCTGGAGGTGAGATATAATCTGATCATCAACAGCATTCATACCTTCTTCAGCTCTCCCGTTCACTTCCTGATCGGCGTCGGAGACAGCAGCACGAGCAACCTGCTCGTAGGACACCACAGCCAATGGATCGATCAGGCGGCAAAATACGGGATCGTCGGCGTCGTACTTTTGTTTGTCACCTTAAGGGCATGTTTCCGGTCTGTATTTCGCGCCATGGACCTGTCGGATTATCCGCAGCTGCGCAAGCAATACGTTATTTTTGTTTCCTACTTTGTTCTTCGCGGCCTTATCGGCGCGGTTTTGTATCCGTATTTTGGAATGGCGCTGTTTGTGATCCTGCCGATCATGATCAAGCGATTGAAAAAAGAAAGCATTTTGGGAGGAAGACAATGATCGTTTCAACCTGCAGTTTCGGCTCTTCGGGCTCCAGCGCGGTCGCAGACTATCTGGCGGAGTGCGATGACGCTTTTGTCTTTGACAGATTTGAATTCAATTTTCTGACGGAGCCGGACGGCATCGAGGATCTGGAATACCACCTCATGCTGCGTCCGTCCAGGACCTCGAGCAGCATCTACGCGATCCAGCGGTTCAATAAGCTGGTCCAGAAACACACGAAGGGCTGGGCCAACCTGACCAAAATCAGCGAGGCCAGGATCCGCGAGCTGACCGACGAGTATATCGACGGGCTGACGCAGGTGAGATACAAAAGCTTTTCTCCGAAGATCGACAAAAAGCACTCCGCTTTTCTCGAATACTATCTGGGGAAGGCGATCATCAGGCAGCGTCTGGTTTACGGCCTTGAGAAGAAGGGGATCATCAAGGAAAACTTTGATTTTTACCCTCTGGACTACGTCAATCTCTCCGTTAAGCCGGCCGGCTTTTATGACCTGACCAAAAAGTATCTCCGTACGCTGCTGGAGGAGATGGGCTTTGACTTTTCAAAGAAAGTCGTCCTTTTAGACCAGGCGTTCTCCGGCAACGACCCGGCCAAGAGCTTTCGTTTTTTTGACGACCCGCGCGCTGTCGTAGTGGATCGGGACCCCCGTGACATGTATATTTTCGCGAAGAAAGTGCTGCTTTCAAAGGGAAGATTCATGCCTACCGACACCGTTGAAAACTTTATCGCGTATTACAGGGCGCTTCGGGACGGCCAGCCGTATAAAGAGCCTAATCCGCAGATCCTCCGCCTTCAGTTCGAGGAGCTGGTCTATAACTACGAGGAATCCGTCGGCAAGATCGATTCATTCCTCGGCATTGAAAACGCGAACAGAAAGAAATACTTTATTCCCGAGATGTCGGCGGCGAACACGAATCTGATCAGAAAGTATCCGGAGTTTGCCGAGGATGTCGAAAAGATCAAGGCCGAACTTTCGGAGTATATCTTTGATTTTGATCAGTACGACGCAATCGACTCCTCCAACCAGTCCTTCTTCGGCAGGTCCCTGAATCGAAAGAAGAAGTGACGCTTCCGCCTCTGCAGCATGAAGGGCGGACAGACGATTTGAAAAAGCGTATACATGCGAAGGGAAGCCTTGTTTTAAATGAGCAATGATATCAAAAAGAAGACCGTGTCCGGCTTCGCCTATAAATTCGCGGAGAGGGTCGGCGCGCAGGGGATTAACTTCATCGTCCAGATCATCCTGGCCCGTATCCTTTTGACGGATGAGTACGGACTGATCGCGCTGGTCACGGTGTTCATTACGATCTGCGATGTGTTCGTGACATATGGCTTCGGAAACTCCCTGATTGTAAACAAGCAGTCGGACAGTCTCGATTTTTCGACCTGCTTTTACTTCGGTCTTGTTTTGGCCGTTGTCCTTTATGCCGCTGTCTATTTTGCCACGCCGTTTATCGCGGCATATTATAAAAAATTCGATTATGACCTTCTCGTTCCCGTGATCCGCGTGATGGCGCTGCGGATCCCGATCGCAGCGGTCAACTCGGTCCAGCATGCGTATGTGTCCAAGCATATGCGCTTCAAGAAATTCTTTTACGCGACGCTGATCGGAACGCTCGTCTCGGGTGTTATCGCGGTCATCATGGCTTATGCCGGCTTCGGCGTCTGGGCTCTTGTGGAGCAGTATCTCGGCAACGTTCTGATCGATACCGTTTGTCTCTGGATCATCGTCGGCTGGCGCCCGACGAGAGAATTCTCCTTCAAACGTTTAAAGTCGATCTACGATTACGGCTGGAAGATCCTTGTGGTCGGTCTGATCGACACGATCTACGGGCAGCTCCGCAGCCTGATCATAGGAAGACAGTATTCAAGCAGCGATCTTGCCTATTACAACCGCGGCTATAGGTTTCCGTCTTTTGCCATGCGGCTGATCGAGCCGACGGTCAACACCGTCCTTTTCCCTGCGCTCTCGCAGTGCCAGGACGATCAGAAGCAGATGCGCGAGATCACCAGAAAGGTGATGATGGCCAGCACATATATCGTCTCGCCCGTCATGGTCGGTCTGGCTGTCGTTGCCAAACCGCTTGTACTGGTCCTGATTACCGAGAAATGGCTTCCGTGTGTCGTGTTCCTGCAGATCGGCTGCCTTGCCAATCTCTTC
>JAEEGL010619950.1_pt1 | contig 23233 bp, 8 predicted proteins | sample 9134231 | NCBI WGS metagenome assembly JAEEGL01 (sample SAMN16246548, study PRJNA631951) | gut metagenome | biome: gut microbiome; feature: rumen; material: fiber-attached | host: Bos | place: Iran: Karaj | collected 2018-10
CAGTTGCTGTTGAATCTAGAGTTTCAACTATTTCTAATGTTTTGGAAGCACTGAGGTAAATATCATTATGTTTGTCAGAAATAGCAGAGTCGTTGACTTTTGTGACTTTTGCTGAACTTGCAATTTTAAGGTTTCCATTTGTACTTACATAAATTGCCCCTCCAGAAGTGCTTGCAGAATTGTCTGCAATAAGAGCTCCGGTGCTCAGTGTTACAGTTCCTTTTGTTATATTGATTCCACCGCCGGTATTCGCACTTCCTCCGGTAATCTTGAGGTTTGTTATCGTTACAGGTACAGCAGTGTCTACTGTAAGAACTGACCCGCTAGATCCGCCTTTAAGACTATCACTTGTATTTCCAGTGACGCCACTGATTGTGAGTGAACTTGCTTTTACGGGAGTAGGGGAGCTTTCGGTGCCGTCCGAAATCGTCTGGGCTCCAGTAATTTCTCCACCTATCCAAATTGTATAATCCTTATTTGTGTCACCCTGTTTCTGTAAGTAGCCTATTGCTTTTGAAAAAGTGGCATATGGAGCAAAAACTGTTCCGTTACCAGTTTCGTCGCTGGCAGTGCCTATAGTTGTGTTTCCTACGTAAATCTGAGTGATAAGATAGTCGCTTACAAGGGTATCTGTAACTCTATAAGTATTGCCTGTAATTGGACCATCGCCGCCGCTGCTTATCCATTTGTTTGTGGTCATGTTTGGGAAAACATTGATGTCCTGATAGTCTGTAAAAACTACATACCCGTCTTTCTTGAAGACAAGCTTAGCTTTGTACGAACCGGCAGTTCTGTTTTTTAATGTTATTTTTGATGTAGATATAGTTTCGCCTGTGCCGGCTGTTTCTGGTGTTGTTGGAATGTCAGTTGTTCCCAGATAAAATTCAAGAGTATCGGCTGTTCCCGACGTCTCAAAGGATATATCCAAATCTATATTACCATTACCTAATGTAAGTGGCTTTATTATAAAATCATGATTGAAAGTAGGATTTATAGAAGAAATTATTTCTGTACAAATAGCCTGTAAAATTACTTCTGTGTTTCCATCAAAAATTGCTGTAAGACCTGCTTCAATATCCCATTCTGTTTCCATAGCGTTAACTGGAAGTGTTATTGTATAAGTTGCCCCTTCTGTAGATTCATTTAAAATTACGGCCTGTATAGCTTCTCCCCCGCCATTTGTTGCTGTTACATAATAATCAGTACTTGTTGGCGCAGAAGGAAACGCCGTTCGTGAATTTATATCATCTATAGAATTAAAAAGCGAAAAACATTTATCTGGAAAAGCTCCTGATTCTGTAAAATCCTCTGGAACACTTATTTGTCCTGTAATGGTAACAGTTTTTTGTTCATTATTAATAACCGCATTGTCTGCATTATGCGAGTTATCATTAAATGCGTTTATGCATGCAAAAAATAAAATTGAAACAGTGAAAACTAAAAGAGTTTTTAAAATCTTCTTGAATTTCATATTAATCTTATTCATATATTCCACCTTATATGCATTCCATATATCATGATTTTGTTATTCTGTTCGTTGCTGAATACTTATAACCGTTGTATTGTACTTCTACAAGAATTAAATATGTTCCTGCAGGTAATGAGTTTTGCAAAGTAAGTTTATGATTTGTATGTGAGTAACTCCAGAAAGAATCTGGAACATCATTACCATTACATTTCAAAGTAACAGTTGTATTGCCTGAATCAGAGCCTGTCCAAGCAGGTTCAGTTTCTGAACATGTAATTGTTATTGGATAAACAAGAGATGAAGAATTTTCTTCAAATGTCACTGTTATTGTCGGTGTACTGTATGGAGTAATCGTACCGCCGCTGATGCCAAGATATGCTTCACCATCCTCAGTGTCGGCTAATACTGAAAAACCTGTTTTATCACTACGGAAATATCTTGACGGAAGGTTATGAACTGTTTCACCATTATTATCATACTTATTCTGTCCCCATTCCATGCCGTAAGCATATCCCTGTGTAATGCGGATGTTATGTCCAACAGTTGGATCTGTCTGTGTTGTTATTCCAATCGTTGAACCGTCGATTTTTCCTGATATTTTAATTAGTTTGTCATTTGGGAGATAAATGTTTGAAGCGTCTGAACTTGCTGTGTTTCCAGAGATATAACAGGTTCCGCCTATAGTTATATTTCCTTCTGCATAAATTCCTGCACCATTTACTGCAGTATTGCCGGTTATGACACCACCTTTTATAAGCAGGTCCCCGCCGGAATGAACATAAATGCCTCCACCATTACCGGTTGATGTACTGTTTCCAGATATTCTTCCGCCTGTGAAAACAAAGTATGCATTAGGATTAACTTCTACACCAGCTACCGGGTTACTGCCGAGTATACTATTACCGGTTATTGCACCACCGTTCATGAATAAAGCTCCATTAGCATTGATGGAAACCCCTCTGATATTACTTGATGAAACAAGTTGTAAGCCAGTCCATGTATCGTCAGAAATATCATCAGGAGTATTATTGGTATTTCTTGTACCTTCTATGGTTAAAGAAGCTGCTTTATCACCATTTCCAATCTGTAGAATTGGTCCTGTGGTACTTTCTGAAGTTATTGTTGCAGTTCCCTTTCTGTCGCCATAATTATGTGTGTTGTTCTGGCCCACCGAGTAACATTCAATTGAAAGGTTTGCAGTTACAACAATTGGCTCATAAACTGTTTGACTGACTCCATCTTTAACATGAATCGTATAAGTCTTATCAAGTCGATTTAAACCATTTACAACAGCTATTGCTTTTTCAATAGATGCAAATGGTTGCATTGGAGAGCCGTTTCCAGTTAAATCATTTCCTGAGCTTCCTCCAACATAAAAATCTGTAAGTCCATAAGCATCTACAAGCAGTGTTGTAAGATATAAAACACCTGCATCTTCTCCAGTTGAAACTATAAGCTCATTAGAAGCGGCTACAGTTTTACTTGATTCCCAGGTTTTTGTTTCGAGATTATCATAGACACAAATAGTCTGAATGCTAGAATAAAGCAGCTGTTCCTGCTGGTCCTTAAAGTTTACTGCTACTTCCCAGATTCCACTCTTAAAGCTATTTCCTGATATAGGAAAGTCATCCAGGCTTGAAGTAAAACATACTGTTTTTTTATCTGAATCCCAGAATGATGTAAGTTCACTCCAGCCCTCAGTAACTGCAGCTTCATCTTCTGGTTTGTTCAGGCATTTCTTAGGAACAATTTCAACTTTCTCTATTTTGTTTTCTGAAGGATTCTGAATTTTTATGCGAAGATTAATCTTACCTCTTCCAGCCTCTGTAATCTGTGGCACAAGATTGAATTTGTATTCAATTCTATGATCTGAAGCTGTATCCGGATTAAAGGATGTAGAATCTTTTATGAGAACTGCATCTGTAATACTTGAGTCTACAGCGGATGTTCCCTTAGCACCAACTTCAATAGTCCAGGTTGAACCTGCCCTTAGCGGAATGGAGAAACTTTTGTCTGATGCATCTATATCGTTAGAAACTATAGTTTCTGTGCCATTTGTAGCTTTTGCATAATAGGTGAGATCTTCATCAGGAGGAATGTCGGGCTGTGCTGAACGTGCAGACCTTACAGATATATTCTCATACCTGATGTATGTTTCATCTACCGAAAAACTTCCGCAAAATATTACTGTTTTGTTTTCAGCAATTTCTGAACTGCCAGATATGTTTGCGCAGGAAGTAAGACTGAGACTTAAAGAGAAACTTAGAATTAAAGGAATCAGTTTAGTTATCTTTTTCATAGTTTTCCTTCCCTCTATTGTTTTAGCACGGCAGCTAAACCATATCTATCAACACCTGATTCCCATTCTCTTAAATATGAATGATTCGGGTCTACCATATTTACATAATGATTTAGTGCTGTAACCAAATCTGTACCGTGGTCTAAGGTTTGAGTCTGACCATTGATTGTTGGTAAACTTGCTGTAAGTGTACCATTATTATTTTCTGGGAAAGTACCATTTGAAATAAAGGTTCCTGCCTGTACATTATTTAATGGATAATGCTGAGGGATAACTGTAATCCAGTTTCTTTGTTGACTGTTTTCTGTTACGCGATCTGTTGAATAATCACTTCTTACACATTCATAAAGCCAGTAGCAGTTTTCAATTTTAGATGTTCCGTGTTCCTGGCATCCTACAATTGCACCTGCAAGTCCATTCATATCACTACTGGTATCATAATAAACATTCATCCAGACCTGGCCGTAGTTTACACAGTTACGAATAGTACCGTTTGCTCCATTAAATCCTGAAATTCCTCCGGCATGTCCGTATCTGCCACCCCAGGCAAAATCCTTAAACCAATGCATTGATTTAATATCTCCTGTATTGATGCAGTTTTCTATTACTCCATAATTGGCACAGCAGATTCCTCCTACAGAACCATATTCTAGTCCTTCTTTTATACTAACTTTGTTCCAGCAGTTTCGTATAATTCCATCATTATAATGACAGAAACCTCCAAAGGAATGAAAGTTATCTCCTTTTGTTTCAGGATTTGTATTTATTGCAACGTCATTATCTTCCCTAATAATAATAGGCTCGTTTTTTTCTATAATTAAATTTTGAATAGTGCCTTTATTTCTAAAACAGATAGCTACAAAGTCTTCTGACATAACAGTACCAAACTTAAGCGTGTGTCCGTTTCCGTCAAAGACTCCTTCAAAATCAGTATCTGTATTTAAGATTCTTTCAGTACCAAGTTTTGCACTAATCGGATAATATTTCTCATTAGATAAATCAAGATCTTGTGTAAGGTTTATGCAGGTATCTCTTGTAATTGTTGAAGTACCATTTGTAATACTGTCAAATTGAGTCCTTAATTCTTCTATACTGCTGACTGAGATAATAGTATTGTACCCGTTTATTACAAATTCTGCGTCCTTATGAAGCCCAAGATACTTTGCATAAACATGAAGGTCATAGCGGCCTGTATATCCGGCAGTATCTGGAATTACCATTACATTTGAATTTTCTTCTCCTACAAGACCACCCCTGTAATAAAGCGCGAGTTTCCATTCAATGCTGTCTCTAACGGTTTCTGTAATTTCCTGTGAATTAATCATTACTGTTGGGTCTATCTGAATTGTTCTGTTTGCTGCTGTAGTATCATTTGGCATAAACTTATTGAAACCATTATGGATTGCGAAAGTCATCTTATAAGACCTGAATACATTCTCAAAATTCTTTCCGCTAAGTGCAATTCCTGCTTCTACAACAGAAGAAGCTGTGAGCGGGATAACATAATAGTTATCATCACTATGGAAAACTGTTGAAGGATTTTTTTCACTATTCTTTTCGCCATATCCTGTGGTAAAAATTGCAGTGTCTTTTTTTATCTTTTCAGGTGTCCAGCCAAGACTAATCCAGATTTCACTGTTGTCTATCAATGCATCTGAAATATTAAGTTTCTTATTTTCTGGAAGATACAGGTTTGATTTTGTTGTTCCGTCTGAGAGTGTATTGTCTTTTACAATTCCGCCTGTAATATTAACTGCTGCTACACTATTATCAATACAGATTCCAGCGCCATGAGAAGAACTTTTATTTCCAGAAATCTTGCCGCTGTTAAGATTTAATATTCCGCAAGTATAAATACCGCCGCCTGGTCCATCACTATTGTTACCGGTAATATCTGTGTTGTTAAGGGTTAGAGTTCCTTCATTATAAATACCGGCACCCATACTGGAACATGTGTTGCTGCTGACTGTAACTGAGTTTAACGTTGCATTTCCACTGTTGAAAATTCCAGCTCCAAGATCAGATGCAGTGTTCTTGTTATTTTTTACAGTACAGCCGGTCATTCTAAGAGTGCCCTGGTTTTTAATTCCAATGTTTTCAGCACCTTCAATGCTTTTTCCATCAATAATAAACTTGCTGATAATCAGTTCTGATGAAGAAGGAATTTCTATAAACGCTCCTGTATAATCATCATCACGAAGCAGGGTAACTGTTGAATCGTCTTCGGCTTGAATTGTAATTTTCTTGTTTTCACTTAATCCTATAGAGCTCACAATAGTTTCTGTAGAACCATTATAAATGCTGATTGTAATTTCTTTTGCACCATTTCCGTATACGTCATTTATGATGGCAATTGTTTTGCTTAAAGATTTAAATGGATCAAGAGGCGAACCTGAATTAGTATCATTACCTTCAGTATAGTCTACATAGTAATGAGTGCGCTGGCTTCTCCATGCCTGAATGATTTCAGATGAAAGGATGAAGCTTCCATTGTTAGAAATAAGTGTACTTGAACTTGTACTGAGCCATTTTGTTGTCTGCAATCCCCTGAGTACATTCAGTGTCTGTACCGAAGAATACACTGCTGACTTTTCATCATAGAAAGTAAGGACAACTGTATAAACGCCGCTTGCAAGCTCTGTGCGGTTAATGATTATTTTATTTGACTGCGGAGTGATGTCTTCGGTTTCAAAATCTGGTTCATCCGGTTTACTCTGAACTTCCATACGCACTTTTTGTATAGATGCAGGAACTGAAATTTCAAGTGCAATGCTTCCCTTTCCGCCGCTCACAGGCTTAAGATAAAAGGCATGAGAAAAAGTTGGAGACGCTTTAAGAAGTTCTGTTGTAAATGAATCATAAAGAATTTCTTCTTTTGTAGAAATATTTCTGACTACAGTTTTAATTGTCCACTCGCCAAAGTTTAAAGGCATCTCAAAAAATATTTCATGAGTTTCAGGATTTTCTTCTACATCTGCAGTAAGCTCTGCTCCCTCACTTGAAGTTGCTTTTACGAAGTATTCGAATTGAGTCCAGTTTATTGAGCCGGGACCTGCAGCACGCACACCGTTTGAATTAGTGTTATTTGATTTGGAAACTAATAAACCGTCTGGCAGTGAAGAGTCAGCATTAATTTTTCCCTTAAAAAGTACTGTTGTGATTTCTGGTTTCTCTGGCTGGCCGGCATTATTTGAAGCTGAATTCCAGCAGGAACTGAAACAAAGTGCTGTGGTGAGTATTCCTAATGTTATACAAATCGCTTTCAATTTGCTTTTCATGATATACCTCATTTATGACGGGTCGTAGCCGTATACAGTAAATTCATCATCATATGTCATTCCGTTCCAGGTTGCCTGTACGTGGAGTGTATAAATATCCCTGTAACCCACGCTCTGAGGAACAACAAACTCAAGGCTTGTGAATGAACAGCCCTGTACAAGGTGTCCGTTGATATATAAATCTGCCTTCCATGTAACAGGATTTGCAGCTGCTGCAAGAACTTCTTCGGTTACATCTGTGCCCTGTACTTTAATTGTAGGATTTATCCTGATAGTTCTTGCCGAGTCGCTTGAATCTCCTGCGCTGAACCAGTTTTCTTCAACTGAGAATGTAATTTGCTGTGAATTTATTACATCCGTAATACTACCGCCGTTTACTGCAACTACTGCTTCATCAGCTGTACTGTCGTAAGAAATAGCGTAACAGTCGCCGGTAAAGTAAGTTCCCGGTATTACACCGCTGTTGTGTCCGCCGTTATAGCCGTAGTCCTGAGTGATTGTGACTGGAGTAATAATCGTTGGGGTTGCCTGTGTTGAAATTCCAATGTCAGATTTGCTGCCACTGTCACTGTCACTTAAGCTGCCTGCAATGATAAGTTTGATTCCCTGCGGTATATAAAGGTTCGATTTGTCACCCAAAGTATTTGTGTTGCCATTAATCTTGATTGCGCCTGAAAGTGTAAGGTTAGAGCCTGCATAAACACCACCACCGTTTACAGCTGCAGTATTCTGTGTAATTGCAGCTCCTTCTGTAATTTCAAATGAAGCCCCGGATGAAACATAAATACCACCGCCGTTTGCACCAGCTGTATTTTCCTTGATTACAGCTCCATTACAAACAGAAAGTTTTGCTCCGAGCGGCACGTATACTGCACCACCATTATTTGCGGCAGTGTTTTGGGTAAGTACAGCGCCATTACCAAGAGTGAGTTCTGTACCGTCCTTCATTAATACAGCACCACCGTTTTCGGCACTACCATTTTTGATTGTAATGTTTTTGATTATGACTGGAACAGCAGTATCAATTGTTAAGGCAGGACCATTATCCCTAGCGTCGAGCGTTGCAGTTGCTCCAGGGCGTGCACTGATTGTAAGCTCTTTAGCCTTTTCCAAATTCACTACAGCAGTTTCTTCGAGTGTTCCTGCTATATAAATATTAAGCTTTGCATCCGGCATGTTGCGCTGGTCTACATCTGCAATAGCTTTCTGCAGTGTCTTGAACGGGTGCTCGCGGGTTCCGTCTGCAGCCAGGTCATCATCGCTTCCATTATTTTCATCAACATAAATTGCGCTGTCTACTACACGCAGAATAACTGTGGTTAAAGCAGACTGTTCATAATTTAATTTCGTTGCATAGGTTTTAAGACAGTAGGTTCCTTCAGTTAATGAAATTGTAACTGGATTTTCAGATTCATCACCTTGACCTTGAATAAGGGCACTTACTGTATTTGGTCCTTTATAAAGCTCATAGTGAATCGTTGTCTCTCCAACATTGTTTCCTTTGTGGTCTGTTGCTGGAGGAGTTATTGTAAGCTTGTACGGGTCGTTTTCACTTCCGGCTACCATTTCATTTGCACCGGTTGTATAAATTACTCCGTCGATATCTTTAATTTCCGGTCTGCTCAGGCGGGAAATTTCTGTGTTTATATAAACAGTCTGAATAAGCCCCGCCTTATCCTTTAAGCCCAGTGTGTAGGATTTTTCACCTGAAACAACAACATCATTTGTTTCAAAATAAACTGAGCGGCCAGAGTTCGCAAAATCCTTGGAATCAATCTTTGAATAGGTTTCTTTAGGAGTGTCAGAAAAACAAGTGTCTTCAAATGTAAAGCTGCCGTCTGCTGCAATAGAAACAGGATATTCTTTATATTCATCGCCGTTAACAGTGAGGCAGACAATATCCTTGTGCCGGATTGCAAGCTCTTCTGCATCAGGCATATCAAAACAAATAACAAAAGTCTCGTTATTGTTGTTCATAATTGTTGCATTCTGTACCTGCGGAGGAACTGTGTTACAGTGCAGAGGAATCTCATAACCTTCAAACTTACGATGACTCTCATCATCTACTTCAAGCCCAATGCTGGCAGTAATATCTTTTCCTTCATCTGCATCAAGCAGGAATTCCTGAGGGAACTTTAATGAAAGTGTATAAGTATCAACCTGTTTAATTGTTACACGGGATACATCTACAGAAGGCAAAAGGTTTTTGAAAGTGACTGAAGGTTTAAGTGCATACTTTTTAGGATTTCTCATGGTAAGAGTAATTTCAAAATCCTGTTTGGAATTTATACAGTCGTTACCAGGCAAATCTTTATACGGTTCATACGGATCAAATTTATGCTGTTCAATGGCAGCTGTTTCCGTATATTTTTCCATATAATCTGCTACATCGTTTTCAAAAAAGGCACACGAAAAATTAAAAGCGAGTGGAATTAAAATCAGTCCTGTCTCTAAGAGACGCTTTAATCTATTCATAATCTTCATCACAGTCTCCTAGAATTGCCAGCCCACAGCCACAACCGGTTTAATGTAACCCATTGTAACATCATCCATAAACGGCATTACAAAATCGGCACCGGCTTCTACATAAAGTCGGTTTGTAAAATATACATGCGCACTGGCACCTGCCAATACACAGAAATCTAAACTGTTAAGCGGTATAGAAGATATATCCCTGGCGAAGTGGAACTTAGTATCATTAAACATAGCAAGTCCACCACCACCATGCAATTCAAGTGTTGCTATATGACGGAGCTTAGTAGAATCTTTTTTGCTTTTTACACGGATTGGTAACTGATAGATGAAAAGCGCATTTCCCGTAATAAAGTTTCCGTCTAAATCATAACCGTCTGCCTTACAAAGGAGTCTGGTATAAGCTGCATCAATTCCAAAGCCCAGGTACCCGAAACGGCGTTTGTACGGCATAAGTGAAATTTTTGCATTAGCCGAAAGAGGAAGAACTGAGGTGTTCAGGTAGTCCATCATTCTGTCCCCAAAAACTATTACAGGACAAGTATAACCTGCGGCCACGTCAAAATCTACTGCTTTACGGAACTTGATTGTAAACATACTGTCTTTGTTGTGCTCGCTTGCAAGTCCGCTGGCATCTGTTGCACAGAAATAATAGGTACCGGTATCAAGCTCTTCCAGGTCAAACTGAATCTTGAGGTGCCTGTTGTTGTCGCTGAATTCAGTAATATGCGGGATAAGCGGTGCAACTATATTCTTGCGGGCATTAATCACTGAATAGGTTGTAAAGGAAATGTCTGTAGGATTTTCCTGCAGTTCAAAAAGATTTCGTCCGTTTACAGTAAAAATTCCGTCGTTAATTTCATCAAGATAAATTGTTGAAGAGTGAGTTACTGCAGCTTCAACGCTTCTGATTTGTGGAATATACGCGCGGTAAATATTGAATTCAAACCAGTCAGACTCAACTTCCGGGATGCCTATAAGGTCGTAAGTGATTACCTTGTAGCGGTAAAAACCTGGCGTTAAAAGCGGCTGAATCTGAACTCTTGTAGTATTGTCTTCTGTAATAAAGCGGTTTATTTCGTTCCAGCCAGACTTATCATCTTTTTTTTCTTCAATTACAACTTCGTATTTCTGAACGTATTCCGGGTAATCTTCTTCCCATTCAAGATACTGCCAGCCTGTGTCAGGGTCTTTTTCTTCTTCGCCTTCTGCCCCTTCTTCGCCTTCAGCTGCTGCAGTTTCAGTAACTACCGGTGAATCTGAGAATCCTGTCTTACTCTTTTTCTTTGATTTTGCCCAGGCCAGCCCGCTGAAAAGCACTGCCATTAACAAAGCGCAAAGGAAACGTTTTCTAATTGCCATAAGGGTTTTTCGCTCCTTTCGCTTTTATTTTCTTTGGAGTAGGAATCTCCGTAGAGAAGGTTGATTCTGAAGCCGGTCCTTCCTGAAGTATTTTATCCAGAGTGCCGTCCTTATCTATATCAACTCGCCTTATAGCATGAACTGTCCACTTAAAGGTTCCGTTTGCAAAAGTAGATTTATCCTGCTCGTAGACTTTCATAAAATCAATTTCGTACTGGGTCTTCTTTTGTATTAATTCAGAAAGAAGCACTTTGTTTTTTCTGTCCTTGATTTCAACAATATAATCTGTAGCGTCGGCAACCTTGTTCCAGCTCAGTGTAATTGTTCTCGGGTTCTTTGGGTTTCTAAGATACTCTGCTCCCAGTAACTGCGGATTTGCAATAAGCCCCGTAGTTGCATCCAGAGGCTCTACCGGTAAAACTGTAAAGCGTCCGCGGTATTTGTTTTCTGTGTTTGAAATGTCTATTCCGTCCAGAGTTTCCGCGTAAACTAAAATTTCATAATTGCCCGGGCGAAGTCCATCTTCTGTATCAAGCTTAACTGTCTTTGGTGCAATCACCTTACCGCTTTCCATCTGCTCGTCTGTCGGCACCTTCAGGACTACCATGTTCTTTTCATCAGTTTTTACAAGGACAAACTGTGCCTTAGCAACTTCATCAACAGTGCTCCATTTTGCAGAAGCCGGATTCATGATTGCATCTATACCGTTAAACTGTGCGCCCTTTGCAGGAGCCGTAATTTCTACAGGTCGAAGCTTAATCAGGTTGAATGTACTTTCCGAAAGGCGTCCTGAGCGGCGTGATGAAACACCAGGTATTTCATTAGCAAATGCCTGAATGCGCCACTTGTAATTTGCCTTATCTACAAAGTCCTTAGGCTTAAACATATCAACTGAATCTTCCGGCTCATCAATCACATTTTCATAAACCAGCTTGTTGTCTGACAGGCGGAATATTGAAAGCCTATAATAATCAGCGCCCTTAACATCTTCCCAGGTAAATTTAAACGGAATAGTCTCGCGGGCAATTGCACGACCGGCAGGAGCTGTAAGCTGTGCTTCATCAAGGTTTCCTATAATGTTCAAAGTTTTTGCCGGAGTAATAAGTTCTGTTTCATCAGTTGTGCTCGAAGATTTTAAGCGCCAGTAATAAGTTCCAAGCGGAAGGTTTACGCCGCGGATACTTGCAGAAGTAACTGGTGTTTTATAGACAATCTGTTTAAAGCCCTGGTCAGAAGCAATCTGCAGTTCGCTTATAAAATTGTCCGGAATATTTCGCTTCCATGTAAATTTTGTATCAGGTAAAAGTGAAAGTGCACAGCAGTAGCCTTCTGCCGGTTCAACAGTATGCTGCTCGGGTACACCTTTCATTGTATAGAAGGTACGGATTTGTGAAACCGGCGACACATTGCCTTCTGTATCGCGCATCGTGATTCCCCAGTACCACTTTCCGTCCTTAAGCTTTGTAACGTTAGAGTTAAGGATGTAGAAGTTGTCTATTGTTTCAAAAGTAACTGCCGGATTCCTCAAGTTTTCATTGTCAGCAATTCGTACTGTGTAGCTCTGTGCTTCGTTTTCGATTTTCCACGAAAAGCTTGTAGGTTTAGCATTTATTTCTGTGTTTACGATTCCGTTTTCTGAAGGAACAAGAAGTTCAGGCGCTGTAAGTTCACCCTTGCGTTCAATCTTAAAGCTTCGGATTTCTGAAGGTTCTGCAAAGCCTTTTTTGTTGAGCGTGTAGTAAGGTGTTACCCGCCAGTAATAAGTTCCCTGTTCGAGTGTAGATATAATAGAAGAAGTTGTAGATGTTCTCTGCTCTACAACAGGATTACTCATGGAAGGGTTCCTGGAGATTTCCAGCTTGTATGTAGAAGCGTACGGGCTTTCTGTCCAGATGATACGGACTGCAGGGTTTCTTTTTCTGTAGCCGTAAGTGTAGTCTTCTGCCGGAGCAACCTGAGCTGGTGGCAGCGACTGAATTACCTGAAGCTTGCCGGTCTTTACATCTGCTTCATTTTCCATAGCTTTGGTTTCGAGCTTCCAGAAATAAGTTCCTGCTTCAAGTTTAATGTCTGTTTCATTTAAGCCGTTTGAATCTAAGCGGTTAAGTATGTCGTTAAAATCCTTGTCTTTTGAAATCTGTAAAGTCGTTGTTTCACCGGAATTATTCCAGCTGAAGTGCACGTTTGTTGCGCCCTGAGTGTGATACAGAATCTTTTCGTTGCGTACCGGAGAAAGCACTGTAAGCGTCGGGCGGGAAGCAATTACATTTACACTGCCGTCTTCTGCATTCATGTTAAGTTCCTGTCCCTGTGCAATTGCTGTAGAAGTACCGTCTGCATTCTGTACTGAAGCAGAGCCCTTTAACACCTGAACAGAAAGTCCTGCTGCCCTGCCTCTTGTGCCTGTGTCTTTAGTGCCTGCACCGCCAGCTCCTGCACCGCCAGTTCCCGCGCCTGTACCTGCTGCTGCCTGTGAAACCGAGCCTGCACTCAAGCTTGTACCAGACTTTACTGCAACCTGAATGCCCCTTGAAGAAAGAGTAAGTCCGTTATCCGAATCAGAAGAATCTACTGTTGCGTAACCGTCTTCAAGTTCAACTGCTGCCGTGTGGTCTTCTGTAAGAAATACCTGGGCCATTGTGTTTTCCATAAGGTCCATAACGTTTCCGTCGTTAAACCAGATAGTTGCTTCTGAAAGTGCTGCAGTGTGAATTGTGTCCCCGTTATATACCGGAGATTCCTGTCGGAGTCGGTCCCATACAACGCGGTCCAGAAATTTTCTCTGGGCAGTTTTATATTTAAATGTAATCGTAGCAATCGGCTTTTCGTTCTGTTTGGTAAGTGCTCTGAAAAAGCTGTTGTAGAATAACCACGAATTTGTTGAAGCACCAATGAGACAAATGAGGATTGTAATGATGAAGGGAAGAAGTAAACTACTGCTTAACCTGGATCTTGTTTTCTTCTTCATTCAAGTTTACCTTTTCAAATTCTGGGATTGGTATGCCGAGCAAATTTCGTACTTCATTCAAAGTCTTTGGTCCGTTTGGTCCAAGTGCTCTGGCACAGTCCGGATCTGCCACAAAATCAGGTTCATTAGGCTTAAAGAATGCTTCAATATCAAACTGAGGCATATTTACAACACCGTAGAAGTGCTGAGTTCCTTTTCCTTTTACTTCAAACTCAACTGGAATCTGCTCTACAATAAGCTCGTTCGGTTTATCTGCTTCTGCAATAGTAAAGTTATTTTCCTGACATTTAATGAAACGCTTTTTAAGAAGGCCATAAGTGTCTTCTGTAATCAGGATATCAGTTCCGCAGGGCTTATTAGAGCTTTCGGTTCGGGAAGCAAAGTTTACGGCATCACCAATAGCGGTGTACTCCATCTTTCCTTCCTTACCCATGTCGGCACCCATTAAACCACAGGTTGCGCGCCCAGTATTTAAACCGCTACCAATACGGATGTGCGGCTTGTATTTTGCTTTAGGTTCATTTTTATGTGCTTCAGTAAATGCTTCTGCTTCTTTATTGTACTTCATGAGTGCATAGCGCATTGCAATTGTACCGCGGATAGCATTTGTTGCATCTTCCATAACATGCTCGTCGTGGATTGTCTTAAGCTCTTTCCTGCGGGGGTCTGAATCAGGCATATCCTCAAACTCAAGGCTGTCGTTGCGCATAATTCCCCAGACAGCCATAATTGCATCACCCTCAAACTTATCGATATTGCCGTGACTGAGCACAATGCAGTTTACCATGCGGCTCATGTAATCGTTCAAAAAGCCTATGATTTCACTTGGCGAATCGTTTCCGAAGCGGTTTTTAAAGCCGTCAGAAATTGCAGTAAAACCACGGATATCGCTGAAGAAGATTGTTACGTCTTTCAGGTGCGGATTAAAGTCTATTTCCTGCCTTGCAATAGCTTTAGCTACGTTTCGGTTTGTGAATTTTGCAAAAGTGTTCAGCGAGTAAAGTTCATCTTTTGTACTCTGGTTCAAAACACCAATCTCGTCCCTGCGCTTTGTGTGAAGGCGTTCAAAAATATCAGACTCAAAATTACCCAGCTTGATTTCTTCTGCTGCCTCTGTAAGTTTTCTCAAGTGGCGGGAAATTGCAAATCGTGCGAATACCAGAATGAATATAATGGAAAGAAAAAATACAACGCCCATCAAATAGATGTTGTTTCTGCGTGTTGTAATAACTCCCTCAAGAACCGAATTAAGCGGAACGGTTGTCATTACCACGATATCACCAAAGGAGAGCTTTTCGTAGGCACCGTAATAGTTTACTTTCTTCTCCTTGCCGTCAATTGTTTCTATATCAATGAACGGAATCTGGCGGCTGTCGTCGTTATTCTGATTGTTCTTGCGCATTGCAGTAACAAGAGGATAATTCTTAAGACTTTCGCCCCGCAGGATACGGTCTGTTTCCGGGTGAGAAAGAAGTTCATCAGAGTCGTTTATAATGAAAGTAGTATTTGTCTGGTCTGTACCAAGAATGTCGGAAATGCTTTCAATGGAAAAAGTGATTATACAGGTCTGGTCGAGTCCGTTTTCCTTGTAAGAAAAGAGCATGGACATTACAGGGATTCCAAAGAATGGAGATGCATTAAGTGCTATTGTTTCTCCGTTGCAGGAACGTGCAATTGCCGAAGTTGAAGCCTGGATAAATGTTTCCATTACAGAAGTATCAAGCTCGTTGGAAAGGAAAAAGCGCGAGTTCAAAATCTTTGAGTCTGTGCTTTCCGGGCGGGCTACACTGTTTGCAGAAAGTATATATATAGAAGCAATATCCTGATTTCTCTCAAAAAAGAATGCTTCTGCCTGTCGTGCAAGTGATGCTGTACGGCCACCGCTAACTACATTTAAAAGATCAAGCAGCTGGAAAACGTTAGATCTTATGGTACTGATTTTGTCTTCCATAGTTGATGCAGCGCGGGCATTTGTAGAAAGGTTATTGTTTTCTGCAGTAATCTTTACATCTTCACCAACAAAGTGGCTGTTGAGGTATGTTACTGTGCCAAGGGAAACAAGTACGATAAACCCGATAATCAGAGCCAGTTTTACACCGATAGGAAATTTTACTGAATAGGGAACTTTTTTTTCTGTTTTGGTATTTGAGTCTTCTGTCACGATAGATTCTCTCACTTTTAGTAAATTACTAAACTCTAGCATTTTATATATCTAAAAATCAAGTAAACCGCCATTTCTATACAAAACGCAAATTTCTGTGTTATCCTACTATAATAGAGGTTAATTATGAGTATTGTTTCAAAGAGTCTTCAAAAAACAGTGCGCCTTGCCTTTCTTGCATGTTTATTTTTCACTTTATTTAGTTGTTCACAACTGGAATCAGTTTCTACAAGTTCCATTAAATTTTCAGTTTCCGCTTCCCGTGCTGTCCTGAACATTCCTGAGGGAGAAACTGTCTTTATCTATGTAGAATTACAGGGCGTGGATATTCCACCAGTGACTGAGGAATTCAAAAATGATAAAACCAGTTACAATTTTGTTTTCGATAAAGTTCCTGTTGGAGAATATGTTACTGTTTCTGCCCAAATCTACAGAGAAGAAAACGGCAGGAAAATCGTGTTTTATTCCGGCACTTCTGAAACCTTAAAAGTTCATTCCGGTGAAAATGATTTTACACTTACACTTAAGCGGGAAAACACTTCTGTTGAAGAACCGGGCAATGATGATCCGGAAGTTGAAGAATACAACATAACCACATCAGATGATTCAAGTTACATTGTTGAAAAACCACTTCTTACCATTGAACATAACAATACAGAACTTTCTACAAACATACTTGAATTCAATAGTGACAAAGATGATGAAACCTTCTGCTGGACATATGCAAACTTAGGTGAATATCAGATAGCAAAAATAACCTTTAAGGGAAATGAGCTTCCTCCTGAATCAACAAATGAGATTCGTTTCCGCTTTGTAAAATCTGCAACCGGTGTACGCTATCCTCTGGATACAGTAACTGTCGAATCAGGATCTTATACTTGTTCATTTGACATCCCGCAGGGAATAGGCCTCGATGGAATTGCAATTGAAAACAACTGGGATAATGAAAATAGCAGATGGGCCCAGGATTTTAGCTGTATAATAGAAGAGATTAAACTGATTAAGAATGATGAGCTTATAGACACAGACTTCAATAAGATTACAACTCCAGCTGAAACTACCTGTGTAATCCAAAAACCTGCAATTCAGAGTTTTGTCGGCACCCAAATTAATAAAAACATAATCACCTTTGATTCAACTAATGCACGCAGCTACAACGAAACAGGTTCAGGCTTCAGCGCCGCTTACTGGGAATTTGCAGACCTTAAAGATTACGACAAAGTCACAGTCAAGGTAAAAGCAGAAAATCCTAACAACTTTGAACAGATTAGAATTATTATAAAAGGCTTCACTCCACGCAACTATTCAGAAAATAAGCCTGATTGTTATTACAGTGCTGACATTCAGAAAGTTATAGAAACTGCTGGCACAACTCAAACCCTTACCTTCAACCTCACAGAATTAACTAACGACCTTGGAGACCATCCGCTCACCGCAATCCTCTTCCAGAACGATTCCTATACCGGCGATTGGATACAAAATCCTCCAGAAGGCACCTCTGCCGACAAAGACCTGGACTACGGCAACCCATGGCAGCTGGAGATTGAGGAGATTGTGCTGGAAAAGACAGGATTCTTCCAGATTTCCATCAGCGTACCAAGCAGCGATTCTGATGTAAATGTCGATGTAAAAGTCGGTGATGAAACTGTTACTCAATCATCAGATTCACCAATAACTGTTCAGGCAAATAAAAACATGCAGTTTATTGCAGATGATAAATATACAACCTACACCTGGAAAATAAACGGTATAGTTCAAGAAGATGTAACCACAAATATTTTTGATTTTGAAATCAGTTCCGACTCATACCCTACAGGAACTTATGATATAACACTTCTGGCGGACAATGAAGCTTCAAACCTTCATCATTCCTGGAACGCACAGATAAAAAAAGAATAAGGCGGGCTAATAGAGATGAAAAAACTTAATAAAATAAAACAGCTTTTACAGATTGCCTTGAGTGCATCAGTTCTTCTATTTGGTGCTTCATGCAAAAACAGCTTAGAACCAGTTAACTCTGTTATAAACAATGATACAAATGGAAAAACAGTTTTAGTTATTAGGGCAAGAACAAAAAGCTCTACCAAAGATTCAATCAAGTCGAACCGAACAATTAATCCGGTATTATCACTCAATACTTTACAGAACTTTCACTTAATCGGCTTGTTGAATGACGCTGAAGAATTAAACATTACATTCCCTGCAATCAGCGATTTTGAAAATGAAATTGAAATAACTTCGGGCACCTGGACTTTTACCCTCTCCGCAGAATCAAAAGATGATGCAACCATGGGCTTTTCAGCAACCGTTACAGCCGAAATCAAACAGGGCATACAAAATCCGGTTTATTTTGAACTAACACCAAATGGCACGGATGGACAATTTAGTATTACAATAGATTTGTCTGGAAACGAAAATAATAATCAAAATGTCGATGTGGTAAAAGCAACACTAAAATCTGTATCTGGCGAAGAAATTGAAACCAAAAAATTTAATCTTTCTGAGCAGGAATATTCAAGCAGAATACTGACCTACTCTAAAACAAATTTTAACCCGGGAACTTATAATCTTCTGTTTGAGTTTTTTGCCGGTAATGATACGACTCCTTTAAATCAGTGGGAAAGCTATCTTTGTGTTGTTTCACAAATCTGCACAACCGCACATATCAACCTGAACTTTAATGATGTATATACAATCAATTATCTTGAAGCCACAGGTGGTGCAATTAATGTTACTGACTGGACACTAGAAAAAGGTGCTGCAATTACTAAATATTCTTCAAGAAGCGAATTTGATCTTCCTGTTTACAAAATAGACGGAAAAGTATTTTTGGGCTGGAAAGATTCTGCTGGTAATAACATAACAAAAATCGACAAAGGTTCAACCGGCAATCTTAATCTTATTGCAAACTATTCAGATCCAGTACTTTATGTTTCCGCTGCAGGAAATGATAATAATACAGGTTTTTCAAATGCAGATTCATTAAAAACTATTGATGGTGCCTGTGAAAAGATTTTTCAGTTCGGTTATCCATCTTTGGATTGGACAATTTATATAAATGGTGAAGTTACCGGTATCCCAACTGGAAGTGGTAATTATCAAAATTATGGTCCAATATCATTAGGTAATGAGAACGGTGAAGAATATAGACTTACGCCTAGCCATGCGAAATCCATAATTCTTACAGGAATGAATGGGCGCGATTCTGATGGTTCAATTCTTGCAGGTACAACAGAAGATACAAGTCTCAATATTATTGAACCTGTAGATGTTTTAAACAGAGGTTCAACAGGAGCTTACAATGGTAGCAGTACAAGTACCGTTCTTACTATAAACACAGCCGTTCCTGTAACAATAACAAATCTTAAAATTACCGGTGGAACTACTGGAAACGGTGGAGGTATTTTTATAAAAGAAGGATCTACTGTTTCTATTGGAGATGGAGTTTTAATCACTAAAAACCGAGCAACTAGAGGTGGTGCTATCTTTAATCAGGGCACTTTATTCATTTATGGAACGGCTATACTTGGAAATATAAATGCAACCGATTATGCAAGTTACAGTTCCACACAAGATCTTGCAAGTGGATATTCTGCCAACTATGCCGGAAGTGGTGGTGGAATTTATAACGGAGATACATCATCTACTGTTGGAAATACAAAAATAATTGCGAAACTCTACCTTGGTTATAAACTTAGTGAAGATGGTATAACACCTGAAAAAGAAGAGTTTAAGGGTGGCATTTATTATAATGGAGCTGGTAGCGGTGGTGGAATTTACAATGCCAGAAAATCATTAGTTTATTTTGATAGCGGAACAATAAAGTACAATGGTGTTTCAAGTTATGGAGGCGGTATATACAATTGTGCATCAAGTCGTTTAGAAATGACAGGTGGACAAATAATAAAAAACAGTGCTTCTTATAATTCGAGCGTAATGTATGGTGGCGGTGTTTGTAATGATTATTTAGATAGTGTTTTCATTTTGAGCGGAGGCGTCATCAACGAAAACAGGGCCTGGTGTACAAATAATGGATCTTCTGATGGTAAGGGCGGCGCTGTTTTCAATGGCGGCACAATGTTTATGTATGGAGATGCCGTTATAGGTAATCCCGATGCCAAAGAGCCTGCTACAGAAACATCATGTGGAAACAAAGCTAATCAGGGAGGCGGAATATATAATGAATATTCTACAGACCGTAGAGGATATCTTTATATTGGTTATGAACCTGATACAGATAGTTTAACACCAAAAGAAACTGATTTTACAGGCGGAATCTACCATAACTATTCTAAGTCAAATTCAAACAATAAATATGGCGGTGGAGCAATATACAGTTCTGCTTTTCCTCCAAATTATGGTATGGTAAAAATCTCTAAAGGAACGATAGCTTATAATGCCACAGAAAATTATGGTGGCGCATATTGTGGAAAAGAAATTACTATTACGGGTGGTTCAATATTAAATAACTATGCTGGTAAGAAAGGTGGAGCAATATACCTTTCTGATAATTCTTCACATATTTTATCAATTGGTGGAAATGTTCAGATTCCTTTTATTGATACAAAACAAACTGGTGTTACAGAACAAACTCGCTACCAGAATGACATTTGTACTAGTGTATATAGTAAGACATATTTCACAAAAATTAAAATCCTTTCTTCACTTACTTATCACAGTGCTTCAAATCAATTACGAATTACTCCAGAAAACTATCATGAAGGAATTCAACTTATATTAATTGATAATACTGCTGAAACTGATTATGAAACAGAAATACCTAAATTCGTTGTAACTCCTGAAATTCACACAGAATATAACACTAGGGCAGATTGGGAATTCAATGAATCTGGACAACTGCACAGTACAATTCCTTTTGCGGAAATTACTGTTGCATTAAGTAGTCCAGACATAAATGTATCAGCAACATACAATAATGGTTATGAAGCATACCCGGGCACTATTCAAGGAACTAAAAATGTCAAATTTACAGCCGATCCTGGTTATACATACACCTGGATGCTTGATGATGACATAATTACAAATACCGAAGCATCTGAAGATGCTGTTGCAATACTTTCAAATAAAAATGACGGTATAAATAATGTTCTTACAATAAATACACTCAAACTCATTCATGGCGGAGTATACGATGTGTATCTTGAAGCCGAAAAAGATGGAATAAAATACTCTTACATGGCTCAAATGAAAATACAAAATTACTAGGGGAGATTGTTTTATGAAACGAATTATATATCAACTTTTTTTTCTTTTCTTCATATCCATTTTTGCTTTTACTTCCTGTGTTAATGAAATAATCAATCATGAGAACCTGAAAAAATTAGATAGCACATCAAAACAAACTTATATTACCATAGGGGCTACTGTTATTGCCGGTGAAAATAATAAATCCTCTCGTACAATTTTTCAAAAAAACATATCGGATTTAACAGATTTTATATTAAAAGGAACTCCTTCTGGTGGTTCTGAAACACAACTTGCAACCGCTGAGAATTTTGCAAAACTTTCTACGGCAAAAATTCCTGTTTCTGAAGGCAATTGGGATTTTGTTTTAAGTGCTAAAATAGGAGAAATCAACTTCACTGGAACAACATCAGCAGAAATTTCAACTTCTAATACTACTGATAACGCTAAATCCATTAATTTCATTCTTTCTTCAAATGAAGAATATGGTGGCATAAATATCACAATGACATTCACAGGTTCTGCAGATAAAGTTACAGTAACTCTCATGGATGAGTCAAAAACCACTCTGAAGCATTCGCAGGATTTTACAACATTTACTGCAGGTTCAAATAATACCCATACATTTACTTATTCACGTGATGTAACTAATACAAATGAACGTCTTGAAAATGGAACATATTTCTTAACCTTTGATTTTTATAAAATAAAAGATTCAGAAGAACTAAAACTAAACACAAGCCGAAATCTTATAAGAATAGAAAACGGAATTACTACTTCTGAAAACCTTTCTGTAAGCTTAAATGATGCCTATGAAATTACATATAAGTTTTATATTGATGATACTGAATTAACAGATACAACAAGCATCTATCCAGTAGAAGGAAATCTTTCTAAACTTTTCTTAAAGAAAACTCCTACCTTTACTTTACCACAAATGACTAAAGAAGGTTGCACTTTTATCGGCTGGCATAATGCCTATCCATTTACAGATGATAATCTAATCTCTTCAATTACGACGGGATCAACGGGTCCAATTACTCTTTATGCACTATTCTCAGCACAAAACAGTAGCAGCGGTGGTGGAAACCCTGATGAGGTTACTTATATTGATTTAGGACTTCCAAGCGGAACTCTGTGGGCTAATATGAATATCGGAGCTACGAGTGAAACAGAAGTTGGTACAGAATTTGAATGGATGGATGGTGGTGTTGATTTAACGCAGCTTTCATTTGAAGATATTTTACCATCTGAAAATGATATGGCTACAATCACTTTGGGTGAAGATTGGGTAATGCCAACGAAGGCTCAATTTGAAGAACTCTACGAATATTGCTATTTTGAGCCAGTAACATCATATAATGGAGTAGATGTAAGTGGCTACATTGTTTTCAGAGCTAAAGATAATTCTCATACAAAATTAGTTTCTGGAAGCACTGCATTGTATAATACTTCCGAATATCATAAAGATGGGTACGACATTAATACAGACCCCCATATTTTTATTCCATCAGATAGTAATAATGTTTATTTATGGACTTCAACTTACTATGGTGATTCTTATGATGGAAGAGATCAAAATGCTTATTGTTTCTTCCTTGTAGATCAATATGAGCCACTTGAGGCAGAAATAATAAAAACTACACTTACTGAAGATTGGACAAAACATCCTATCCGCCCTGTCTCTGTAAAAAAAGGAGAATTCCCTTTTGTAGCAGGGGCAACAATTACAACAAAACCTCAATTCTTCTATGACGAAGATGGAAGTGGTGCATTTAGTGAAGTTTCTACCGCCAGTCCTGTTATAGTTCCTTCTTTCTACATGTGTACTCATGAAGTTACACAGGAAGAATATGAAAAATATTGTTTCTATGGAGGAGATTCTCCTGCTGAAACAACTAATAAAAATGAATACCCTGCATATAATATAAACTGGTACGATGCAATTGTGTATTGTAACCTACGCAGTATTGCAGAAAATCTTACACCTGTTTATTCTGTTAAAAAATCTGGAAATACA
>JAEEGL011424486.1_pt1 | contig 23233 bp, 24 predicted proteins | sample 9134231 | NCBI WGS metagenome assembly JAEEGL01 (sample SAMN16246548, study PRJNA631951) | gut metagenome | biome: gut microbiome; feature: rumen; material: fiber-attached | host: Bos | place: Iran: Karaj | collected 2018-10
ACAATATAATTTATTAATGTCACACCTTATTTCCATCCAAAAGCAATTAACAGGTCTAATAGCCTCAATAAGAAGTAAATAAAAGTAGTTGACGTCCACGTTGACGTTCTCGTTAAAATAATGAATAAAAACATCATAACCGTAACATCTCCTTTACTCCCTAATCTGGATGAGTTCCATGAACTCCTCAAGCAGATTTGGGACAAGAAGTGGATTACCAACAACGGCGACTTCCACCAACAGTTGGAAAAGGCCTTGGCTGAGTATTTGAAAGTACCATATATCAGCCTGTTTACCAATGGCACGCTCCCCCTTCTCACAGCCCTGCAGGCACTACGCATCACCGGTGAGGTCATCACCACACCCTATAGCTTCGTGGCTACTACGCATAGCATCTGGTGGAACGGCTGCCGTCCAGTGTTTGTAGACATTGAGGAGAACACCTGCGGCATAGACCCCAACAAGATCGAGGCTGCCATCACTCCTAAGACCACCGCCATCATGCCCGTACACTGCTATGGTAAACCCGTGAATATGGATGCCATCCAGCAGATTGCAGACAAGTATGGTCTTAAAGTCATCTATGATGCCGCCCACGCTTTCGGTGTGGAGGTCAACGGTGAGAGCGTTCTTACCAGAGGTGATATGTCCACTCTCAGTTTCCATGCCACCAAGGTCTATAACACCCTGGAGGGAGGTGCGCTGGTCGTCAAGGACGAAGCCACCAAGAAGCGCATCGACTATCTGAAGAACTTCGGCTTTGCCGGAGAGACTGAAGTCGTTGCCCCAGGCATCAACAGCAAGGTTGATGAGGTGCGTAGCGCCTATGGACTTTTGAACTTAAAACAAGTCGATGCCGCCATTGCCGCACGTCAGAAAGTCGCCGTCAGCTACCGTGAAGCCTTGCGCAACACCCCCGGCATCCGTTTCTTCGACGATATGCCCGGTGTGCGCCATAACTACAGTTATTTCCCCATCTTCATTGATGCCAAGGAATATGGCATGACCCGCGATGAGCTCTATTTCAAGATGAAGGAACAAGGCGTATGGGGCCGTCGCTATTTCTATCCCCTCATCAGCACCTTCAGCACCTATCGTGGCCTCCCCAGTGCCACCCCAGAGAATTTGCCTGTGGCAACAAAGATGGCCAACGAGGTCATCTGCCTCCCCATGCACCATATGCTGACGGATGAGGATATACAGAGAACTCTAAACTGTATTGTAAAGAGATGAGGCTACCCTGAATGCTGAGAACATATTCCCGCGTAGATATTTCTACCCGAGTGTGAATACATTCACTAAATTAGTTCCATATATTCCAATGCCTAAGAGTGAGGATATTGCAAGTCGCATCTTATGTCTGCCTCTGCATGTTCGTATGACTATGGGTGATGTTGAGGAGATAGCCAGTTTAACGTTTAATACAGTAAATTATTAATCAAATGAAACACTTATTAATTATTGGAGCCCGAGGTTGGGGACGAGAAATCTTTAATATGTTGCCAAATTGTATTGGCTATGGAACGGATTTTATTGTTAAGGGTTTTCTTGATGATAAGGCTGATGCTTTAGGCGGTATGTCTGGTTATCCTCCAATTATAGATAGTGTTGAAAACTATGAACCACAAAATGATGATGTTTTTACATGTGCTTTGGGTGATGTCAATTGGAGAAAGCACTATGCAGAAATAATGTTATATAAAGGTGGTGAGTTCATTAATATTATTCATAAAACGGCATCTTTAGGGCCTAATTCATTGATGGGTAAAGGTTGTATTCTCAGCGCGCATGTTGGCGTTTCATGTGACATTTTTATTGGTAATTTTGTGACGATGCAAGATTATGCAATAATTGGTCATGATGTGCGAATTGGCAATTATTGTGGGTTGGGAGTAAGAAGCTTTATGGGGGGATATTCATCTTTGGGTGATTGCACAATGATACAAACTCATTCAGTGATACTGCCTCATATGAAAATTGGTAATAATTGCTTGGTAGGTGCTGGATCAGTTGTTATAAAAAAAGTAAAAGATGGAGATACAGTTTATGGTAATCCTGCAAAAGTATTGAAGTATTAATTTGTAAATAATAATATTATGATTATGGAATTAAAAGAGTTTATTGAGAATTTTGCAGATCAGTTTGATGATACAGACATCAGCGAGTTGAAACCAGAAACCGAGTTCAAGGAACTTGATGAGTGGTCATCACTCATTGCCCTGAGTGTTATTGCCATGGTCGATGAGGAGTATGATGTAACGATTAAAGGTGATGACATCCGTAATAGCACGACTATTGAGGATTTGTATAATACTGTAAAGGCTAAGGCATAATGGCTTTTCTGAAGATACCTAACGTTGCAATTAAAGGAATATCCGCTTGTGTTCCTCCTTTTGTGGAGGAAAACAGGGATATTCCTTTCTATACTCCAGAGGAGGCTGAGAAAGTAATTGAGTCAACAGGCGTTGAGCGTAAGCATATTGTTGGCAATAGCGGTATTACTGCCTCTGATCTCTGCTTGAGGGCTTGTGAGAAACTGATAGATGAACTTGGATGGGAGCGTGAAAGCATTGATATGATTTGTAATGTCACCCAGACCAGTGACTATACGAACCACCCCAATGTTTTCGTACTGCATGAGAAATTGGGCTTGAAGGATGACTGTATGTCACTCGACCTCTATCATGGCTGTCCTGGATGGGTTATTGGCTTGAGCTCTGCAGCGGCATTGGTGAGCCTTGGCTCTATTAAGCGTGCCTTGTTGGTTGTAGGTGATAATATAACCTCAGTTCAAGGTGGGCAAGATAGAGAAAGTAGGCCTTTGTTTGGAGATGCAGGCTCTGCTACTGCTCTGGAGTTTGAAGAAAATGCTTGTCCTCTTTTTTTTGAGACAGGTACAAACAGTAAGGATGGTGTAAGTCTTATTGTGCATAAAGGAGGAATGAGAGCCCCTCACACTGTAGAATCTTACAAACAATGGCTGCAAGTACTTGATGGTACATTGTCTCCAGTAGGTATTGCAGATCAGATGGATGGAATGAGCGTATTCTCTTTCGGAATCACAACTCCTCCAAAGAGTATTAAGAAACTTTGTGAGCACTTTGAAATCAATTTGAATGATGTAGATAAACTTATACTACATCAAGCCAACAAATTTATGATTAGCAAGATTGCAAAAAAGTTAAAGGTGGAATTAGAAAGGGTTCCGTCATGCCTAAAAGATTATGGCAATACGACAAACTCTTCCATTCCTCTTACCATTGTTACCCAATGTCATCAAGAGTATACAAGCCGGAAACTAAAAACGCTATGTTGTGGATTTGGCACAGGATTAGCATGGGGCTCTGTTTATTTTGAGACAGATAATATAATTTGTCCTGAAATTGTAACTTATAAATAATATGTACAATCCATTTTCATTAGAAAATAAGACTGTTTTGGTGACGGGGGCATCTTCTGGCATCGGTAAGGCGACTGCAATCGAATGCTCAAAGTTAGGAGCAACTGTTGTTGTTACTGCGAGAAATGAAGAGCGGTTACATGCAGTATATTCAGAGCTTGACAGGAGTTTTGGCCAAAGTCACCAAATGATTATTGCAGACTTGTCAACCGAAGAAGGGGTTTCTGATTTAGTCAGTAAAACACCCTCTTTAGATGGAGTGTCCAGTAATGCGGGACTCCCTAAAACTCTCCTTATCAAGTTTATTAAGCAAGAAACACTTCAGGAAATACTGAACATAAATACATTCTCGCATGTAAACTTGGCAAAATTGTTGTTCAAGAAAAAGAAGTTGAACCAAGGGGCATCTTATGTTTTCACTGCGTCAATAGGCGGCACAACCAGTTTTGGACCGGGCAATTCAGTCTATGGAATGTCTAAGGCTGCTATTAATTCTTTTATGAAGTTTTGTGCCATAGAGTTTGCCACACGTGAGATACGCTGTAATAGCGTCAGTCCTGGTATGATTGTTACTCCGATGACTCAGGATAGCAGCACTTTCACGAAAGAAGACTACGAGAAAGATGCTGAAAAATACCTGTTGAAAAGGTATGGTCAGCCTGAGGAGGTTGCAAGGACCATAGTGTTCCTATTGTCTGATGCATCGTCATTTATAACAGGTGATACCATTCTTGTGGATGGCGGTTTCACAGTAAATCATTAATAAATGGCTTTTTTACAGACAAATAATGTAGAGATAAAGGGTGTGGCTTGCGCTGTGCCTAAACAAATAAAGGTTGCAAAGGAACAGCCTTTCTTTACTGATGTTGAGGCAGAAAACTTTACCAATGTTACTGGAGTCATCAGTTCGCATGTGGCTCCTGCTGACATGGCGCTCTCTGATCTCTGTCAGGCTGCTGCTGAGAAGCTCTTTGAGGCATCGGGTTGGGAACGTGAGAGTATCGACCTTATCATCTTTGTCTCTACTTCCCGTGACTTCTACATCTGTCCGAATACAGCCAATATCCTTCAACATAAACTCGGCTTGAGGACGGAATGTATGGCATTTGATCTTCCATTCGCCTGTTCAGGTTATGTTTATGGATTGTCGGTTGCTTCTTCCATGATGCAGTCAGGGCAATTGAAGCGATGCCTGCTTTGTGTGGGTGAGATGACTTCCAAAAACCAGTCCAACCTTGACAAGACGGTATGGCCACTTCATGGTGATGCAGGTTCTGCAACCTTGTTGGAATACAATCCCAATGCAAAGCATCCGATGCAGTTCAATCTGAATGGCGACGGCAGCGGCTGGGAGGCCATTATCTGCCGTGAGGTTGGCATTCGTAATCCAACCACAGCCGATTCGCTGGTGGTGAAAAAGTATGATGAGGGTATAGAACGTAATGGTATGCAGTGCTCCATGGACGGAATGTCCGTATTCTCTTTTGCCATTTCCAAGCCAGGTAAGTGTATCAAGGACCTGTGCGAGCATTTTGGCATTGACCTGCCTAATATTGACTATCTTCTCATTCACCAAGCTAACAAAATGATTGATGAGAAGATCCGTAAGAAGCTAAAACTCTCCGAGGAGCAAGTACCATATAGTATGCCTTATTATGGCAATACCAGTTCTTGTACCATCCCCATCACGATGACTTCACAAATCCGTGAGACAATGTCTTCTAAAGAGAATGAAGTTGTTATGTGTGGCTTTGGATCAGGTTTGTCCTGGGGGGCTGCTCATATCTTTGTAAATCAGATGATTTGTTTACCTGTCATAGAAGTAGAATAATGGAAAAATTATCTGGGAAGACGGCTTTGATAACAGGATGTAACCGAGGTATAGGAAAAACCACGGTGGAGAAGTTTGCACAAGAGGGTGCCAATATCATTTGCGCTATCCGTAAGGAGAATCCAGAGTTCAAAGAGTTTACTGATGGATTATCTGCACAGTATGGCGTAGCTATCGAACATATTTATTTCGACCTTGCTGATGAAGAGAGTATCAAAGTTGTGATGAAAACCCTGTCAAAAGAGAAGCGGGAAATTGATATTCTGGTAAATAATGCTGGAATGCCGGCTGGAGGATTCCTGTTGATGTCTTCTTTGGCAAAGATTAAGGAAGTCATGCAAGTAAATTTCTTCTCACAGGTATTGCTTACCCAGTTAGTGGCAAAGATGATGATGAAACGAAAGAGTGGCTCCATCGTGAATATGAGTAGTGTGACAGCCCTCGATAATCAAGGGGGATGGACTGCTTATGGAAGTAGTAAATCAGCTATGATTAGCTTTACGAAAACCACAGCACGAGAATTGGCACCTTTTGGAATCAGGGTGAATGCCGTGGCTCCCGGTCTCATAGAAACCAATATGGGTGGTGAGATGGATGAGAAGTATCAGGCTGAAATGATTGCCCGTACTGATTTGGGACGTAAAGGAAAACCAGAGGAGGTTGCCAATCTGATTGCATTTTTGGCATCAGACGAGGCATCGTATATTACAGGGCAAGTGATTAGAATTGATGGTGGAATGTAGGATAATAGAAATGGAAAAGGATATACAGAAAAGTGAGCAATGGGCTCACGATATTAGACGTGAGATAATAGAGGCTTCGCATGATGTTGGCAAACAGGGAGTTCATATTGGTTCAGCTCTTTCTACTGCTGATATATTAGCAGTGCTCTATGCCAATGTGATGAAGTACGATGTGGCTAATCCTCTTTCTGGCGATCGTGATTATTTCATACTGAGTAAAGGACATGCCTATGTCGGCTATTATGCAGCTTTGGCAAAAGCAGGTTTCTTTACAAACGAAGACATTAAATCACAGTTTATGACAGATAATGGTTGGTTGCCAGTACATCCAGTGAAGAATCTGGAGAAAGGAATTGAGTTCTCTGGAGGTAGTCTCGGAACTGGTATGCCTTTTTCTGTAGGTAAGGCTTATGCCCTGAAATTGGCAGGAAAACCAAACAAAATATACTCTTTGGTTGGTGATGGTGAGTGCGATGAAGGTAGTATTTGGGAAGCTTTCATGTCCGCCTCTAACCTCGGGTTGGAAAATCTGACAGTCATCGTAGATAAGAATGGCATGCAACAGGATGGTCTTACAGATGAAGTACTCAACATTGATATAGAAGCAATGGCAAAGGCATGTAAATGGAATGTCATAGAAGTTGATGGCCATTCTCATGCAGAACTCATAGATGCTTTTGGAATGTCGTTTGATAACGGTAAGCCTAAGTGTATTATTGCCAATACTGTAAAAGGTAAAGGCGTTTCATTCATGGAGAATGATAACAACTGGCATCATGCCAATATGAACGAAAAGCAATATAATCAAGCAAAGGAGGAATTAGCATGATAGAGTTTACCCCAAAGAATATCAAGCGTTGGATGATGATGGGCACTCGCAATGCTTTTGGCGCATTCTTGACAGAAGTTGCTGCTGATCATCCCGAATTGTTTGCTATGACGGCAGACTTCACAAAAAGTACGGGCTTAGCAAAATTCAAGGAACTATTTCCCAATCAGTTCCTTTCTACAGGTATTGCTGAGCAGAATATGATTTCTTTAGCTTCTGGATTAGCAAGCGAAGGTCATAATGTGTTTGCTTGTAGCTTTGCCTCATTTGTCACTACGCGCTGTTATGAGCAGGTCAAGGTGAACCTTGGCTATATGCAGCATAATGTGAAGTTGGTTGGCATTGCTTCTGGATTAGGCGTGTCCTATCAAGGTAATACCCATTTTGGGCTGGACGATGTCTCACTGATGCGAGCTATTCCTAATATGACGATTGTCGTTCCTTCGGATTGTACTGAGGTGGCTAAGGCAACCTTAGCTTTGGCGGAATATCAGGGACCGGCTTATCTGAGATTGGTCGGTGAAGGCTTTTGTCCAATAATCAACAATGATGACTATGAATTTGTAATTGGTAAAGGCATCAAGTTACGTGATGGAAAAGATGTTCTTATCATTGCAAATGGTACAATGGTCAACCAGTCACTAAAAGTCGCTCATGAGTTAGCAGAACAAGATGGAGTTGAAGCAACTGTCATTAATATGCACACAGTGAAGCCATTGGATACCCGAATTATTGATGAGCATATCAAAGGCAAGAAACTTGTTGTGACTGTCGAGGAAGGACAGATTAACGGTGGGCTTGGCTCTGCTGTTGCAGAATATGTGGCATCTATCGGTAATGCCCCCAAAGTATTACAATTTGGGGTCAAAGACATCTTTCCTCATGCGGGGGCCTATAATTATATTTTGGAACAATGTGGTATTAGTACCGATTGTATTATGAATAGTATTCTCAATAATATAATATAAAGAAAACCATATGGAAGAATTTAAAATACTTGAGTGCCAGTTTGAAAAACCTAAATATTCGATAGTTATACCTACTTTTAAGCGTAGTGATATGCTAAAAAAGGCAGTAGATGCTGCTTTAAGGCAAAAAAATATTTTTACATATGAAGTCCTTGTTATGGATAATAATCCTGAACGAGATGATGCAACAGAGGCTTTAATGATGGAATATAAAGATAATCCCAAGGTTTCATATTATAAGAACTACAAAAATCTTGGTTCCACAGGAAATTGGAATAAAATGTTTAAAATGGCAAAAGGTGATTATATTATTACCTGTCATGATGATGATTTGCTCATGCCATTTTATCTTGAAGTGATGGAATGCTTTATTGAATCAACAAACAAAGGATTTGGAATAGTTGTACCAATGCTTTATTATTCAAAAGATCATATACTACCAGATATTCAAATACCTACTACTAATTTTGTAAATTATAACCTTTTCAAACCGCAATATATGATTTTGTCTCAAATAGGATTACCAACAGGAATTCTTGTAAAGCGCTCTGTTTTTTTTAAGGCAGGGTAATATAATAGAGCATACTACCCTTCAGATGATGTTGAGTTCTTATTTAGAGCTTTAAAGATTTCGCGAGGTGCCTTCTTATGTTTGAATTTGGCTTTATATTATATAAGCGGAACAAATGCAACAAAATCTGTTTTTACTAGACATGTTAATATAGTGAAAGAATTGCATCAAATGTATCATAACAATGTGACTTTGGGGTGGAAATTAGTAAACAGAATATGTTATCGTTCTCAGATCGTTCGAGATATGTTATGGCATGACAATTTCTTTAATCACGATGAATTGAACGCTGCCCTTAGAAAAAAAACGGGATTAAGCGAAAATGCTTTTTTAGACAGACTGTCTGTAAAGATTAATGGATTTTTATTGCACATAATAATAAAAAGACATAGAAAATCATTTAGTTTAAGATTGTCATGAAAGTAGTTCTATTAGCAGGAGGTTTTGGTTCCCGTATCAGTGAGGAGTCTGTTTTTAAACCAAAACCTATGATCGAGATAGGGGGAATGCCAATATTATGGCATATCATGAAGGAGTATGCTTATTATGGACATAATGAATTTATCATCTGTGCTGGTTATAAACAGGAATACATAAAGGAATGGTTCGCTAACTACTTTCTTCATAACAGTGATGTTAGCTTTGATTTTCGAGGAGGTAATAACGAAATGATGATTCATGAAAGTCATTTAGACCCATGGAAGGTAACTGTAGTTGACACAGGCTATAATACTATGACAGGAGGAAGAATAAAGCGCATACAAAAATATGTTGGAGATGAGACATTCATGATGACCTACGGAGATGGTGTATGTGATGTTGATATCAACAAATTATTAGATTTCCATAAGTCACATGGTAAAAAGGCAACTTTGACGGCTGTTAAAATGAAACAAGAGAAAGGGGTGCTTGACATTACTAAAGATATGGCAGTAAGGTCATTTCGTGAAAAGAGTAGTAATGATAGTGCTCCTATCAATGCTGGTTATATGGTTTTGGATCCATCGGTTTTTGATTATATTGATGGTGATAGTCAGTCATTTGAGCGTGAACCTCTTGAAAGACTTGCAAATGAGGGGGAGTTAATGTCCTATATTCATGAGGGTTTTTGGCAATGTATGGATAATATTCGCGAAAAGAATCTGCTAGAAAAACTTTTAGTAGAGAATAAAGCTCCTTGGAAACGCTGGGATCGACAAATACCAAGTTTTGAGGCTCGCAAAGTGTCTGGTTATTTTTGAAAAATTGGATAATATATATGGCAAAGAAAGAAGAATTAAAAGCTCAAATCCTTAAGCTGACGCGAGAGTATTATAAAGAGGTTCATGCCCAGAAGAAGGAGTTTGAGCCAGGTAAGTCATTTGTTCACTATGGTGGCCGTTTCTTCAATGATGAGGAGATGGTTAACCTTGTGGACTCTTCGCTAGATTTCTGGCTGACCCAAGGCCCATGGACACGTAGGTTCGAACACCGTTTAGCTGACTGGTTGGGTGTGAAGTTCTGCGCAGTAACCAACTCTGGTTCTAGCGCCAATTTGTTGGCATTTTATACCTTAACCTCTCATAAGTTGGGTGACCGTAGAATCAAAAAAGGCGATGAAGTCATTACTGTGGCAGCAGGTTTCCCAACAACTGTGACTCCTATCATCCAATACGGTGCCATTCCTGTATTTGTAGATGTAGCTCTACCAGGGTTTGATATTGATGTCACTCAGTTGGAAACAGCGTATAGCCCCAAGACTAAGGCTGTGATGATGGCTCATTCTTTGGGTAATCCCTTTAACCTGAAGGCAGTGCTTGCTTTCTGTGAGAAGTACAACCTCTGGTTAATTGAAGATAACTGCGACGCTCTAGGTTCTGAATACAGCATTGATGGTGTGACAAAGAAGACTGGTACTTGGGGGCACATTGGTACCAGTAGCTTTTATCCTCCCCACCATATGACAATGGGTGAGGGTGGTGCAGTATATACCAATGACCCTTTGTTGAACAAGATTACACTTTCTTTCCGTGATTGGGGGCGTGATTGCTGGTGTGCTTCAGGTGTGGATAATACTTGTCGTATGCGCTTTACAGGTCAGTTTGGCGAATTACCTCAGGGCTATGATCACAAGTATGTATATAGTCATTTCGGTTTTAATTTAAAGATTACTGACATGCAGGCTGCTATAGGCTGTGCTCAGTTGGATAAACTGGATCAGATAGTTACTGCCAGACGTGCAAACTATCAAATGCTATATGATGGGCTTATAGATGCTCCCGGCCTGATTCTTCCTATAGCAGAAGTAAACAGCAATCCGTCATGGTTCGGGTTCTTAATTGTAGTGAAAGAAAATGCTGGCTTTACTCGTAATGAACTGACAGGCTATCTTGAGCAGAACAAGATTCAGACCCGTAATCTCTTTGCTGGTAACCTGACTAAGCATCCGTGCTTTGATGAAATGCGCCAAAAGGGCGAGGGTTATCGTATTGTTGGTGATTTGAAGAATACTGATTTTGTGATGTCCAACGGCTTTTGGATTGGTGTGTTCCCTGGCATGACCAAGGAGATGAACCAGTGGATGATAAAGTGTATAAAGGAATTCTGCACTTCACATACCAAGTAATATGATTGATATATTCAATGGCGCTTTCAAGGGAAAGCGAGTTTTGGTTACTGGGCATACTGGTTTCAAGGGCTCTTGGCTCAGCATCTGGCTCTACGAAGTTGGTGCAGAGGTGGTAGGCGTAGGTCTGGAGCCCTATTCAGAAAAGGACAACTTCGTTCTTAGTGGTATTGGAAAGAAAATTAAGGCTGACATCCGTGCAGACATTCGTGACGGCAAGGTCATGAAGCAGATTTTTTCTGAGTACCAGCCGGAAATCGTCTTCCATTTGGCAGCTCAGCCATTGGTACGTCTGAGCTATGAAATTCCAGTAGAGACTTATGAAACTAATGTGATGGGCTCTGTCAATATAATGGAGGCCGTTAGAGTAACAGACTCAGTGAAGGTGGCTGTGATGATAACCACTGATAAGTGTTACGAAAATAAGGAGCAAATCTGGGGGTATCGCGAAAATGAGCCAATGGGTGGTTATGATCCTTATTCAAGCAGTAAAGGTGCTGTAGAAATAGCAATTAATTCATGGCGCAGAAGCTTCTTTAATCCTGCCGATTATGGTAAGAAACATCATGTAAGCATTGCTAGTGTTCGTGCAGGCAATGTGGTAGGTGGTGGTGATTGGGCAAAAGATCGCATTGTCCCTGATTGTATCAGGGCATTGGAGGCTAATAAGCCCATCGAGATTCGTTCACCCAAGGCTATCCGTCCATGGCAGCATGTGTTGGAGCCATTATCAGGTTATTTGCTTTTGGCAAGCAAAATGCTTCAAGAGCCTACCAAGTATTGCGGAGGCTGGAACTTTGGTCCTCGCACAGAGAGCATCATTTCTGTATGGGATGTGGCTACCATGCTATCCAATTATTATGGCAAAGGTGAGCTAAAGGATGTTTCTGATTCCAATGCACTTCATGAGGCCAAGCTCTTGATGTTGGATATCAGTAAGGCCAAGTTCCAGTTGGGTTGGGAACCACATACTAATATCAATCTGTGTTGTGAACTTACAGCAGATTGGTATAAGCGTTATATGATTGAGAACGTATATAAGCTTTGTGTGGAACAAATAAAAACATTTGTAGGGCGATGGAATTAATTAAAACGCCATTTGATGGGCTATATGTTCTTCAAACTGTAAATTTCACAGATAACCGAGGAGGTTTTCAAAAACTCTTTAATGAGGAGTTCTTTAGGGAGAATGGTTTAGAATGTGAGTTCAAGGAAATATATTATTCTGTGAATAAAAAAGACGTTATTCGCGGAATGCATTTTCAAACACCACCATGTGACCATGTAAAGATGGTACACGTTAGCAAGGGTAGAATACTTGATGTCGTTGTTGATATTCGTAAGAACACCGAGACCTTTGGAAAGTGTTTCTCAATTGAATTGAATGACCAAAATGGACAATATCTCTATATACCGAAAGGGTTTGCTCATGGATTTAAAACAATTGAGGATGGCAGTATTGTAAACTACGCACAGACATCTTGTTATAATAATGAGCACGATTGTGGTGTAGATGCTATGTCTGTAGGTTTTGACTGGGAAATAGAGAACCCAATCCGATCTGGACGTGATTTGTCATTTGAAAAGTTATCAGAATTTAACTCCCCTTTTTAAAATGAATATATTGGTTACAGGTGCCACAGGTTTTATTGGTACTAATTTAACAAGAGAATTAAGAAAACAGCATAATCTGTTTATCCTTGGCCAGTTTGAGGGTGACCCTGAGAAATTGGGACTGCCAGGCATCATTAAGAGTGATAATATTCAGAGATTGGCTGATTATATCAAAGAGAACAAAATAGAGGGAATCATACATTTGGCATTCCTGTATTTAACAGTTCACACTCCTGAGCAGATTAAGGATCTTGTATCATCTAATGTTTATTTTGGAACAGCCGTGCTAGAGGCTGCTTCATTGGCTGGATGTATAAAGTGGTTCTTGAATACAGGAAGTATCTGGCAAAACTATAATGTCAAGGAGATGGATTATAACCCTGTCAATCTCTATGCTGCCACGAAGCAAGCTTTTATTGATATGGCTAAATATTATACGGATGCGTTTGGCATTCGATTCTGCACGCTAAAACTTTGTGATACTTATGGGACAAATGATACACCTTTAAAAAAATTGGCAAAGATTTTTGAGGAAGTTTCTGGTCGTAAGTTAAATATTGAATGGGGAGGCCTTCCATACCGTGCTCGTGAAGTAATGATTCCTTGGAAAGGGAATCCTGTTCCAGGTTGGAAAGCCATGATATCTCTTGAAGATGGTATAAAGAATTTTTAAGAATGATTATTTTTTAATATATGAAAACTTTAGAAAAAGTAATTGAGATTGTAGCATCAACCTGCGAGGTTGATAAGAGTGAAGTAACTGGTGAGAGCACTGTTGGAGATTTCCCCGCATGGGATTCCATGGGTCACCTGAGTATCCTGAACAATGTTGAGGAAGCTTTCGATATCAGCTTCGAGCCTGAAGAAATGATGGAACTCGAAGATGTGAATGATATCGTAAAGGCTGTGGAAGAAAAATTGGCTTAATGACAGTAGAAGAGCAAATACTTCAGAATGCAATTCAATGGCCTGAGCGCATCGCGTTGATAACGCCTGCAGAGCAGGTGACGTATGCCCAATTATGGGAGCGTTGCCTCTTGGCGGCCACCAATGTGAAGCGTAAATATGGGCTGAAAAAGGGGGATAGAATTATTCTCTCAGCGGCTGGTAATATAGACTTTATCTATGCCTATTTTGGTATTCATCTGGCTGGTGGGATATGTGTGCCTATTGACCCGGATACCAACGAGACACGCTTTGAGCTCATCAAACAATCCACAATGCCAGTCTGTACGATGGGTGTGCTTCAGAAAGTGACCGGGACTAAAACGATTCCATTTAATGAACTGCTGTCGCCTTGTGAAGAGGTAGAACCATTTCAGCAGCCAGAAGTAGAGCAAATCGCAGACGTACTATTTACAACCGGCACCACGGGGGCGCCCAAGGGGGTGGCACTGAACTATCGCAATCTGGCAGCTGCGGCTTTGAACATCAATACATTTGTTAAAAATACGGCTAATGATGTGGAGTTGTTGGCGTTGCCCGTAAGCCACTCATTTGGCTTGGGACGTATACGTTGTGTGCTTTCAAAGGGTGGTTCACTGGTGCTGCTTGGCACCTTTGCTAGTATGAAAAGGTTCTTTGGTCAGATGGAACAATTCCACTGTACGGGTTTTGCTATGGTTCCTGCAGGATGGGGCTACATCAAAAAAATGAGCGGACGAAAGATTGGTCAATTTGCAGACAAACTACGTTACATCGAGATAGGTAGCTCATTTATGTCTGTTGAAGACAAGGAGTTGCTACTTGAGTTGTTACCCAAAACTCGCATCTGCATGCACTATGGTCTAACAGAGGCTTCCCGTTCTGCGTTTATGGAGTTCCATTCGGAACATGACCAACTGAATACGGCTGGTAAGGCTTCTCCCAATGTGGAAGTGAAGATCTTCGATAGTGAAGGTAATCTACAGCCTATTGGAGCTGAAGGTGAGGTGTGTGTTAAGGGTAAGCACGTGACATGTAGTTATTGGAATGAGACACCTGAGAGATTTGCTCAAGACTTCTTTAACGGATACTTCCGTACTGGAGACTGTGGCTATTTGGATGAAATGGGATATATTCATCTGAAGAGCCGAATCAAGGAGATGATTAATGTAGGCGGCAAGAAAGTCAGCCCCATGGAGGTGGAGGCAATTCTAAATACTATCCCTGGCATTGAAGATAGTGCTTGTGTAGCCATGCCAGACCCTGAAGGTGTGATGGGTGAGTTGGTTAAAGCCTTCATTGTCTGCAAGGACGAAAATCTTACTGATGCTGCCATTATTGAGATATTGAAGCCCAAACTGGAAATGTACAAACTCCCAGCTGTGATTGAGCGTATTGACGTGATACCCAAGACGGCATCAGGGAAAATACAAAGACTAAATCTAAAGGTTCTTGGCAAACCCAACGACAAAGTCGAGCGAACGGTTAATAGTTAACGATTATATGATGGAAGAAGAGAAGTTGACATATATGGATGAGTTGTTCAATCTGCCGGCATACTCCGACAGTGAAGAACAGCAACGTCTTTATTTGAAAGCTTTACAGGAGGAGTGTTTATTCCACTATGAACATAATGAAATGTATCAGCGGTTCTGTGACAGGAAGGGATTCGACCCGCATCAGCCGTTCACCATCGAGGAGATGCCGCCAGTGTCGGTAAGTGTTTTTAAGGAATTGGGGTTTAAGCTGAACTCTGTTCCCAAGGAAGACCTTACGTTAGCTTTGCAGTCATCAGCCACATCAGGTGTGCCGAGCACGATAGTCGTTGACAAGGAAACTGCCAAGCGTCAGGCCAAGGCGATGATAAAGGTTGTTGGCGAGTTTATCGGTAAGGAACGCAAACCCTTCCTAATCATGGATATAGACCCCCGGTCATCATATAAAAAGTTGTTAGGTGCCCGCTTTGCCGCAGTGACTGGTTATCTGCGCTTTGCCAACAAGACAGGTTATTTCCTGAAGGCAGACGAAAACAATGTGTCTTATTTCGACGTAGAGGGTATTCAAGAGTATGTCAAGGCATTGGATGCAGAAAAACCTGTTGTGGTTTTTGGCTTTACCTATATCCTTTATCAGCATGTCCTCCAAAGCATAGAAAAGGCAGGGGTGAAGATACAACTGCCTAAAGGCTCGAAGATAATCCATATCGGTGGATGGAAGAAACTGGAAAGTGAAAAGATTAGCAAAGACCTCTTTAATGACAGACTTTCAAAATGTTTTGGCATCAATCCCACAGATGTTGTCGATATCTATGGTTTTACAGAGCAGATGGGTTTGAACTATCCTGACTGTGAATGTGGCTGGAAGCATACTTCAAGCTTTGTACGAGTCTTGGTTCGTGACACTGTGACCCGAGAAATCTTACCTCCAGGCAAGGAAGGTTTGTTAGAGTTTGTGACCCCTATACCTCATTCTTATCCAGGTAATGCGGTGTTGACAGATGATTTGGGTGTTATTGATGCTGATAGTTGTACGCAGGGTAGGGCAGGCACTCGCTTTAAGATTGTGGGACGTATGAAGAAGGCTGAAGTGCGTGGCTGTGGCGATATCTTGTCCCAGAAGCTGATGTTCCATCAAGCTTCATCGAAGTTTGATGGGAACGAAAACGTAAACGAAAACGAAAAAAAGGCTCACGAACTGGAGGTTTATTTGCATCAGCATACTATGACTGCGGAAGAGCCTTTGGCTCAGATGAAGGAGATTATCGCTTCGCTCAAATCACAACAAGAGTGGTTAAATCAGCAACCAGTTGAAGCAATCATTGGTTTGATTGGAGAGGTCGCTAAGAAATGGGCTACAGATCCAGAGCTTCAGCGTATCAAGGATCGTGGTTTGTTGTTCCTGTCTTCATGGTGTGACGAGAAACACCTCCGTTCTGTAGCTAATGTCGGACTGCGTGGTAACATCGGCTATATGGATCAATTCCTGCCATTCCCCGATTCTGATAAGCACTACCTGAAAGCCAATGCCCGTGGTTTAGTCTGCCACTGGTTAGCAGGCAATGTGCAGATATTAGGTATGTTCGCCTTGGTACAGAGCATTATTTCTAAGAATGTCAATTTGTTAAAGGTTTCATCTCGTGACGATGGAGTGTTCACAGATATTCTGAATGAATTCACAGGCGTTGAATTTACGACGGAGAATGGCTATACCATCAAGGGTGATGATGTCTTGAAGACTATTTCCGTGGTCTACTTCAGTCGTTATGCCGACGAGTTAGGAGAGGAGATGTCAAAACAGGCAGACGTACGCATTGCTTGGGGAGGCCGTGAATCTGTTGAAACCGTCTCTGGCTATCCTGCGCGATATGATGCGGAGACAGTCATCTTCGGCCCGAAGCTCTCTTATTCGGTGATTGCCAAGGAAGAATTGGCATCAGTGCAGGATGCTAAAAAACTGGCTCGTAAGGTCAGCGTGGATGTATCTGTTTTTGACCAGACTGGCTGTGCTTCGCCTCATAACCTCTATATCGAAGAAGGGGGCGGGGTGTCACCAGAAGAGTTTATTGACATTCTTGGTGATTCCATGACGAAGACGGAACTTCAGATACCCAAGCCTCTGATGTCACCGGAACAGGTGTCGCAGATTCATTCTATCCGTGGAGTCTATGATTTTAAGGGTAAAGTGAAGGGGTCTGAGACCATGTCATGGACTGTCTTGCTGGATGACCTAGACGAGATTGATAAACCAGTGTATAGTCGTGTACTCTTTGTTCACAAGGTGAAGAGTATTTTCGATAGCCTGAAATACATTGATGAGAATACCCAGACCATTGGTATTGCTGCCCCTACAGAAAAGGCATTGGAATTTGCCACTGAGGCAACCAAGCGTGGTGTCATGCGTCTGCCGCTGATAGGCAGAATGCTGAACTTCGAAATGCCATGGGACGGTATCTTTCTCTTCGATAGGTTGGTGAAGTGGAATACATACGGCGGTCCATTGAGATGAATTTGGTATTTAGATAAATAGTTTTTATTATAAAAATGGATAAGAATTGGACAATGATTATTTCACCCCACCACAAGCTGTGGAGTGTGGATTTTAAAGAGATTTGGCGCTATCGTGATTTGATAACGCTGTTTGTTAAACGCAACATCATCGTACAGTATAAGCAAACGATACTTGGTCCGCTATGGTTCATCATCCAACCAGTGCTGACTGTCTTGATGAATATGGTGGTTTTTGGCGGTATTGCCAAGATGAGTACTGACAGCATTCCTCAACCTTTGTTTTACTTGGCGGGTAATGTCTGTTGGTTCTATTTCTCAGACTGCTTGAATCAGACTTCTTCTACTTTTAGGGCAAATGCTGGCATGTTTGGAAAAGTATATTTCCCACGCATGGTTGTCCCTATTAGTACGGTTATTTCAAATCTTGTACGTTTTGGTATCCAATTATGTTTGTTTGTCGTTTTATATATATATTTCTTTGCCAAGGATGCACCTATTCATTTTGGCATGATATTCCCCTCTGCTCCCTTTGTTGTCAATGTTCTTGTTTCCGCTTTACTTTTCGTCCTTTTGGTACTGATGATGGCTGGTTTGGGCTTAGGGTTTGGAATTTTGGTGTCTTCTATGACAACAAAATATCGTGACCTGTCAGTTCTCTTTGGCTTTATAGTGTCGTTGTGGATGTATGCCACACCTATTGTATATCCCATGAGTATGGTGCCTGATGAAAGGCTGAAAATGATAATCTTGTTTAATCCCATGACCTCCATCATCGAGGCCTTTAAGTTCTCGGTGTTTGGACAAGGTTATTTCTCTTGGGGTGCCCTTGGTTATAGCTTCACGTTCATGTGTGTCCTCCTCATCATCGGCATCGTCATCTTCAACAAAGTCCAGCGTTCGTTTATGGATACGGTTTAACAGCCGGAGGCTGTACGAAAACGAAGACGTAAACGAAAAATTGCAATGGGAGGTTATGTCGTCTGTAGCACGTAATTTCAGAGAATATAAGGTTTGGCAGGATGCTGTAGCTTATGCTGCACATATTTACCAAACCACTTCACAAATGCCTTGGTTTGAGAAGAAAGGACTCTGCGACCAGCTTCAACGAGCTGCAGTATCCATACCTTCTAACATCGCTGAGGGTGCTGGTCGTTCTACCGATGCAGAGTTCTGCCATTTCCTTGACATATCATTAGGTTCTGCCAATGAGGTTGAGACTCAATTGTTGATCTCGAAAAATCTACAGTATATTTCAGAAGAAAATTATCAAACATTATTAGAAAAACTTACAGGGATACAGAAACAGCTAACAGGACTAATAGCGTCTATACGACAAAAATAATAGTTCCCGTTCCCGTTCCCGTTCCCGTTATCTCATTATGACTGCAATAGAATTTGAAAACATCAGTAAACAGTACCGCTTGGGCTTGGTTTCCACTGGTACCATTGCCCATGATCTGAATCGTTGGTGGACCATGAATATCCTCCGAAAGGAAGATCCTTATCTGAAAATCGGTGAGACCAATGATCGCTCTAAGAAGGGTAATAGTGAATATGTATGGGCTTTGAAGGACATCAACTTCAAAGTTGAGCAAGGGGATGTTGTAGGCATCATAGGTAAGAATGGTGCTGGTAAGAGTACCCTCCTCAAGCTTCTCTCCCGTGTTACAATACCGACGACAGGAGAAATTCGTGCCCGTGGCCGTATCGCCTCCCTGTTGGAAGTCGGTACTGGTTTCCATCCTGAGATGACTGGCCGCGAGAATATCTATCTGAATGGTGCTATTATGGGTATGACCAAGGCCGAAGTGTCTAATAAGCTCGATGAGATTGTTGACTTCTCCGGATGTGAGCGTTATATAGACACTCCTGTCAAACGTTATTCCTCAGGTATGACAGTCCGCCTCGGTTTTGCCATAGCTGCCCACTTGGAACCTGAAATCCTTGTTGTTGATGAGGTTCTTGCTGTCGGTGATGCCGAGTTCCAAAAGAAGGCAATCGGTAAGATGAAGGATGTCAGTCAGGGGGGAGGTCGCACCGTTTTGTTTGTTAGTCACAATATGGCCGCCGTAAAGAGTCTTTGCAAGAAAGGTGTGTTGTTAGAGAATGGTATGGTGAAGGAAACTGGTCTTATTGATGATATTGTAGGCCATTATCTTCGTGGGGATAGTGAGATTGCAAATTATAGATGTTGGAAAACTCCTCAAATTAAAGGCCAAGGTTTTGAGTTGTTAAAAATGGGAGTGCGGAAAAGGAATGGAGATTGGAATGACGTCATAGGAGTTGACTCAGAAATTGAATTATCAGTTATGTATAGGTTAACATCACCATACGAGAAATTGCACTTAACATTTCATCTGAAAAATGAACAAGGACAAAAGATTTTCTCGTTTAGCGGTGGAGGCACAGATGTTCCACTATATCATGATAGTGGCGTTTACGAACAAAAATGCCATATCCCTTCGCATTTTTTGAATTGGGGAAGTTATTCTGTTGATATTTATGTTGTAGTTAATCAACATCATTCGTTTGTGAGAGATTTTGATGTTGTATCATTTACTGTAGTAAATGGTTCTAATGCAATTGGTACATTTATGGGTAAGGAACCTGGAGATATTACTCCACATTTTGAATTTGAGGAAATTAAAACGCGAATGTAATGGAGAAAGTCAGAGTTGCAAATATTATAGTCCCTGACAAATTTATTGATGGTGTAATTGAGTGTCAAACGCTTTTTCCTTTAATGTCACATGATTATTTATATGTTTCAGACATTCCATTGGGTCAGAATCAATATTTAAAAAGAGTTGATCAAATTGTATGTGTGAGCCCTTCAAATTTTATAGATTATCTTGTAAAGAATGAATATAATGCTGTTTTTCTACATAATTTTACATCGTTACACCCATCATTAACATGTCGAATTCCACTAACAATAAAAGTTTTTTGGTTTGCATGGGGAGCTGATATTTATGAACGTCCGTATAAGAAAAGTTTTGTCCCTGTTCCCTTATATAAAAAGGAAACGATAAAATTTATTGAAGAGCAAAACAACAAGAATAATACAGGATTAACAAAATGTCAGAAAATTAAGATTAAAATTTCGGATTATATTAGATCGTTTCGAAAGAACAATATAATAGATGATGTTAATTATAAGGCTTTACAGCGTGTTGATTACTTTTCTGGTGTTTTGTCATACGAATATGATCTGATGAAACAAAATTTGCAGTTTCGGGCTAAGAGAGTTGAATATTCTTATCCAGGAGGACTCAATTCATTTCCAGATCCCAATATGCAAATTGTATTGTCAAAAGGTAGTGGCAATATTTTGTTGGGGAATTCTGGCAGTATGACTAACAATCATCTCGATGCACTTGCTCTTTTGAGAAAAATAGATTTACAGGATAAAAAAATAATATTACCGATGAGTTATGGGGGGAATAATATATATTTAGATAAAGTGAAAAATGTTGCAAAAAAATATTTTGAAGAAAGGGTGATAGTTTTGTCGGATTATTTGCCAATAAAGGATTATAACAATATTATAAAAGAATGTAATGTGGCTGTCTTCTATACAGAACGTCAGCAGGCAGTGGGTAATATTTGCATGGCAATTTTCAACGGACAAAAAATATTTCTTTCTGAAACTTGTGGTATGTACAGTTTTTTTTTAGAAAAGGGCTTGGTTGTTTTTTCAATTCAATCAGATTTGTGTGATAAAAGCATTAGGGAACCTTTAACAAAAAAACAGGTAGAAAATAATATTAGAATAATTTCTAATTACTATTGTAAGGATAAATATATAGAGCGTCTGAAAAATATTTATAATTGTATATGTTAAACAACCAAGAGATATAAACTTAAGAAATGGCAGATAATACAATGGAAAGTTCTGTAAATGTTCTGTTTGTTTCCAATGATTGGGATGGAAAAGGCGGCGCATGTATGTCTTTGATTGATATGATTTCGAGTGTTAGAAACAAAATATATCCAATTGTTTTACTAAAATACGAAGGAGAAGTATCACGAAAAATGGAAGAATTGGGTATAGAGTTTATCATTTGCCCATTTTGTGATATTATTATGGATTCTAACTGGAAAACATATTTAAAAAAATATGCGAGGGTGAATTATCGGTATTTTCATATGAACTACATTTGTGTTCATAAAGTCTGCGATTTGCTTAAAAACCGCAAGATATCGATTGTTCATTCAAACTCATCAGCAATGGACATTGGGAAGGATCTTGCAAAAGCTTTGCATGCAAAACATGTATGGCATATACGTGAATTTTTAGATATAGATTATAACCATCGTGTTTTGAATGGACGTTTATGGCATAGATGGAAGTTGAATCAAGCAGATGCTAGAATCGCAATATCAAAAAGTGTAAAGGAACATTGGAATTTAAGAAATGAACAAACATTTATAATAAGTAATGCAGTAAGGAGTAGAAAAGATGCAGTTTTGGATCTTGAAAAGGAGAAGTATGTACTGTTTTGTGCTGCTTATCTCCTTGAAAAAAAAGGGGCTTTTTTTACTGTAGAAGCTTTTGGCCAATCAGGATTGTCTGAGAATGGATTTAAACTTGTTATGGTTGGTGCATATTCAGAAGAGAACAAGGAGAAATTACTGGCAATCGCAGAACAATATAAAATAAAGGACAAATTAATTTTGGCAGGGTATAGTCAGAATGTTAAACCTTTTTTCCAGAAAGCAAAGCTGTTTGTTATGGCATCTGAACATGAAGCGCTAGGACGAGTTACGATAGAAGCAATGTTTTATGGTTGTTTGGTGGCAGCTCGTTCAACTGGTGGGTCATTGGAGATTATTCATGATGGCGAAAATGGCTTCTTCTTTAATAATGTGGCAGAATGTGCTGCGTTAATGAGGAAATTATGTCTCAAAGATAATAGAGATATACTGATAAAAGCTCAAAGTGATGCTATAGATAATTATTCGATAGAAAATTATTCTAAGAAAATTTTGAAAGTTTACGAATCTGTCCTGTGATTTTTAATTCATTTAGGGATATGCTTAAATTTTCAATTATTACGATTAATTATAATAATCTAGTAGGATTAGAGAAAACCTTCCAAAGTGTGATTTCGCAAAATTGTGATTTTGCGGAATATCTGATAATTGATGGTGGTAGCACTGACGGAAGTGATGAGTTTATTCGTTCGCATGCAGATCGTTTGTGTTATTGGGTGAGTGAACCAGACAACGGAGTCTATCATGCAATGAATAAAGGTATATGTCATGCGACAGGTGAATATTGTCTTTTTATGAATGCTGGAGATGTTTTTTATTCTGATCATGTCCTTAATGACGTTAAGGATTGTCTTAATCAGAATAAGGCTGATTTTTTGGTTGGAAACACACTTTATGTAGATCAATTTGGGAAGGAAAAATGGCATCGAATCTCACCATCAATAATTACAGCATCATTATTGTTTAGTACTGCCTTGTGTCATCAGTCAACTTTTATAAAACGAGAAATTCTCTTAGATGAACCTTATGATGAAACCTTAAAATATGTGAGTGATTGGAAACACATGTTTCATCAAATAGTATTCCAGAACCGGTCATACCAGAAATTGGATTTCTATGTTTCAATTTATGACTTTACAGGGATGTCCTCGACAAATGTTCAGGGGGTTGCAGATGAGCGTAGAAATTACCTTCAGCAATGTTTGCCAAAACTAATATACAAAGATTATGAGTATTATACTGAT
>JAEEGL011695593.1_pt1 | contig 23233 bp, 25 predicted proteins | sample 9134231 | NCBI WGS metagenome assembly JAEEGL01 (sample SAMN16246548, study PRJNA631951) | gut metagenome | biome: gut microbiome; feature: rumen; material: fiber-attached | host: Bos | place: Iran: Karaj | collected 2018-10
AGGGAACACTGAAGACCTCTGAAGGAGCAGACTTCCTGGCAGATGGGAAGGCGCTTGTCATTGAGCATGAGTTCAACGCAACAGCCAGGGAAATGACGATTCCCATGGAGTTCACCTTTAATTCCAGTGAACTGAATGGACAGAGCCTGGTCGTCTTCGAGAAGCTGTTCTACAAAGATGCAGAAGTGGCTCGCCACGAGGACAAGGATGATAAGGGGCAGACCATCTCCTATCCGGACGGAAAGACCAATGCAGCAGACAGTGGCACAAAGGATCAGGTCGGTATGGTAACCGAGACAGATACCATTATCGATACGGTCTCCTATCACAATCTGGTCGTTGGGGAAACCTATACGATCAGAGGCCAGCTGATGTATAAGGAACCTTTCATCGATGCCGATAATCGAGTGCATGAAGCTGGCGAGCCGGTGCTGGACAAAGAAGGTAAACCTATTACGGCTGAAACCACTTTTGAAGCGAAAGAGCAGGATGGAACAGTAGATCTGATTTATACGCTGGACAGTTCCCTGCTTAAGGGCAGCACGGTGATCGTCTTCGAGGACATCTACAGTAATGGTGTCAAGGTGTTCTCCCATGCTGATTTGGAGGATGAGGACCAGAGCGTCTGGTATCCGTCCGTAAGGACCATGGCGATCGATACAGTAACGGAAGATCATGTCGGCACGACCGGTCATGAAGCTTTGATCCGGGATACGGTAGAACTGAAAAACCTGAAAGTCGGAGAGACTTATAAGGTTTATGGAACACTCATGGACAAGGACACCGGAGAGGCAGTCGTAGATGCAAACGGAGCCAATATCACTGCAGAAAGCGATGAGTTCGTCGCGGAAAGCAGAGATATGACCATCACTATGGAGTTCGCGATGGATGCCTCTATCCGTGAAAACATGACCACCGTTGTATTTGAAGAGCTGATCCACAAGGATGTGGTAGTTGCTGCTCATGCCGAGATCGGTGACGAAGGACAGTCGATCCATCATCCGGCAGTTCAAACGACGGCAACGGATGAGGAGACTGGTGAGCATGTCGGCCGGGCACGAGAAGAAACAATCATTCATGATACAGTGAAGCTGTACAACCTGCTCCCCGGCATGACCTACGAACTGGAAGGCTATCTGGTCGATTCTGATTCCGGCAAACCTTATCTGGATGCTGACGGAAAAGAAGTAAGAGTTCACACCAAACCGTTTACCGCTGAGAGGGGCAAGGAGAATACGGAAATGATCCTGACCTTCACCTTCAATGGCTCCAACTTGAAAGGAAAGAGCGTCACTGTATTTGAAGATCTGTATCATGATGGACATATCGTGGCAGCACACCGGCTGAAGAACGATAAGGATCAGATGGTAGATTATCCGGAGATCCATACCATGGCAACAGATAAGGAGACCAGTGATCACATTTCCAGAGCGGGTGAGAAAGCCACGATCATCGATGAAGTCACCTATACCAACATGCGGCCGGGACTGACCTATAAGGTCAAAGGTGTTCTGATGAACAAGCAGACCGGCAAAGCTTTAGAGGTAAACGGTGAAAAGATTACTGCAGAGAAAGAGTTTACGCCCGAGAAGAAAGACGGCAGCGTGAAGCTTGCATTCACCTTCGATGCATCCGCACTGGCAGGAGAAACGGTCGTTGCCTTTGAAGATGTGTACTATAACGAAATCGGGGTTGCGGTCCATCATGAGATTGAAGATGAAGACCAGACGGTTGTTATTCCAAAGGTACAAACGAGTGTAAAGGACGAAGCCGATGGGGATAGACTGGTAGATCCGCATAAAGAAATTACTTTGGTGGATTCAGTAAGCATGGAAAACCTGAAGCCGGGAGAGAAATATATCATTCGTGGCGTACTGATGAATAAGCGAACTGGCGAAGCTCTCATGGAAGAAGGCTCTCCGGTAATTGCCGATAGCGGGTATTTCACTGCTGACAGCACTACGCTGAATCAAGAGGTTAAGTTCATTTTCAATACGAACAAAGTAGAGGACGTGGACTTAGTTGTCTTTGAAAAACTATATATCATAAAGAACGGCCAAGAGATCGAAGTTGGGTCTCATGAAAACATGGACGATAAGAACCAGACGATTCATGTCAAACCCGACAGAGACATACCGAAAACTGGAGATAAAACAAAGGTTCTTCTTCCGCTGCTGGTGATGATTGGATCTTTAGCAGGCATGATCTTTATCATCTGGAGAAAACGGAAGCTTGGCTGAGCATGATCAGGAGCGGTTGAGAAATCAGCCGCTCCTTTGTTAGGAGGCGAGGATATGTGGAACTGAGAATCGACCGGGAGTTTGAAAGTAAGATTCCACCGTTAACAGAAGAGGAATTCAAGCAGTTGGAAGAAAACATTCTGGAAGAGGGAATCGTATATTCTCCAATTATTGCTTGGAACGGGTTTATTGTTGACGGACATAACCGATATAGAGTGATTCAGAAACATCCGGACATTAGGTATTCCACTCTGGAAAAAGAGTTTGATAACAAAATACAGGCTATTATCTGGATCTGTAAAAATCAGCTGGGAAGGCGAAATCTGACAGAACCCCAGAAAAAGTATCTGCTGGGAAAAAGATATGAAGCAGAAAAAATGCTTCATGGATACAATGGTGAATCGCAAAGCCGGGACCATAATGGACAGTTTCACCGGAGTTCCCAAAATGGGAACTCCGGTGGATCCGGCCGGACAGCGAAGCAGCTGGCACAGGAAACTCATACAAGCCGTAATACAATACTAAGAGCACATGAGTATTCTCGCGGCGTTGATGCGGCAGATGAGGTAGTTCCAGGAATAAAAAAAGAGATTCTGTCAGAAGGAATCAAACCATCAGAAAAGGAAGTTATGGCCATTGCAAAGGCTCCACTGGAAGAACGAAAAGGAATGGCTGAAGCTCTTCGAAAGCCAAAAGAAGTACGAAAGCAGGAGAAGAAACAGGAGCAGGAAAAGAATGAACAGGTCTATAACCCAACCCTGGCTTCGATCAATAAGCTTTCCGAAGAGATGGCCAGTCGAGATGACAAGGTCAGACCACCAATCGACACCATCTTTATCATTACGGAACTGACGGATGCATTGGAAAGTATGATATTTCGGTGGGGATCCTGCTATGAAGAATACAGCAAACAAATGGAAGAGGATGACTGCAAAAATCAAATCAGACAATTGATCAAAGAAGGGACAGGGTACTTGAATAATTATAAGGGAGGAAGATAGTCAATGACTACAAATGACAGAGGCTACAAGGCTATGTATATCATGAGCAGTCAGTTGGAGATTCCAAGAAATGCGTACCAAAGACATCTGAATGAGAATAAGGTACGGAAAATTGTGAAATCTTTCGACGAGAAAGTAGCTAATGAACCGAAGGTTAGTTATCGAAACGGCCGATATTATGTATTTGACGGACAACACACGGTGGCGGCCAGAGTCCAGATGAATGGCGGCCTGGCATTACCGATTCTGTGTAAGGTCTATGTAGGCCTGAACGAACAGGAAGAAGCACTATTGTTTGCGCAACAGACAGGTGAATCATCCCCCGTCGGTCCAGGCCCAAAGTTAAGGGCAATGATCTATGCCGGAGATCCCATAGCATGCAGCTTTGATTATACAACGCAGGCAGCCGGGGCAAAGATTGATTTCGATCAGAAGAGGGGGAAAAGTCGGATTTCCTGTGTGGGAACTGCTTTTAGAGAATTCAAAAAAGTAGGTCCGGAATCATACAGGGAAGCGATTCGACTTCTGATAGATGGCTGGGACGGGGATCCGGATTCTCTCCGAGCTGAAACTGTAAAAGCTATTTGCAGGTTTGTAGAACTGTATAAAGGTGAGTACGAACGAGGCAGATTGGTCCGGCAGTTCCGAAAAGTGGATCCATTATACATCTATCGAAATGGGCAGCTGATAAGTAATACATTGCCAAGTAGCAAGAAATACTTGTATCAGGTCGTTCAGCTTTATAACGGCAGAAGCACTCAGAATGTTCTGCCGATCAAGTTTTAAGGAGGCTTTGGTATGGAACTCAAAACGATTGTGGCGATCTGCCTGGTTGCCTTCATTGTTGCATCGTTGGTTATTCTGAAGATCAGAAAGAAGAACTGATATACAGGCCGGAGAGGCAAGACTCTGGTCTTGTAGTATGAAAGAGGGAGGTCTCACATGATTCAAAACTATATCTACCGGGATGCGGATCGAACAGAGCATAGAGTGTTTATTCGAGACAGAAATCTGGAACAGAAGAGAGAACGCATTCAGGAGAACCCGAGAGAGGTTACTCTTTGTGCTGAGTGTGCCTGGAAATTCTATGAGTCTCCCTGGCACAGCATTCATAGAAAAGATCCTTATCAACTGGATTTCAAGATCTGCCGTGTTTGCAATGCCCAGAAGGGATATATCTATGAAGTGGAAGATCAGAGAAAGAAAAGAATTAATAAGGACAACATTATCGTAGTCCCACAAGGAGGGAGAACATGACAATTATTGCTACGATTCAGGAGCTGACGGCAATTATCAAGAATATGCCACCGGAAACAATAGTCAGTGTCGAAATCGAGGTGGAAGACGATGAGTGAGTATATGCTTCCAAGAGTAGAAGTTCGTCTGAAACTGAAGGAGAGCGAGGTGCTGTACAGCACATCCCCTATCAACAGTCCGGATAAAGCTGTTCAGGTGATGGCCGATGCATTGAAGGATCTTGACCGGGAGATGGTTTGTATTGTGAACATGGATACGAAGAATCGACCGATCAACTTCAATGTGGTATCAATCGGCAGTATCAATGAATCCATGGTACCGATGCAGAACATCTTCAAGGCGGCATTGCTTTCGAATTCAGCTAGAATCATGCTGTTGCATACACATCCGAGTGGGGTGGCAGAGCCCAGCAGAGAGGATGATGCCATCACTCATAAGGTTGCTGAGGCATGCAGGTTGATGGACATAGGGTTCATCGATCATGTAATCATTGGATGTATTTCGGGAGATATTTTCAGTTATCAGAGTGACAAACCTGAGTTGCTCAATGGAACGACTTCGATGGTGAAAGAAACAGCACCGAGATACGAAACCGGGGAGGTAAATATCATCTCCGAACTCCGTCCGATGACAGGACCGGAGAAGATGTATTGCTATTCACAAAGCTCGCAGATACGCTGTCAGACAGGCAATATCGGATATCTGAGGGCTGATATGGATACAGATGGAAACGGTTTTTACTCCTCGTGGAATGACTTTAATAAGGAGTGGAAAACACCTGAATTCAAAGAAGAGTTTGATCAGGTACTTAATCAGCTGCGGTTTGGAGATAACTCCGAGTCATTCCTTGCTAATCGAAAAGAATTGATGAAATACTGCTTTTCACATCCATCAGCTTCCATCAATGATAGAGAGTTTGGTTTCCGCGCAGATACCGGTAATTACGCCTATCTGATGCGTCTGAACCCAAGCAAGGGAGAGTACAATCTGTATTGTTACTGCTACAGGAAAGACTGGCTGGATCATCATCTAAAAGAAGCAGAAAGAGGGATTCGCTTCATTGACAGCCACTATCATACAAAGTTCATACTGCCAGATGGTGGAAAGGTCCGTATTACTTATCCAGATGGCGATAGGCGTGAGGAGATCTGCAGGTATATTGATTCTACACACCTTGAGGTTGGCGGAGGGACGCTGAATCTGTTTCATATTTGTCAGCTGGCGGAGATGCTGGAGGATCAGAGAGCAGAGGTTGAACCGGTGGATCCGTCATCGGTTCGTAACCCAGGACGAGAGCGTTAGGAGGGGATGTTATGGCCAAAACAGAGATCATTTTCATCGATGAAGAGACCCTGACCCCAGAAGAATGGGAGGCAATGGTAAATGAGCCGACCGAAGAATAAAGAAGAATTCCGCCAGGAAATGGCAGAAGTATTTGCTCATATCTTGGAAGAGAAAGGTCTTTCCTGGAGAAAGGAGTGGACTGGTATCGGCGGTGGAGCGCCTCATAACGGCATAACAAAAGCTAACTACAGGGGATGTAATGCTTTTTGGCTTCAATTGGTTGCCATGATGAAAGGATATTCTGATCCGAGATGGGTAACCATGGTTCAAATTATGGACAAGAACGAAAAGTATCATCCTAAGGAAAAATGGCATTTAAAAGCGGGATCCAAGGCGACTTACGTGGAGTATTGGTATCCATATGATACCAGGGAAAAGCAAGCTTTGACATGGGATCAGTACAATCAAAAGCTCAAAGACGGCAGAACCCCTGAAGAGTTTTACCTGTCTACTAAGTATATAGCTGTTTTCAATGCGAATGAGGTGGAAGGCATGCCGGAGCTTGCAATATCGCAGAATACGGATATCGAGATCGACGATCTGGTTAAGACGCTATCTGCCAATATGGGCGTTGAGATACTGCTGGATGGCGGTGATCAGGCATACTATTCACCACACCAGGACCAGATACATTTGCCTTCACCGGGATCTTTTGAAAACGAATATGCTTTCAACAGTACGGCTCTTCATGAGCTTTCTCATTCTACCGGTCACCCATCCAGATTGAATCGGCCGCAGACGGGCATGTTCGGAACCAGTCAATATGCTTATGAAGAGCTTGTTGCCGAGATGTGCTCCTGTTTTATGGGATACGACTTGAATGAGAACGCTCTGCCCAGTCACATCGAAAACCATAAAGCTTATATACAATCCTGGGTCCAGTCTATCAGGGAGAAGCCTGATACGTTGATTCGGGCGATCAAAGATGGCCAGAGTGCTGCCAACTATATGGATTGGAAGGCGGGACTCATCACGGATAAGGATTATCAGAAGCTGCTAGGTCAGACTATGGAGATCACAGAGAAGAAGAAAGAACTCGTCCGATAAATGTGCGAAATCGCACCCTTTACACAAACATGGCAATTTCATAGACTAAGCGTAAGAATAGATGAAGGAAGGGAAAAGACCATGTTTGGAAGGAATAAGGAGAGGTACATTTTAGAATTGAGTCAAGAAGAAGCAAGACTGCTGAAAGCGGCAATGATCTTTTTCCATAACTGGGCGATCGAACGAGGAAAACCGCCGGAAGATATTGAAGAAATACTGGTAAAGCTATATAAAGCACATTGAACCTGCTTTCAGAAATGAGAGCAGGTTCTTCATTTATAGAAGGAGAAGAATAGCATGCCAAAGAAAAAGAAGAAACGGATAATTCCAGCATATTGCAAGGGATGTCTCTATGAACATAAACAGCAGTGCGAGTTTCGTCTTACCTGCCCTTACTTTCAGACAGACTTGCAGAGAAAAAAGAAAAGTATTTGTGACAGCTGCCCCTATGGGAAGGGCGTTCAGTGTGTAGGATTCTGCATCAAGGCAATTCTTAACGGCAAATCCAGCCGTGATCTACATGGAGGATACGATGTCATACGTTCCGACAGAGACACTTCAGCAGGCGAGACAGATGGACCTGCTAACGTACCTGCAGCTTAATGAACCAGGAGAATTAGTTCGTATATCCAATAACAATTACTGTACCAGGGAGCATGACTCCCTGAGAATCAGTAATGGAAAATGGTATTGGTTCTCACGAGGAATTGGCGGAGTCAGTGCGTTAGATTATCTGATCAAGGTAAGAGGTCTTGCTCTGCCGGACGCTGTCGGAGCAATTATTGGAAACTATGAAGTTGAAATTCCCAAGAAGAAAAAGGTAAGGCAAGAGATCAGACAAATCCTGCTGCCAGAGAAAAACAGCAATAACAATCAGGTGATTAGATATCTGCGCGGCAGAGGAATCCATCCAGTTGTGATCCAGTATTGTATTGATCACGACATTCTTTATGAATCCAAGGATCATCATAACGCAGTCTTCATTGGAAAAGATGCGAAGGGTCGAACCAGGTATGCCGCACTTCGAGGAACTATTGGTGCGTACAAAGGGGAAGCTACAGGAAGTGACAAACACTATTCATTCCGGATCACAGATAACCCTAATGCAGGACATCTCCATCTCTTTGAGTCTGCGATCGACCTTTTGAGCTATGCGTCGTTCCAACAGATGAAAGGACAGGATTGGAGACAGGATGCAATGCTGTCTCTGGCTGGAGTATTCCAAATGAAAAGAGGGCAGGTCATTCCTGCTGCACTGCAGATGTTCTTAAATGACAACAGAGATATATCAACAGTCCACTTGCATCTGGACAATGATGAGACCGGAAGAGGAGCTGCAATAGGTATAAGGGAAGGCCTGCCTGATAGGTACAAAGTTTTAGATGAACCGCCCTCGTGCGGAAAAGATATCAATGAACAATTAATGATAAAACTGGGGATGATGCCCGGAAGAAAGGAGGCACCAACTAGGTGAATGAGGAGAACAAAACTATAAAAGTGATTCTGTGTGAGCCAGGCAAACTTGCCAGGTATGCAGATATTGGGACAGAACTGGAAGACCTTCAAAAAGTGGTAGGTGGGTATATCGAAACCTGCTATCCCTTCGATGAAGAGGTATGTATTGTGTGCAACGATGAGGGGAAATACAACGGAATGAAACCTTGCCGAGCTTTACTTGATGATGAGGGCAAAGTCCAGGATATCATCTTCGGTCCGTTCTTTATATGTGACTGCAGAGGAGAAGAATTTGCGAGCCTGAATGCGGAGCAGTTAGATCGGTATGGACACCTGTTTGAGTGTCCTGAATTCTATGTGAAGGACCAGGGAGAGATTAAGGCCATCCCATATTTTCCTTCAGCAGAGTTCAATAAAGCAAGATAAAAAAGCCGGGACCGGAGGCGCGGCATTGTCCTAACAAGCATCGTCAACACCCGGATGTTTTTGCAAAACTCCGGATATTGACAACTTGTTATGGGCTCGCCGCCCCTAAGACCCCGAGAAGAGAGGAGTGTTTCAGTTATGCTAATGTTTATACTTGGAGGTTTGTTTGGATCTTGTGTAGGAATATTTGTCATGTGCCTGGCGAGAGTAGCCGCGCTGGAAGACAGAAGGGAAGAGCGAGAACAATGATTAAGAAATCCTGCAGGTTTGAAGTACTGCTATCCAAGGATGAGTTAAAAAACCTCCATGAAAATGCTGACAGAGCAGGGCTCACACTGTCTGCATATGTGAGATTGGCATTAGCCGGACAGAAGATAATGGAAGCTCCTCCGGTCGATGTTCCAATCCTGATCAGAGAGGTTAGACGAGTAGGATCCAACATAGATCAGATTCTGAAGATTGCTAATGCGAAAGGAATAGTGGAAGTTCCAGAACTCAGGAGAGCATTGGAAGAAAACCGTAAGGTTGAGAAGATGATATCTGATGCTTATGGTAGATATGGCAGTAACGAAGATATGGCCAATTAAAGGCCGAGTCGATAAGGTCATCGATTATGCTAGAAACCCAGAGAAGACAAGAGAAAGTTCCTATGACAGACAGGTGCAGCTTCATACGATAGATGGTGTAATCGAGTATGCAGCCAATGAGATGAAGACGGAAACACGGGCATATGTGACATGTATCAACTGCCGAGAAGATATGGCAGCAAAGCAGTTTATGGAAACTAAGAATTACTGGACCAGGGTAAGTGGTCGCAATAAGTTTTCCGGAAGAGTTTGTTTTCATGCATATCAATCGTTTGCGGATCAGGAGATTACCGCTGAAACGGCACATGAAATAGGAGTACATCTGGCAGAACGAATATGGGGAGACAGATTTGAAGTTGTTGTAGCGACCCACTGTAACACAGGTCATTATCATAATCACTTTGTTATCAATTCTGTTTCATATAAGGATGGGCTGAAGTTTGACTGTAGGCTGGAGGATTATAACCGAATGAGAAGGGAATCTGACAGATTATGTTTGGAGTACGGCTTATCTGTCTTGGAAGAACCACAGAGACGAGGACAGAATTATGGTGAGTACTTGGCGGAAAAGAATGGAAAGCCTACCTACAGGGGAACCATACGTCATGATATTGACCGTGCAATTGGAGCATCAATGACAGAGCGTGAGTTCTTCCATAAACTGGAGGAGATGGGTTATGAAATCAAGCTATATGGTTCAAGTGGAAAGCTTCTAAAGCATCCTGGCCTTAAGCCTGCTGGCGCAAAAGGCTTCTTCCGGTTTCATTCATTAGGCGAAGGATATGATCTTGACAGTCTGACAGAAAAGATCCTACAGAATCGAAGGAGAAAGAATCCATTTCCAGAAGAGGAGAAACAGTATGTTCAGGAATATCGAAGAGAACATCAACCTAACGAGAAGGCAAAGGGACTTCATGCGCTGTACCTTCGATATTGCTTTGAGCTGCATATACTGTACCAATTTCCAGCCTCTTACAAGAAGGTATCTTTCTACATGAGAGAGGATCTTGCCAGGTTGGAAAAGCTGGATCAACAGACACGATTCTTAGGGGAAAACCATATCGAAACAATTGATGATCTGACACAAATCAGAGAGAGGATCAAGAGCGAGATGGAGGATCTTTCGAAAAAGAGAAAAGGTTTGCGTAATGATCTGAAGCGTCATGTCCGTTCCGGTGATCAGGATGGAATCATCAGGGTCAAGAAAGATATTGAAGAGGTATCCAAGAAAATGAAAGAACTCAGACATGAAGTAAAACTTTGCGACAGCATTGAAGATAGATCTTCCGCGATGAACCAGGAAATGATTCGATTGTCACAGATGGAAGCAAAGGAAGCTAGGGAGGAGGAGAGACATGAGTATGTATTCGGGGGACGCAGCCGAACAAGTCGTGAGAATGTCGCTTGAGGGAGGCGAGTTTGCTATACGAATGGCCGGAAGCGGTGCTAAACAGCTGGCAATTCTACTATACGCAGTATTGAAAGACCAAAAACGAACTAAAGGAAAGATCCGGCTTACAAACATGCTGAAGAGCGGAAAAGAGCTGAAGGTATTTGCTGTCCAGGATAGAGATCTTCAGAAGTTCTGTTCTGAAGCAAAGAAGTATGGAGTCCTTTATACGGTGCTTAAGGATAGAGATGCCACTGATGGATTAACAGATATCATGGTCCGGGCTGAAGATGCCAGTAAAATCAATCGTATCTTTGAACGATTCCAACTGGCAACCGTAGATATGGGTTCAGTCAAGGCACAGCTCGAACAGGAGCGGTCAGATAAGGCGAGAACAGAGGACAGTCAGAAACCACCGGAAAAGACTATGACCGCAAAAGACAAGACGGATGAGTTTCTGGAGAAGGTTCTGCAGAAAGAGCCAGCAAAGGAGGAACAGCAGACAGAAAACCCCACGGAAGGCCGGATTGCAAAGTCCCGTCAGTCCGAGCCTTCCTCAAAGAAGAAATCGCCTATCGTAAGGGACGGTTCTGATTCCAGGGAAGAACGATCTCGACCATCTGTGAAAAAGGAATTGGAAGAGATCCGAAAGGAACAGAAGGAAAATGCATCAGGCGGAAAAGAGAGAAAACCTCAGAGACCGTTGGAGCATCGTGCCCCAAAACGGAAACCAAGGGCGAGGAGGAAAGGAAGTCGATGATATGTTTTTCATGGATGAAGTCCTGAACGAAGCTCCGGCTTATGATAAGGAAGAATGGATCCTTCAGAAAAAGACGGAAAAACAATTTGCCTACAAGATGATCGAGCAGATGTCAGAAATGGTAGGGTTGGATGGAGAGCGACTTAAGGACTACATGGATGTTCAAGCTAAGTTCGGTTTTTACTCTGTCGGCAATGTGCTTCTGATCACAGCGCAAAAGCCCGACGCTACACTGTTGGAAGACTATAAGACTTGGAAGGATATGGGAGCCAGTATTTTGAGAGGAGAAAAAGGAATCGTAATTCTGGAACCAGGAGGCTCCTATACACGACCGGATGGTAAAACTGTTACAAGCATCAACACTAAAAAGGTGTTCGATATCACGCAGACAACGAATGCAGAGCACGCAATGCCCAAGGTCAAGAGAGATGGAAAACTTCTTTTGAAAGCACTGGTCAAATTTGCTCCCTGCGAAGTTGAGTTGGACGATAAATGGTCGAAGGTTCCCAAAGGTATGACTGCTTTCTATGATCCAAGCTGCAGAGCTGTATTCGTGGAGCAAGGGCATACGGAAGAGGAGCTCTTCCGAGCAATCAGTCGGGAGCTTGCCTTCGCATACCTTGCCCCAGGTAACAAAAACCGTGAAGAGAATATATTCCGAGCAGAGTGTGTATCATATATCATCTGCCGGCGGAATTTGATTGATGTATCTGGTTTTTCTTTTGATAAACTACCGGAAAGCTTCTCTCAAAAAACGCCAAAGGGCATTAGAGAAGAACTGTCCGAAATAAGGAACGCTGCCTTGCAGATTTCTCTGGATATGAATCGCTTTTTTGAAAAACAGAAAGCTGATAAGAGCCGAAATGAGGCAAGATAAGGAGGATGACATGAGGGAAGATAAAATCGTAGTGGAGATGAACAGTTTTGAACAGAGACTGTTAGTGGGTGGGCTGATGGAGTTCAAAAACATATTGGAGAAGCAAAAGGCTCCAACGGAAGATGTGGCGGACCTGATCCTGAAGGTGATCGATGCGCCAAAGAAAAGGAGGAAGAGTATCAGCCGTGAGAGTCGATAAGTTTTCCAAACAGTCGATCGTCTTATATGCTTTCGGTTTGATTCCTATGATCTGGATGGGCCTGCTCATAGCTCCGGCGATAAAAGATGGTGTAACTGGTATCATAGCTCAGTTTGGTTTCATTATGAGTAATCCATTCCGCATCCAATTATGTGAGGACAGTGCAAAAGCTGTCCTCATTTTCATCTTAGGATATGGAATCTTCCTTATGGTCTACCTGTCTACGGATAAGAACTATCGGAGAAGAGAAGAGCATGGTTCAGCCAAATGGGGAAATGCTCAGACGGTCAATAATAAGTATGCGAGCCGAAAGAAAGAAGAGAACAAGATTCTCACTCAGAATGTTTCTATTGGCTTGGATGGCCGCAAGCATCGACGAAATCTGAATGTGCTGGTGTGCGGTGGATCAGGTGCTGGTAAGACAAGGTTTTTTGCCAAGCCTAACATCATGAATGCTCAAAGCAGCTTTGTTGTCCTGGATCCGAAAGGGGAACTCCTTCGCTCTACGGGAGCCTTGCTGAAAGCCCAATCTTATGAAGTGCGGGTGTTAGATCTGATCAACATGGAGCGAAGTCATTGTTATAACCCGTTTGTCTATCTGAAAGATGACAATGATATCCAAAGATTGGTGACCAATCTGTTCAAAAACACCACGCCAAAAGGATCCCAAAGCCAGGATCCATTCTGGGATCAGGCAGCCACAATGCTATTACTTGCCTTGATCTTTTATCTTCACTATGAAGCACCGCCGGAGGAGCAGAACTTCTCTATGGTCATGGATATGATTCGGGCTGGCGATGTCCGGGAAGATAACGAGGAGTATCAGTCGCCACTGGATATTCTGTTTGAACGGCTGGAAATGCGGAACCCAGAGCATATCGCTCTTAAGTACTACCGCAGCTACCATTCAGGAAGCGGTAAAACCCTGAAGTCCATTCAGATCACACTGATGTCCCGATTGGAAAAGTTCAATCTGGAATCATTGGCTGGAATCACTCAGTTCGATGAAATGGATCTGGCATCTGTGGGGGAGAAGAAAACAGCGATCTTTGCAGTGATACCTGATAATGACAGCTCCTTCAACTTCATCGTCGGCATGCTATATACGCAGCTGTTTCAGCAGCTGTACTATCAGGCAGATATCGTACACGGTGGCAGACTTCCAGTCCATGTGCATTTTGTCATGGATGAGTTTGCCAATGTCGCTCTTCCGGATGAATTCGATAAGCTTCTGTCTACTATGCGTTCCAGAGAAATTTCTGTATCTATCATCATACAGAATCTGGCTCAGCTGAAAGCGTTGTTTGAAAAGCAGTGGGAGAGCATCGTAGGTAACTGCGATGAGTTCCTGTACCTTGGCGGCAATGAACAGTCAACTCATGAATATGTGTCCAAGCTGCTGGGGAAGGAAACCATTGACATGAATACGTATGGACAGAGTAAAGGACGAAGCGGCAGTTATTCCACAAACTGGCAGATCACAGGGAGGGAACTCTTAACTCCGGACGAGGTACGAATGCTGGATAACAGATATGCGCTTTTATTCATCCGCGGTGAAAGGCCAATTCGGGATTTGAAGTATGACATCCTCAGACATCCCAATATCGCGCTGACTACAGATGGTGGAGCACAGCCTTATATCCACGGCGAAGATGGACTAAGTATTGCATCGATAACCCTGGATCTTGAAAAAGCCAGTCATGCTGATGTTGCTGAGTTGGAGAACAAGGACTTTCTGATCTTCACGGAGGAAGAGATGGAAGATCTAATTAATCAAAAACTGGAGGAAATGAAGAATGAATCAGAAAAAGAGAATCAACAAAAATCTGCCACATAAGGCAGAAAAAGTATTTCATGTATATGTAGTTACCGTCATCATGATGACTCTTGTTGTACTTACACAGGCTCCGGTTCTGGCGTCTGGAGGCGATCCGCTTACAGTAGTAGATAATTTAAGCACCTTCATCTTTGGATTGATTCGAGCAATTGGTCTGATTCTCCTTGGATGGGGTATTGTTCAAGTCGGCCTCTCCTTTCAAAGTCATGATCCCTCGCAGAGATCCAATGGCTTTCTGACTGTAGCCGGCGGTATTGTTATCACTTTTGCCAAAGAGATTCTGGACCTTATCGTTGGGGCATGAGAAATCGACCCAGGGAATAATTCCCTGGGCTTCTGGAAGGAGGTGCATGAATGTCGGATAACTGGATCGTACAGAACCTCATACGAGCTCTGAACATGTGGAGCAGCAAACTGACAGAGATCTGGTTTCTGCTTACACAATCTCCGGAAAACTTCAAAGGTGGGACGATCTGGAAAGTCATGCTGGGTATTCATGGAAGTCTGCAAGCTGTAGGATATGCACTGCTGGTCCTGTTTTTCGTAGTAGGGGTTATGAAAACCTGTGGTTCATTTGCAGAACTTAAAAAACCGGAACATGCGGTAAAACTGTTTATTCGTTTTGCTATCGCTAAGGCAGTAATTACTTATGGCCTTGAGCTTATGCTGGCATTGCTTTCTATTGTTCAAGGAGTCATAGGTACAATCATGAATTCTGCCGGATTTGGTACGATTGAGGAGATTACCTTGCCACCTGAGATGGTTACAGCAATCGAGGACTGTGGATTCTTCGAATCGATTCCACTGTGGGCAGTAACACTGATAGGCAGTCTGTTTGTATGGGTACTGTCGTTCATCATGATTCTGAATGTATATGGCCGGTTTTTCAAGCTCTACATGTATACGGCGATTGCACCATTGCCGCTGGCCAGTTTTGCTGGCGAACCGACTCAGAATATTGGCAAAAGCTTCTTGAAAAGCTATGCGGCAGTATGTTTGGAAGGAGCCATCATTGTACTTGGATGTATCATCTTCTCGCTGTTTGCCAACAGTCCACCCGTGGTAGATCCGGAAGCGGCAGCATCAGCAATGGTATGGAGCTACATTGGAGAACTTGTTTTCAACATGCTGATCCTTGTTGGCGCTATTAAGATGGCCGAGCGAGTAGTACGAGAGATGATGGGATTATAAGAGGAGGTTGAGCTTTATGAATGAAATGGAATTCTATGCTGCAGTAGCAGAGGATATCCTCGACTACATGCCGGAGAGCTATGCCGGCAGCGTAGTCAATGTACAGGAAACCATGAAGAACAATGACACTTATCTTCATGGCCTAACTATCGGAGAGAAAGGTACCAGCATTATGCCGATCATGTATCTGGAACCATATTTCCAGGAATACAATTATGGAAAACCGCTGGAGGAGATCTGCATTGATATTGCAGTAAAGTATGATCGGGCCGTCCAGATGAGACCTGACATGAACGAACCGGATCTTAATTATGACAAGATCAAAGATAAGCTTAGAGTTCGACTGGTCGATGTTCGGAACAATAAAGAATTCTTGAATAAGATGGAGAATCGACCGATTGGACATGGCTTTGCCTTAACAGTCTATATCGACGATCCTATAGGCATTCCGGTCAAGGGGATGATCAATGTAACAAAGGATATGGCTGAAAACCTGGGTTATGACGAAAAGCAGCTTTTCGCAGACGCAATGAGTAGTTCTGCCAAGTTCTCAGAGCCGGTGCTTCAGGATATCGAAGATATGATATTTGGAGGCGGCGGGCAGAACTTCCTGCGAGGAGGAGTACCTGACGAAGGAGTACAGATGTTGGTGCTTACGAATCAGAGTAACTACCTTGGAGCTGCTTCGCTGTTCTATCCGGATATGCAGAAAAGAATCGGGGAGATCGTTGGCGGTGATTATTATGTTCTGCCAAGCTCAGTGCATGAGTTGCTGATTATTCCGAATAGAGGCAATTTCAAGGCCAATGAGCTGGCTGATATGGTTCAGAGTGTCAACAATCAAATGGTCAGCCAGGATGAGCAGTTAGGCAATAAGGTCCTGTTCTACAGAGCTGATATGGACAAATTGATTGTTGCAGTAGATTTGGATAAGGATAAGGAGAAAGGCAGGAATCGATAATATGGAAGTGAAGATCAACCGGGAGATCCGGCAGTATACGGAATCGATGTTTTTCGGACTGTCCATGCGGCAGTTCTTTTTTTCGCTCATGGCCATTGGTGTAGCAGTAGGTCTCTATTTCCTGTTGAAACTATACGTTGGAATGGAAACAGTTTCCTGGATGTGTATTCTGGGAGCAGTTCCATTTGCAGCTATGGGATTTATCAATTACCACGGTATGACGGCAGAACAGTTTGTCTGGGCTTGGCTGAAATCAGAGATATTGGAACCCAGACAGCTGAAGTTTGAATCCATCAACCTGTACTATGAGCTGTTGAAAGAGAAACTGGCAGCGAAGGAGAAGGAGGTGTATAAGACACATGATGAAATCGATCCGAAACGTCCTGAAGACGGACAAGGAGAAGTACAGGATTCCTAAGCGAGTGCAGGATGTCATCCCGGTCAGAAGAATCTGGCCGGATGGCATCTTTCTGGTCGGAAACAAATACTCAAAATCCTGGCGATTCGCAGATATCAACTTTCGGGTTGCCAGTGACGAAGATCAGGAGACCATGGTTCTGATGTATTCGGATCTTTTGAATGGACTGGACACAGGGGCAACATCCAAGATCACTATCAATAATCACAGGATCAAAAAAGCGGATCTTGAAAAGAATATCATGATGAAGATGAAGGATGATGGACTGGATGTCTACAGGAAAGAGTACAATGATATGCTTCTTTCCAAGGCTATGGACGCCAACGGAATCATTCAGGAGAAGTATGTTACAGTGACTGTGCTGAAGAAAAGCATAGAGGAGGCGAGAGCATTTTTCAATCGTGTCGAGGTAGAATTGTCCGGCCATTTCTCGGCATTGGGATCTAAATGCGAAGCACTGGACGCGGAAGAACGTCTTAGAGTTCTTCATGATTTCTATCGTGCCGGCGAGGAGAATTCTTATACCTTTGATATCAAAGACGCAGCCAGGAAAGGCCATGATTTCCGAGATTACATTTGTCCGGACAGTATCGAGAAATACAGTGATTATATGATTCTGGGAGACCAGTATGTTCGTGTTTTGTATTTGAAAGATTATGCCAGCTACATCCGGGATGATATGGTTGAAGAACTGACCAATCTGAATCGCAGCATGATGCTTTCGATCGATGTGCTTCCGGTACCAATGGATGAAGCTGTCCGGGAGGTTGAGAATCGGCTCCTTGGTGTTGAAACCAATATTACCAACTGGCAGCGCCGGCAGAATCAGAATAATAACTTTTCTGCAGTGATCCCATATGATATGGAATTACAGAGAAAGGAATCCAAAGAGTTTTTGGATGACCTGACCACAAGGGATCAGCGTATGATGATGGGACTGCTGACTATGGTGATTACAGCTGATACAAAAGAGCAGCTGGATCAGGATACAGAGTATATCCTGGCCACCGCCCGAAACCGGATGTGCCAGATGGCAGTGCTGAAGTATCAGCAGTTTGATGGTCTCAACACAGTACTGCCAATCGGCACACGCAGGATCAATGCTTTACGTACATTCACCACGGAAAGTGTTGCTGTTTTCGTTCCGTTTAAGGTACAGGAGATCATGGATCAAGGCGGAATCTACTTTGGTGAGAATGCTATTTCTCATAACCTGATCATGTGTAACAAGGAGAATCTGCTGAACCAGTCGGCATTCCTGTTAGGTGTCCCAGGATCCGGCAAATCTTTCAGTGCTAAGGAGCTGATTACTTTCTTGATTCTCAACACGGAAGATGACATTTTGATTTGCGATCCGGAAGGAGAGTATGCGCCGCTGATCGAGTCTATGGGAGATCTTGGAGAGGTGATCCGGGTATCTGCTGGAGGGCGAGATCGATTGAATGCCATGTACATGGTTGATGGGTATGGAGAAAACAATCCTATCGTTGTAAAGTCTGAGTTCATTATGTCTCTAATTGAACAAATTGATAAGCAGGGTGTAGGACCGCAGCATAAGTCTATCATTGACCGATGCATTGCTCAGGTCTACAAAGAAGCTTTTGAAATGGCAACGGTTCCGACGTTATGTACTCTTCGAGATAAGCTTCTGGCTCAGCCAGAACCAGAGGCGCAGCAGATTGCATTGTCTCTTGAGCTCTATACCACCGGCTCACTTGATATCTTTGGTAAGCAGAGCAATGTAGATCTGGATAAGCGAATCGTAGTATTTGACATCCATGGTTTGGGAGCGCAGCTGAAGCCGACAGGACTCCTGGTTATCACGGATACCATGCTGAACCGGGTTACACTGAACTGGAAGAAAGGTAAACGGACTCATGTATTCATTGATGAGTTCCATGTGGTATTCGAGAATGAATTCTCCGCTCAGTTCTTTAACTCTGCCTGGCGGCAGTTCCGAAAGAGAAATGCATATCCTACAGCGATCACGCAGAACGTCGAATATTTGCTGGATTCCGTTCAGGCCAGTACTATGCTCAGTAACTCTGAGTTCATTGTGATGCTCAATCAGGCAGCATCTGACCGGGAAAAGCTAGCCAAGCTCCTGAATATTTCCAATGAGCAGATGGGTTATATCACGAATGCAAGTCCAGGCTGTGGGCTGATACGTTACGGAGGTTCTCTGGTTCCTTTTGTCAATCGTTTCCCCAAAGACACCAAACTGTATCAGCTGATGACTACTAAACCAGGAGAAGGTTTATTTGCAGGGCAGGCCACTTAAGGCCTGCCTGTTTTTCTTTTATGGAGGAGAATAGATGTGACAGAGCTGAAAACAAGAGAAAAGGTTCGTGACCTGAAGGTGTTGGATAAGTCAGCAGTTGCTGCCCGGAAAATGCGGAAAGCAGCTATTCGCACCAGAAATCAGGCAAAAGAACTGAATAACGGAAATAAGGAGTCTCCTTCTGAATATGCAGAAGATAATTCGCTGCATCTTTTAGGAACTGCAGCGATGGATACTGTACAGGTCGGTTCTAAGGTTGCCAAGAAAGCAATTAAGTCACCAAGAGAGATCGTTCAGAGTAAGGCTGAGAAATATGGTCAGAAGAAGTATAAGGACAGTATCCGAAAAAAGAACGCCGATTCTCGGAAGAGCAACAGAAAAGAAGTAAGAAGCGTGGACATACAGGAACAAAACCATGGTATACGTTCCATCAATAGAGATCGAAAAAGTCTTATGAGTGCTCGAAATCCCGGCCTAAAACGGACGGTTAAGCCAGTCCGATCTTTGAAGAAAACCATTAGGTCTGCCGGGAAGGCTGCTATTAAGACAGCTGACTATACTGTTAATACATCGGAAAGAGCGTTGAAGACGGCAGAGCAGACATCCAAGGTTACAATCAAAACAACAAAGACTGCAGCGAAGGCCACTGAAAAGACGGTGCGGTTTACGGTCAAAGCGACAAAGCAAGCGGTAGCAGCTGGCAAGAAAGCGTTGCAGGCAACAACAAAGGCGGTGAAGTCTTTACAAAAAGCATTGACCAAAGTGATAAAGCTAATTATAACGGGTATTACAAAGTTCATCGGGTTTATTGCAGCCGGGGGATGGATCGTTTTACTGATTATCGTTTTCATTTGCATGGTCGGACTGGTGATTGGTTCAATATATGGGATCTTTGTTTCCGGAGAAGATACAGGAACAGGGATGACGATTCAAACGGTTGTTCATGAGGTCAACGAGGAGTATCTGGATCAGATTGATGGCATCAAGAAGGCAAATCCTCATGATCAAGTGGATCTCACAGGATCCAAAGCCGCATGGAAGGAAGTTTTGTCTATTTATGCGATAAAGGTGAATACGGATCCCGAGGACCCTCAAGAAGTGGCATCTATGAATGTATTCAAATCTGAGATCCTGAAAGATATCTTCTGGGAAATGAATGAGATCACCTACCATACAGAAACGAAAAAGGAGAAAGTAAAAGAAGAAAAGGTAGATGAGGATGGAAATATAGAGGAGGGAGAAGAGAAAGAGATTACAAAGAGAATACTCTTTATTGAGACTGTTCATAAAACGGCTGAAGAGATGGCTGATCTTCTTGAATTCGATGAAGAGCAGAGAAAACAATTGGCAGAGCTGCTTGATGAGAAGAACAGTTCATTGTGGTCGGCTGTCTTATATGGTGTGCATGCCGCGGATGGCCAGATCGTGGAGGTCGCACTGACTCAGCTTGGAAATGAAGGTGGATTGCCATATTGGTCTTGGTATGGTTTTACTCAGAGGGTAGAATGGTGCGCCTGTTTTGTATCCTGGTGCGCAAATGAGTGCGGTTATCTGGAGGATGGGATCATTCCAAGGTATGCAAAATGCACGGTCGGTGTAGACTGGTTTAAAGAACGAGATCAATGGCTGGATAGAAATCAGATACCAGAAGCAGGGATGATCATATTCTTTGACTGGGATTATGTTCATGAAGGTCAGGATGGTCAGGCCGACCATACAGGCATTGTGGAAAAAGTTGAGAACGGTATTGTTCATACTGTAGAAGGAAACGCAAGTGATGAATGTAGGCAGTGTTCATACCCGGTTGGTTATTATGAAATATTGGGGTATGGAGCCCCGGATTATTGATGGAAAACGTCCGATGCAAGGTGAAAGCTTTGCGCCGGGCGTCTTTTTTGCGTTCTAAAGCGATGAGGTGATGGAATTTCTCTACATTCCGGGTTTCGCCTTTACTTCCTAATTGATATATTTGCTGTAATATGGTAGAATAGATGAAATAATCATCGTTAAACATTCACATTTTTATATCATTGCAGCAGAGGAGGATTCTCATGGTCGTAAGCTACGATTAACTATGGAAATTGATGAAGGACAACAAGCTGAAAAAGAAGGATCTGGTCCGAGGCGCCCAGCTGAACCACCATTACATGGCAAAACTGGGGCATAATGAACTAGTCCACATGGACGGACTGATCCGGCTGTGTCAGGTTTTTCATTGTGATATCGGGGATAACGGTCAGTCCGTGACCTTTAGTGAATTCCTTTTCCATACTCAGCAGCTTCAGAATGCCTTTAACTACTATACTTTCAGCAACAATCGTGCGATCACTAAATCAATGCTTACATGGTGGGCATTCCAAAATCCGGGTCAGGAACTTCTCTCGTTGGAAAATGTGCTTGAAATTGAACATATTTATGCCCGGAACCGTCATGAGAAAGAACATAAGCTTTCTAAATCCTAGGCATGTTGAGGCACTGGAAAATAAGGCATTACTCGAAAAGAGGATCAATATTCGAGCCTCTGACTATCGCTTCACCGACAAGGTGAAGTACTACAAACAAGGGCTTTGAAAACGTCAGAAAGCAGATGAAGGAAGGCACGAAAATTAAAGAGCTGACTGATTTAGCAGATAGTATTCCTGATTTTACTGAAGCAGACATTGTTCAGCGAACCTCCAAGATTATTTTTGGCTTTATCGAATTCATGTATAATAATGGCCTTTTAAGCGAGGAGTAAAGGATTGATGGCTTTATGACTAACCCAACCAAACTTCGTCCATTCTATATAGCAAAATACCTATATGAGCTTACGGATGATGAGCATACATTAACTACGACAGATATAATCAATAAACTGGAAGAAGACTATGGAATCAGTACTTATAGGCAGACGGTTGCATCTGATATAGAGATCCTTCGTTCGATCGGTATTGATATCCAGGAATACAATTCCACACAGAAGCACTATAGTCTCGCCAGCCGAACATTTGATCTGCCGGAGCTGAAGATCCTGATCGATGCGGTTCTTTCAGCTAAGTTTATAACTGAAAAAAAGAGCAAAGAACTTGTTGGAAAGCTCTCCATTTTTGCGGGCAAAAATAAAGCAGAGGAACTGCAACGTAATATCTTTGTCGAAAACCGGGTAAAGAAGGATAATGAGCAGATTTATCTGATCATAGATGCTATTGATAAAGCCATTACAAAAGGCTATAAGATTTCTTTCCGGTATTTTCATTATGATGTTCGTAAAGAAAAGTGTTTCAAAAGGAATGGAGATCCTTATATAGTCAGTCCGCATAAGTTAGTCTGGAACGGTGAATACTATTACATGATAGGAACAAAAGAAGACGGCTCAATACGAATATTCCGTTTAGATCGGATTGAAAAGCGTCCGGAGGATCTGCCGTTTGAGAAAGCTCAGCCATTGCCCGAAGATTTTGATTGGGAAAAGGCTGCTACATTCCGGATGTTTGGAACTGATTTCACGGAGGTGCAGCTTATCTGCGCTAATGATGTAATGGATGCAATCATCGATCGTTTTGGTATGGATATGAAGACATATGCTTATGATATGGAACACTTTCGGGTCGATGTAGAGGTGCCTGTAAGCAATGTATTCTTTAGTTGGGTATTTGGGTTTGGAGGAAAGGTTTGGATTCAGGGACCAAAGAGTGTGAAACTAGAGTTCATAGATATGGTACAGCAAGTAAGGAAAGTGAGCCTGGAATCCTGACAATCTATACAGTAGAATTTGTGATTAGCAAAAAAGATATCTGCCAGTGATTATAGGGCTTTAATGAAATCCTCTGGAACCGTTGAAAACAAAGGATTTTTCGCAATCTGCTCACCGAATCCCTTTATTAAATGTTACACAGTTTCAACGACGCCTTGGCTGCTCATAAGGGCAAAAGCGAGGGCAAGAAAAACTCATAATAGGATATAACAAGGTGTGGCAATCGGGA